>ERZ780212.1972-NODE-1972-length-14231-cov-3.197940_pt1 | contig 14231 bp, 11 predicted proteins | sample MGYA00511364_ERZ780212 | MGnify/ENA primary metagenome ERZ780212 (study PRJEB29588, sample SAMEA2147991) | human gut metagenome | biome: human gut; feature: human-associated habitat; material: faeces | place: Denmark | collected 2008/2010 ...
TCGTCTCCACATGCACGCGGAAGTTGCCGCCCGCGACCTCCTTCATCGCGCGCGACAGGCGCGAGATGGGCGCGAAGAACGCGATGGAAAAGCCCGCCGCCGTCGCGCTGCCGAGCAGCAGCGTGAAGATGAGCAGCCACACGAACATCGGCACGTTGACGCCGAGGTGCTCGAGCCCCCAGGCCGCGAGCGCGGCGAGCAGCGCCACGCCGATAAAGCCCGCCATGCAGATGAAGAAAAACTGCACGCGGATATCGAAGAATTTGTTGCGCCGCTTTTTCATGTGCGCACCACCTTATATCCCACGCCGCGCATCGTGACGATCTTGAAGTCGGGATTGTCGCGGAAGCGCTCGCGCAGGCGCGCGATGTGGACATCGACGGTGTGGGTGTCGGTGCTGGAATCATAGCCCCAGATGTCGTCCATGAGCTGCTGGCGCGTGAAGATGCGGCCGGGGAACGATGCCATCTTGTAGAGCAGCATGAATTCCTTCTGCGGCAGCACCATGCTCTCGCCGTCGACGGTGACGCTGAGCGAGTCGCACTCCATCACCGTGCCGCCGATGACCTGACGGCGCTCGCTCGCCATCTGGGCGCGGCGCAGCAGCGCGCTCACGCGCAGTACCATTTCCCCGATGTTGATGGGCTTGACCATATAGTCGTCGCTGCCGGAGAGGAAGCCGAGGCGCATGTCGTCAAAGGCGTCCTTGGCGGTGATCATCATAATGGGGATGGACGAACCGCTCTCGCGGATCGAGCGCACAAGCTCGTAGCCGTCCATCTTCGGCATCATGATGTCGGAGATGATGAGATCGTAATAGCTCTGCTCGAGCGCGGCAAGCGCCTCTTCGCCGTTGGAGACGCCGAGGACAGTGTAGCCGTTTTTGGTGAGCACGTGGGCGAAGAGCTGGCGCAGCTCGCGGTCGTCCTCCGCAATGAGAATTTTGAACAATCCGATCCCTCCGATCCTGTGTCGGCGCGCCGCGGTTTCGCGGCGCTTGTCCCGTCAGTATACCATATCTTTTGCAAATGTGCAGTAGGTTGGGCGGAAATTTTGCACGGCGGCGAAACTGCACAAAAAAAGAGCCATCCTTTCGGATGACTCTTTGCATTTGAGGGAGATTTAACCGCCGAGGTAGGCCTTGCGGACGGCGTCGCTCGCCATAAGTTCCTTACCGGTGCCGGAGAGCGTGATGCGGCCCGTTTCAAGCACGTACGCGCGGTCGGCGACGGAGAGCGCGGCCTGCGCGTTCTGCTCGACGAGCAGGATCGTCGTGCCCGCAGCGTTCAGCTCGCGGATGATGTCAAAGATCTGCTCAACGAGGATCGGAGCGAGGCCCATAGACGGCTCGTCGAGCATCAGAAGCTTCGGCTTCGACATGAGCGCTCTGCCCATGGCGAGCATCTGCTGCTCACCGCCGGAGAGCGTACCGGCGATCTGCTTGCGGCGCTCTTTGAGGCGCGGAAAGCGCTCGTAGACGTCCGCAATGCCCGCTTCAATGGTGGAGTTCGGCTGGGTGTAAGCGCCCATTTCGAGGTTATCCTCGACCGTCATCTGCAAAAAGACGTGGCGGCCTTCCGGAACCTGCGCAAGACCGTGCTCGACGATCTTGTGCGCGGGGACGCCCTTTAAATCCTTGCCCTCGAAAACAACGCTGCCGTGCTTGGGGTGCAAAAGGCCGGAGACCGTGTTCAGAACGGTCGACTTACCCGCGCCGTTCGCACCGATCAGCGTGACGACCTCACCCTCGTTGACCTCGAAGGAAACGCCCTTGACGGCGTGGATGCTGCCGTAGTAAACGTGAAGATCGTTCACCTGTAAGATCTGTCCCATCGTTAGGCCTCCTTCTGCTTGCCGAGGTAGGCTTCAATGACCTCGGGATTGTTCTGAATGTCTTCGGGTGTGCCCTTGGCGATGACATGGCCGAAGTTCAAAACGGCAATGCCCTCGCAGATGTTCATGACGAGGTTCATGTCGTGCTCGATGAGCAGCACCGCGATCTTGAACGTATCGCGGATGGAGCGGATGTTTTCCATCAGCTCAGCCGTCTCGCTCGGGTTCATGCCGGCGGCGGGCTCGTCAAGAAGCAGCAGACTCGGGTTCGTGGCCAGCGCACGGAGAATTTCCAGTCTGCGCTGCGCGCCGTAAGGCAGGGAGTTCGCCTTGGCGTTTGCAAGGTCTTCCATGTGGAAGATGGACAGAAGCTCCATCGCGCGCTCATGAACGATGCGCTCTTCCTTCCAGAAGCGGGGCAGACGCAGGATGCCCTCGGGCATCGTGTAGTGCATCTGCGTGTCCATCGCGACGGTGATGTTCTGCTCGACGGTCATATCGCCGAACAGGCGGATATTCTGGAACGTACGTGCGATGCCCGCGCGGTTGACCTGCGCGGTGTTGAGGTCATGGATGTCTTTGCCGTTTAAGAGAATCGTGCCGTGGGTGGGCTGATAGACCTTGGTGAGCAGGTTGAAGACCGTCGTCTTACCGGCACCGTTCGGGCCGATGAGGCCGGTGATCTCGGTGCGGCCGATGGTCACATTGAAGTTGTCGACCGCTTTCAGACCGCCGAACGTGATGCCGAGGTCGATGCACTCGAGCACGGGGGACTTGTCCGCGTCGCGCTCGGTGAGCAGCGCCGGTTCACGGGAGACGGGAACGAGCTTGGCTTTTTCTTTCTGTGTCATGGTCAATCCTCCTTTTCAGCACTGGCGCGGTGATGGGGCAGAAGTCTCTGGAAGAACGCCTTGGCCTGCGGATTGTTGGTCGCGAGCATGACGAAGATCAGCACGATCGCGTAGATGAGCATACGGAAGTCGGCAAACTGACGCAGCGCCTCGGGCAGGATCGTCAGCGCCGCAGCGGCGACGAGCGAGCCCCAGATGTTGCCAAGGCCGCCGAGCACCACGAACACCAGCACGAGGATGGAGAGGTTGAAGTTGAACTTCGTCGCCTGAAGGGAAGAGTAGTTCAGGCCGTAGAGCGCGCCTGCCGCGCCCGCAAGGGCGGCGGAGGTGACGAACGCCATGAGCTTGTACTTCGTCAGGTTCAGGCCGATGGCCTGCGCGGCGATGCGGTTATCACGGATGGCCATGATCGCGCGGCCCGCACGCGAACGAGTCAGGTTCAGCACGACGATGAGCGTGATCATCACGAGGATGAAGCCCGCGGTGAACGTTGCGATCGTGGCGGTGCCGGTCGCACCCTGCGCGCCCTTGATGATAGCGGTGCCCGAGGCACTCAGGCCGAGGTCGTCGACTGTCTTGTTGCCCGAGAGGTTGAAGACGAAGTGCAGACCGTTTTCATCGTAGCCGATGATGAGGCAGTTGATGAGCTCTTTGATGATCTCGCCGAAGGCCAGCGTGACGATGGCGAGGTAGTCGCCCTGCAAGCGGAGCACCGGCGTGCCGATGAGAAGACCGACGAGCGCTGCAAGGAGCGCACCGACGAACATCGAGAGCGCAAGGCGCACGGGAGCGTTCGGGATCGCGCCCATCAGGCTCTGCGAGGCGACGATGCCGGAAAATGCGCCGACACTCATAAATCCCGCGTGGCCGAGGCTCAGCTCACCGAGGATACCGACCGTCAGGTTCAGCGACACGGCCATGGACATGTAGCAGCAGATGGGGACGAGCAGACCGATGGCGGAGCGCTTGAGCGAACCGTTGTTCTGCAGGATCGTCGTGATGATAAAGACGACGATCACGCCGAAATAGGTCGCAAAGTCGACCTTTGTGGTCTTCTTGAGAGAGTTGAATTTGTTCATTTTCTGTGTCATTCCGGCCACCTCACACTTTCTCCGTCACGGACTTGCCGAGAAGGCCCGCGGGTTTGACGAGCAGCACGACGATCAGCACGGCAAAGACGATGGAGTTGGCAAGGTTCGTCGAGATGTACGCCTTGGCCATGGCCTCGATGATGCCGAGGAGCAGGCCGCCGAGGAACGCGCCGGGGATGGAGCCGATGCCGCCGAACACCGCCGCGGTGAAGGCCTTGATGCCGGGCATGGAGCCGGTCGTCGGCATGAGCGACGTATTGAACGAGCAGAGCAGCACGCCGGCGATGGCGGCGAGCGCCGAGCCGATGGCGAACGTCATGGAGATGGTGGCGTTGACGTTGATGCCCATGAGCTGGGCCGCCGCCTTATCCTCCGAGCAGGCACGCATGGCCTTGCCCATCTTGCTCTTGTTGACGAACGTGGTGAGGCCGATCATGATGACGATACAGACGGAGATCGTGAGAAGGGAGATGTAGGAAACGGTCAGCTTGCCGCCGAAGATCTTCACAGCGCCCGTGACCACGGGGGGATAGGAGCGCGCGGCGGCCTTCCAGATGAGCAGCGCGGAGTTCTGAAGGAAATAGCTCACGCCGATGGCGGTGATCAGGACCGCGAGGCTGGGCGCCGAGCGCAGGGGCTTATAGGCAAGCCGCTCGATGACGACGCCAAGCACCGTGCAGACGATGACGGCCAGCAGCACCGCCACGATGTTGGGCAGTCCCAGATAGAACATCGCGCAGAACGATACGTAGCCGCCGATCATGATGATGTCGCCGTGGGCAAAGTTCAGCATCTTGGCAATGCCGTAAACCATCGTATAGCCGAGGGCGATGATGGCGTACACACTGCCGAGGCTGATGCCGCTGATGAGATAGGATAAAAATTCCATTAGGATGGCACCTCTCTTTTCTCTTTCAGAATTATGGTTCGTCTGTGGCAGAAACAAGGGCAGAGGCGGGAAAACACCTGCCTTCGTTTCCGCCATAGAAACAGGGCATAGGCCGCCGGAAGCTTTTGCTTCCGGCGACCCGCCGCTGAGAAAGGCGAATGTCGGTCTTTCCTGTGCTGGGATTTAGCCCTTGACGTACTGGCCGTCCTTGACGACGTAAGCGGTCGGAGCCTTGGAGACCTGACCCTCGGCATTCCAGGTCATGTCGGTACCGGTGAGCCCGGTGAACTTGAGGGAGGTCATGGCGCTGACGAGCGCGTCGCAGATCTCTTCGTTGCTCATATCGGCGGTGCAGCCGGCGGCCTCGAGAGCGGCCTTCACGATGTACACGCCGTCGTAAGCGTCAGCGGCGAACTGGTTGGGCTCGGTGCCATAAGCGGCAGTGTAAGCGTCAACGAACGCCTGGTTGGCTTCATCGGTGGCGGAGAACGGGGTCATGAGCATCAGACCTTCAGCAAGGGAAGCGTCGAAGCCGGGCATGGTCAGGATGCCATCCATGCCGTCCACGCCGAAGAAAGTGGGAGCATAGCCCATGGCCTTAGCCTGGGAGAAGATGATGGAAGCGGGCTGATAGTAGATGGGGAGGAAGACGAGGTCAGCACCGGCATTCTGCGCACCGGCCAGCTGGACGGAGAAGTCGGAAGCGGTATCGTTGGTGAAAGTGCCCTGATAGACGACCTCGAAAGCGCCCTTATCGGTGGCTTCCTTCACGAAGGTGTCGCGGATGCCCTGGGAGTAAGCGTCGTCGTTACGGTAGATGATGGCGACTTTGGCACCAGCGAAGTTTTCAGCCATGTAGTCGGCAGCGCCAACGCCCTGGTTGGGGTCGGTGAAGCAGACCTGGAAGACATTGTCCTTGCCCGCGGTGACGTCGGTGGAGGAAGCGGACGGGGTCAGCATAAAGGTGCGGTCATTGTAGCAGACATCGGCAACCGCGATGGAAGCGCCGGTGGTGGTGGGGCCAACGAGGACCTGCATGCCGTTGTCCATCATGGTGTTGTAGGCGTTGACAGCCTTTTCGCCGTCGGCCTCATCGTCCTGCTTCTGGAACTCGAACTTGATCTTGCTGTCGCTGGCGTTGATTTCATTGACGGCCAGCTCGGCACCCTGAACGACGGCCATGCCGTAGATCGCGGCGTCACCGGTCAGAGGGCCGGAGGAACCGAGCTTGAAGGTCTGGACCTCAGCGTTATCGGTGCCGTCGGTGTTGGCATCGGTGTTCGCATCGTCGCCCTTGGAGCCGCAGGCGGCCATCGAGAGCGTCATGGCCGCAGCCATGAGCATGCACATAAACTTCTTTTTCATCGTTTCAAATCTCCTTTGATTAAATAATGAACAGATTTATTATACAAAAAAGCGGGTCCGCCATTCCCGGCGGAACCGCTTTGCTGTATCGCGTTTTTTTACTCGCTCAGCAATCGCGTTTCATCCCGGGAACGCCCATCAGGACGACCAGAAGTACCAGTACCAGCAGAGAAATGCCGATAATGCTAATCAGGCGGGAAATAATAATGGACGCCATAATAATGGCGCCCAGAGCGATGCAGTTGAAGCGGGAGGACTGAGAGGTGCAGGAGGAAGCGGCCTCTGCGCACATGGCAGAAGCGGCGGCGTTATTCTGATTTGCATAAGCAAAACGGAACATAGCATTAAATCCTTTCATGTATCCCTCATGTTTGATGGGCTTATTTTAGCCTCTAAAACGCCAGAAGTCAATACTGCATATTATCCAAAGAAAAAAGAGGGGAAATGGGGATAAGTATCCCATATTGACAATTTGGACAACTTTCGCGCCTCGGGCGCGAGAGGAAAGCAGCCCGCGAGGGCTGTTTCTTTTTGCGCCCGTAGGGCGCAGGGGGGGTGCAGCGCGGCAGCGCTGCTTCTGGCCCCACACCGTGTGGGGACGCGGCAAAGGGGGATATTCTCTTTCTCAGAAAGAGAATATCCCCCTTACACCCCCAAGAGAACGCAAGGGGCCTTGCCCCTTGACCCCGACATTGGCAGTTTGTAGCTCGAATAACTGCACACGCTGCGCAGTGTGGGTGCGGTGTACATGGCTTCGCCATGAATCTTCTGCAAATCGTTACGTCTTGCAACCGCGCCTTACTATCGTGAGGCGCGAGTGACGTTTGCTCGGCGGCAGACTGCCTGCGGAATGTGGCATTGCTGCGCTCGCCGCATTGGTAGGCACTATCGGTAGACGGAAATTACTGCGCACTTCTATAAGGCAGGCAGAGCAACAGCGGATAGTAGGAGCAGAGGCAAGTCGTGTAGCAACTCTAAACGCGGCAACGCTGCGCGCAAGCATTTCCATTCCGGAGGCAAAAAGGTCATTCGAGATTGAGACTGCCAATCTAAAACCTTTCTCTTGGGGGATTTAAAGGGGGATATTCTCTTTTGTGAAAGAGAATATCCCCCTTTGACTGCGTGCCGCAGAGACTGCGGCATTCCTCCGTGAACCACGGAATTGTTACTGAAATGATCAGTGAATATTCAAAACGCCGTCTTCGTTCTGGAAGAGGACAAAATAATCCTGCACGCGCTCGAACGGTGCGTTGTAGAGGAGGGGCCTGTTGACGTTGAAGTCCTGATAATCGCGCGCGGTCTTCACGGGGTACTGGAAGCGGCCGTTCTGGTGGACATAATAGAATAGTCCCTCGAATTTGGTGAACTCGTCGATGTTGTTGGAGAGGGCGCAGGCGACGTAGCCGCGCTGGTTCGTGCCATCGTTCGGGAAAGAGGCGTCGGCGCAGTAGAGCTGCCGGAAGCAGTTCTCGTACCAGCTGCCAAGGTTGACCTGATCGGTGCCAGGATCGATGTAGGGGGCGGTGTAGGTCGCGCCGTCCGGTCCGTCATAGAGCACCTGACCGGAGAACTCTTTGGCAAACCAGGAGTTGCTGTCGTGGTGTGGCTCAAAGGCAAGGCTCTCCGTGCCGTAAAAGCGCACGCCATCGTCCCAGCGAAAATGACAGGCGACGAACAGCCGGTCAAAGGGCCGTTGGACGGCAACGATGGTCAGGTGGAAGGCGTCATTCGTCTGCGGCTTATTGGAGTAGTTGATATAAGCGCTGCCTGTGCACTCTTTGATGACCACGCGCTCAGCGCGGAGGCAGGTGAGAAGGTCCTCGTCGGAGAGGTCGTTGAGCTCGGATTCGGGATAGCCGAGGGCGAGGAGCCGTTCATAGGCTTCGATCACCTGTGCGTCGGTGCCGGTCTCTTTGGGCGTCCAGTCCATGCGGTAGGAGCCGAAAAACAGGAAGCCGCAGGCAATGACGACAGCGAGGACGGTGAGCAGCGAGCCGACGAGCTTGTGATTTGAGAAGCGCTCCTTGATCGGCTTGATGGCGCAGCCCTGCGCGGCCATCGACTTCGAGAGCTTTTTGAGGCGGACGACCAGGTAGAAATACCAGACGACGTAAGCGCCGAGCAACAGGGAAAGCGAGGCAAACAATGCCGCTGCGACATAGAGCAGAATGTACCAGAGCAATAGAGCGCCCGCGGCGGGGGCGGCAGGCGGCGTTATGCCTGCGTCGCGCTGCATATCGAGCAGGCCCTGCCAGAGGCAGAAGAGCAGCACGAGCTGCACGGCGGCGGAGCCGAAGGCCAGCGCAGTGGATACCATGTCTGCCGCGGCAGTCTCGCGGAAGACGGCGGCGTTCTGCCCAAGCTCAACAAAAAGGAGCAGCATGTGCAGGCAGGCGCAGACATAGCCCGCGCGCAGGAAGCCGTTGACCCGCCGCAGGGCGCGGAAGCCGACGAGCAGGCAGAATGTGCCGACCAGCGGCAGCAGCACGTCGAGGTTCCAGAAATTCAGCGTTACGCCGGTGACGGCGAGGCCGCCGGCGATCAAGCCTATCGCGCGGCAGAAGGGCGAATCGCTCGCATCGGCCATCTCCTGCGCGGGCGTGAGGGCTCCGGACGACTCCTCCTGCGCGGAAGCATCGGCGGGCGGTTCAGGCGGGGGAGTTTGCGGCAAATCGGGAAAAACTTGGTCGGTCATGCGAATTCCTCCTTGACGTTATGTTAACAGAAGATTACGAGATTGAGACGACGAGCCGCCAGACAGGCTCGGCCAGATAATAGCCGAGAACAGCGGAAGCCAGATTGGCGGTGATCGCATAGGCCGCGGCGCGGCCCTTGCTGTGGCCGGTGAGAAGGCCGCAGCCGGCGTAGAGATACAGCTCGACAAGCAAAATGATGAGTTCCGCCGGAAGCAGGAAGAAAAAGAGATACCAAGCGCTCACGCCGCTGTGTGCGGTGACATATACAGATGCAACGGCTAAAAAGCCCTGTGTCAGAACGTTGACAAGTAAAAACGCTTCCCAGTTTTTCTTCCACGAATAGCGGAACAGAAGCAGCAGCGCGCCCTCGATGAGAAGCGTCGGCACGAGCGTTGCGACAAATTGCAGCAAGTAGCCGGGGATGGTTGAGGGAACGGAAACGGTGACTGCCGACGTATCGTCCGACCAGTTGACCGTGACGGACGATTGCAGAACGCGGCGATTGAGTATATCGGAGACCCAGACCTTGCCGGATTCGGTGACGAGGATGATGCGGTAGGTGCTCGGCACACCGACGTAGCCGAACCAGTGCAGTGCATTGCCAGAGGCGTCTGTGTTCTCTGAGTATAGCTCACCGTAGATTGGTGCGCCGGTCGTGCCCTGCGCCACGCAGGCGTGCCAACCGGCGGGAACATTGTCGCGCAGAAGTGCTAAGAGGTCGGGGTCGAGCGTATCCTCTTTGCCGTCGTAGTTCCAGTCGATGCCGTCGATACGGTTTCCATCTTCCGCGTCCCAATCACCCTTGGCGAGCAGGTCGAGATAGTAGGGCTCCTGCGGCGCGTTTTTGACGCGCACGATGAGTTGGGGCTTCGGCCCGTTGTCGGCAAAGGCAAAGGTCGTGAGCGCAAGAGACGCGAGGAGCGCGCAAACAAGCGTGCGAAGAGATTTTCGTTTCATCCAAATTTCCTCCTTTTGTGTGTGGGGTGTTCCATCTTCCAACCATATAGACGCAAAAGATAACAAAAAAGTTCACGCTTTTACAAATTTTATCATAAAATATTGCGCTGCGGGAAAAAGTTCTGGCGGGGCGTTGTACTTTTTTCATATTCTGCTACAATGGGGGAGAGAAAGAAGCGCATTGGGGGAACGGGTATGAAATGGTATGCGATCGGCAAGACGCTGACGCCGCTGGACCGCGCGCCGGAGAGCGGCGCGGCGGTGGTGCTGCTGAATTCGGACGAGTTGGCGCACGAAACGGCGCTGTCGGGACTCGAAGCGGTGCTGCACCATACGCCGAGCGCGCGGGACGCGCACGTCTGCAAGGCGGAGGTGCGCTCCAACTGTATGGGCGGAACGCTCGCACTGCCGCGCGGCCGCAGGGACGGCACGCGCCTTTGCTGCGGCTATCTCGTGACGAAGGACCGCGTGGTGCTGGTGGACGACGGAGAGATGGCCGAGCCTTATTTGAAACGCATCGTCAAGGAAAAACGCCTGACAGAAAACAGCGTCGGACGATTTCTCTACGACTTCTTCGAACTGCTGATCGCCAGGGACCTGCACCGCCTCGAGGAGATCGAAGACCGCGCGACGGCGCTGGAGGACCGTGTGCTCTCGGGCGAGCTGGAGGAATTCAGCACCCCGATGAGCGAGCTGCGCAAGGAGACGATGGCCTGGTACCGCTACTACTCCCAGCTCGACGACGTGGCGTGCGAGCTGCGGGAAAATGAGAACGGCTACTTTTCGGATGAGGAGTGCGGGCTGTTCCGATTATTTGAAGAGCGTGTCATCCGCCTGCGGGAGGAATCGCAGCTGCTGCGCGAATACTGCACGCAGATCCAGTCGCTGTTCCAGTCGGAGATCGACATCCGTCAGAACCGCATCATGCAGATCCTGACCATTGTGACGACAATTTTCTTGCCGCTGACACTGCTTGTCGGCTGGTACGGCATGAACTTTTCCGGCATGCCGGAGCTGCACTGGAAATACGGCTACCCCGCGATCATTCTTGTGAGCGTCGCCGTGGTGGTGCTGAGCCTGTGGGTGTGCAAAAAGAAAAAATTCTGGTAAGAAAAAAGGAACGGCACGAGCCGTTCCTTTTTCTTTTGACAGGAGTCACTTTTTATCGAAGTAGTAGTCGCGGAAGTTGTGGTATTGCGCGGCGTAGTAGCGCAGCAGGCGATAGAGTCGAGAGAGCGGCAGATCACCCTTGCAGAAGAGCGTGTGCGTGCCCTTGAACTGCTTGAGCTCGTCGGAGAGCTCCTGATCCTTGACATAGCGGCGCAGAATGCCGGTCGGCACGTTCTGCCAGAGGGCGACGGTGTGGTTGTAGACGCAGTCCTCGCGCTTGCCGTAGACGACATCGTTAGTCAGGAGCTTCATCATGTTCAGCCCCGCGGCACGGCAGAAATAGCTGCTGCGGCCAAGGCGCGGGTTGATCTCGAAGAGCACGTAGCGGCCCGTGCGGGAATCATACTTCATGTCGATGTTCGAAAAGCCGACGTAGCCGAGCTTTTCGAGAAACTCCTGCATTTTGTCATACAACGCCTGATCGCCGCGCGAGATGATGGCGGCATAGTTGCCGACAGACTTGGGGTCGTAGTATTCGAGCACCGGCTGGCCGAGGCACATCGCGCGCACATGGCCGTCAAGGTCCGAATAGCTGTTGAGCACGCGCATCGCGTCGTCGCCGCCGGGGATAAACTCCTGCAAAATGAGCTTGCCGCGGTAGTCCGACTGGTTCATGCTGTGGACCATCGTGAGGTACTGCTCGCGCGTGTCGAAGAAGAAGACCTTTTTCTGCCCCTCAAAATGGCAGCGGAGATAGTCGAGTGCATTGGAATTTTCGGGCTTGACGACGATGGGAAAGTCGAACGGAAGGCGGTCGACGGCGCCGATGCGCTCGTCGGGCGCGGCGATGACGGTCTTGGGATAGTCCATGCCGTACTGCTCGCAGAGGGCGTAGAACTTGTCTTTCGTGTCGAACGTTTCAAGCAGCTCATCCGAGATGAAGCGGTTGGCGATGAGCCCCTCGAAATGGTCGTAGTGGCGGCAGAGAAGACCCGTGTAATAGTCCGAGCAGGGGATGACGAGCAGCTTTTCATAGTCCTGTGCGCACTGCTTCAGCACGCCGAGCAGCGCGTCGGGGAAGACCTCCTCGCGCTCAAAATCCGGGATGATGCGGCAGAGAAACAGGTGCGAGCTGCGCGTGGGCACGAGCTGCTGCGTGCACAGCAGCAGCGGTGTGACGTGATAGGCCTCCTGGAAGAGACGCGCCGTGCCGTAGGCGTTTTCGTCGCTGCCGAGGATGATGGGCAAAAAGTCCTTTTTTGCCTTTTTGGCGCTGCTCGCCGGCGCGGCGGGATGGACCTTGTCGTATTCGGCGAGGTATTTGAGTGTGAGCTCGACGTCGCTCGGGTAGGGGACGAAGATGCTGCCGCGCTTCATCGTTGTCTCTTCTCCCTTGCCGGTCAGCAGAATGACGCGCGCGTCCTTGCCGTCCAGAATTGCGCGGCGGATGCACTCGGCGCGATCCTCGAGCACAAGGTGCGGGCAGGCAACGTGCTTTTCAATGTCGGCGGCGATCTGCGCGAACGGCTCTTCGCCGGAGTCCTCCTCGGTGATGAAGACGAAGTCGCAGTTCTGCCCGCTCAGCTCGCCGAGGTCTTTTCTGCGCTGGAGCGCGTGGGAGCCGGGGCAGCCGAAGACGGAGATCATCTGGCGGCCGGGGTATTCGATCTTCGTCGAGCGGTAGAGCGCGTCAAAGCTCATGCGGTTGTGCGCGTAGTCGACGATGACGGTGACGTTCTTGTCGCGGCTCTCGTAGATCTGCATGCGGCCCGCGGCGCGCGCCTTGCGAAGGCCCGAGCGCACATACTCCTCCGGCACGTCGAGCACCATACAGATGGCCATGGCAGCGAGGGCGTTGGAGATGTTGAAAAGGCCGGGCATCGTGATGGAAAATTCACCGTTGTACTTGAGCGAGGAAACCGTGAAGTAGAGCCCGTCGCTGCGCTTTTCCACATGCTGGCAGGAGACAGTGTCGCTTTCGTGTGAGCCAAACGTGATGAGGTTGCAGCGGTCCTTGGCGTATTCGATGACGCGGTCCGAGTACTTGGCGTCGGTATTGACGCAGCCGAAGCGGCAGGAGTCGAAAATTTTGAGCTTGGAGTTGAAGTAATCCTCGAAGTCCGGGTGCTCGATGGGGCTGATGTGGTCGCTGCCGATGTTCAAAAATGCAGCGACGTCGTACGTGATACCGCGCACGCGGCCGTATTTGAGCGCCTGGGATGAGGCCTCCATCACAAGATGCGAAATGCCGCATTCATAGGCGTTTTCAAAGTGCTGGTAGAGCTCAAGCACCTCGGGCGTGGTGATGTGGGACTCCTCGGTGCTCTTGCCGTCGTAGTTGTCGATAGAGGAGAGAATGGCGCACTCGGGCATCGACTGCGCGCGCAGCCAGTCATTTAAGATGTAGCGCACGTAGTAGGCTGTGGTGCTCTTGCCCTTTGTGCCCGTGATGCCGACGCTTGTGAGCTTGTCCGTCACATGGTTATAAAAGAGCTGACCGAGCACGACGAGGGAATAGCGAATGTCGTTGACAAGAAGACAGGGCGCGTCCACATTGTGCTTTTTCTCGGCGACGTAGGCGATCGCGCCGCGCGAGAGTGCGTCGCACAGGTACTCTTCCTTGAAGTGTGCGCCCTTGCAGATGAAAAGCGCGTCCTCGCTCAGTGCGCGCGTATCGTAGGTGAGGCAGTGGATCTCACGCGCGGCGAGCTCGTCGCTCACGGTGCTTTCGACCAGAATGCCCGCGTCGCGCAGCGCATCGACATATTCTCTCAGTGTGTGAACGGTATTCATAAATAGCTCCTTTGGGTCTTGCTTTTTCGGCAGGACGGGATAAAATATAGGCGATATCGCGCCGAATCGACACGATATTGGCAAGCAAACTCATTTCCGAAGGGGGAACCAACATGACTTATCAGCAAGTGCTGGAAAACGCAAGGACCTGCATCGGCCCTTACTGCAAGGCGTGCAATGACTGCAACGGCAAGGTCTGCCGCAACACGATGCCCGGCCCCGGCGCCAAGGGCGAGGGCACGGGCTTTATCCGCAACGCAGAAAAGTGGCGTGAGATCTGCGTCAACATGGACACCATCTGCGAAAATTCACAGGTGGACACCTCATTCACGCTCTTTGGCCGGACGTTTGAGATTCCGGCATTCGCCGCGCCGGTGGGCGCGATGCGTCTTCACTACGGGGACAAATACGACGATCTTACATACAATGATATCCTTGTGCGCGCGTGCGCAAACGCGGGCATTCTCGCTTTTACCGGCGACGGCACCGACCCGAAGGTGGTCGAGGGCGCGGCTGAGGCGCTCAAGGCGAACGGCGGCTGCGGCGTGCCGACCATCAAGCCGTGGGATATGGACACGATCCGCGAAAAATTCGCGCTCGTGCAGGAATCCGAGCCCTTCGCCATCGCGATGGACATCGACGCGGC
>ERZ780212.1995-NODE-1995-length-14101-cov-4.231881_pt1 | contig 14101 bp, 9 predicted proteins | sample MGYA00511364_ERZ780212 | MGnify/ENA primary metagenome ERZ780212 (study PRJEB29588, sample SAMEA2147991) | human gut metagenome | biome: human gut; feature: human-associated habitat; material: faeces | place: Denmark | collected 2008/2010 ...
AGATCGGTATGAACATTACTGCCTTCCAGTATGAGGACAGTATTATTGTGGTGGACTGTGGTCTGTCTTTCCCTGCAGATGATATGCTGGGAATCGATCTGGTCATCCCGGATGTGACTTATCTGAAGGACAATATCGACAAGGTAAAGGGTTTTGTCATCACCCACGGACATGAGGATCATATCGGAGCACTGCCTTATGTGCTGCGGGATATTAATGTTCCCATCTACGCTACCCGCCTGACCATGGGTATTATCGAGAACAAGCTGACCGAGCACAATCTCATGAAGAAGACCAAGCGTAAAGTAGTGAAGTTCGGTCAGTCCATTAATCTGGGCGATTTCCGTGTGGAATTCATCAAGACGAATCACAGTATCGTAGATGCCGCAGCACTGGCCATTTATTCCCCTGCCGGTATTGTGGTGCACACCGGAGACTTTAAGGTAGACTACACACCGGTATATGGAGATGCTATTGATTTACAGCGTTTTGCAGAAATCGGCAAAAAGGGTGTACTGGCACTGATGTGCGACTCCACCAATGCAGAGCGTCCCGGCTTTACCCCTTCTGAGAAAACAGTGGGTAAGACCTTTGATACTTTATTTGAAGAACATAAGAACACCAGAATTTTCGTGGCAACTTTCGCATCCAACGTGGATCGTGTACAGCAGATCATCAATACGGCATACAAATTTGGCCGTAAAGTGGCTGTGGAAGGCCGCAGTATGGTAAATATCCTGGATACCGCCATCAAGCTGGAGTGCATCAATATTCCCGAGAATACACTGGTGGATCTGGATCAGATGAAGAATTATCCCGATGAGCAGCAGGTGATTATCACCACCGGAAGCCAGGGCGAAAGTATGGCAGCCCTGTCCCGTATGGCCAACAATATGCACCGTAAGATCACGATCGGTGCGGGGGATACCGTAATCTTCTCCTCCAACCCCATCCCGGGCAATGAAAAGTCCGTCACCAAGATCATCAACGAGCTGCTCCGCAAAGGCGCAGATGTTATTTTCCAGGATGCTCATGTATCCGGACATGCCTGCCAGGAAGAGATCAAGCTGATCTATACCCTGATCCATCCGAAGTACGCAGTACCCGTGCATGGTGAATACAAGCATCTGAAGGCACAGGCCAAGATTGCAGAAAGTCTGGGCATCAGTAAGGACAATATCTTCATCCTGTCCTCCGGAGATGTATTGGAAGTCAGCGAGGAACAGGCCAAGGTCAACGGCAGAGTACCCGTAGGAGCTATTCTGGTCGACGGTCTGGGTGTCGGTGATGTCGGAAATGTAGTATTGAGAGATAGACAGCATCTGGCAGAAGATGGTATTATGATCGTGGTCATGAGTCTGGACAAGGCCAGTGGAGAACTGGTAGCAGGTCCCGACATTGTATCCAGAGGTTTTGTATATGTGAAGGAATCCGATGAACTTATCGAGGAAGCCAGACGCACCGTGGATGATGCGCTGCAGGCATGTCTGGATAAGGGAATTACGGACTGGGGTAAACTGAAGACCACCACCAAGGATGTCCTCAGCGATTATGTATGGAAGAAGACCAAGAGACGTCCCATGATCCTTCCAATCATTATGGAAGTGTAATAGCAGCGATTGCTGGAAAGGTCGTAAGCAGATGAAGATTACATCGGACGAAAATGTAAATCAGGCTGTAGAGCAGATGGTACAGGCGATTCGTAATACCGACGCTTATCTGGAATATCAGAAGCAGCTGGCCCGCGTGAAGGAACAATCGGAACTTAAGAGACAGATCGATGAATTCCGGACCAGAAATTTTGAATTGCAGACCAGCAAGGACACCAACTTTGATAAGCTGGATCAGTTTACCAGAGAAAACGAAGCTTTCCGGGAGAATCCACTGGTGTCGGATTTTCTGGCGGCGGAGCTGGCATTTTGCCGTATGATGCAGGAGATCGGACTTTACGTTACCGGTCAGATGCATTTTGAGTGAGCAAAAGGAAAGTCTCGAAGAGACGATTTTGCGAATGTATGGATCGAAATGCGGATTACTTGGATAAGAAAGGACAGAACACATGAAGGCAGCAAATTTGGCAGGTGCCGTATTGGGCGCTATCTTAAAAGTGGCATTTGCAGTGATCGTGGTATATCTGGTGTACACCGGAGCGTCTACATGCTACGACTATGGTTATCGTATTTTTACGGAGCCTGCGATCTCCAGCGGAGAAGGCCGCAAGATCACCGTGACCCTGACTTCAGACATGTCTGCGACAGAGATTGGTAATACGTTGCAGGAAAAAGGTCTGGTAAGAGATGGCAGACTGTTTGCATTACAGTATCTGCTATCCGAGTATAAAAAGGACTGGAAGCCCGGAACCTACGAATTGAGTACAGCCATGACCGCAGAAGAGATGATGGAAGTCATGGCCGGACAGACGGAAAGCGCAACGGAAGAGACAGTGGAGACTATAGACAACGGCAGTGCGATTACCGGTGAGACACAGGATACCACTGCAGTTGCACAGTAAAGTGTGAAATGAGGGACAGTATGATCATAGACGAGAGAATGTCCGCGTTTATCGATTCCCTGGACAGCGGGAATCCGGCGTGGCTGAATGAGATTGAAAAATTCGCTCTGGAGACACAGGTTCCCATCATACGCAGATCCATGCAAAGTCTGCTGAAATTTCTGCTGAAATTTACAAAGCCGAAGAGCATCCTGGAAGTCGGGACTGCTATCGGCTTTTCTGCGTTACTTATGAGTGAATATGCGCCGGCGGATTGCCATATCACAACCATAGAAAAATATGAAAAACGAATTCCCATAGCCAGAGAAAATTTTGATAAATATGGAAGAGAAGACAAAATCACTCTTTTGGAAGGCGATGCCACAGAGATACTGAAAGAATTGGATGGTACTTACGATGTGATCTTCATGGATGCGGCCAAGGGGCAATATATCAATTTCCTGCCGGATATTCTGAGACTTCTGTCTCCGGGCGGTCTGCTGATCTCGGATAATGTATTACAGGACGGAGATATCATAGAATCCCGATTTGCGGTCACCAGGCGCAACCGTACGATCCATGCGAGAATGCGGGAATATTTATACGAATTAAAACATCATCCCGAACTGGAGACAGTGATCCTGCCCGTGGGGGATGGCGTGACATTGAGTACAAAAGCTGTGAGGGATGAGGAGAACAGGTAGGATGAAAAGTGTGCAAAAAAAATTGTCGGACTATTGAAAGTGCTGGCTATGATCGTGGCAGGAGTATTGTTGGGAGCAATACTTATTACGCTTGCGTACTGCATTCCCGTAAATCAGACAAATGCCCAAAAATCCATAGACTCTTTGGAAGGAGAAGGATGGTATCCTTCTGCAACACAACTGAAAAGCTCTCTGGATACCTATTTCCACAGTTATTTACCGGGAGTACTTGATGGCGCTACGGATGGATTGATGCTTGAAAAGGCAACGAGGCAGATAGAAGGGAATCCCTTATGGGAAGCCATGAATATGGAGGGGTACACCTATTATTGGCATGGGTATGTGGTGATTCTGAGAGTGCTGTTACTTTTTATGGATTACGAGCAATTCAGATTTCTCAATTGTATATTGCAATTGATGATGATGTTTTTCGTTGCACACTTTATATGGGAGAAAAAGGGGCAGAGATATGCGCTGGCGTTACTGACTTCCTATTTTCTTATGATGCCTATGGCTATGTTTTTATCATTGCAGTTCAGCTGGATTTTTTATATAGCAATGGCGTTGTCTCTTTTAATATGCTACCGACATACATGGTTTACCGAAAAAAGGATTCCATATATTTTTGTAATTGCCGGTATGCTGACGAGTTTTTTAGATTTGCTGACCTATCCGCTTTATACATGGGCATTTCCTTTACTTTTACTGATCCTGCTGTCTGAGGATGGGCAGAAGGCTTTAAATTACGTGAAAACAGTCGTTGTGTCCGGACTGGGCTGGATTCTTGGATATGCGGGAATGTGGTTTGGCAAGTGGGCATTGGCAGGATGGATCGTGCACAGAAATGTGATACAGGAAGCCTGGAAAGAAGTGCTGTTCCGTAGTGGATCTGAAGAGTCATTGAATCTCATTGCGCGTCTGGAGGCACTGTATGATAATTGGAAACATTACGAATATCCTTTATATACAGCACTGCTTGCCATTTGGTTGACATGGTTTATTTATAAGAGCCTGAACGGAAAAACGCAAATAGTACGACAGGAAAAGAATGGTGCGTATTTACTGATTACTTTATCTTCGTTTGTATGGTATTTTGTGTTGGCAAATCATACTTTGGGACATCACTTTTTTACATATCGTATCTGGGGGGTGACAATTACAGGCATTTTATTCCTGTTCTGCGGAAGCATTGTCATATGTAAAGATAATTGCAGTGGGAGGGATCGAATCTATACATTTTGCAAGTGGGGGATTCTTTGTATTCTTGCTGTCATGTTGACGTTAACGGCAAGAGAAGATGTCAGTGTCCTGAACGGAAACGTAGAATATCAGGAGATAGAACTGCCAAAAGGAGAACAAATAGAGGAAGAATTCCTTCCATCTTTTCCACGTGTGAAAAAATTTGCTATGGGAATTCGCACGGAATCAGTCAAGGGACAGTGTATTATTGAAATACGCGATGATGAAAAGACATTATATGAACTAAACTGGAAATTAGCGGAATTAGCGGACACCGAATACGTGCAAGTTCCTGTTGATTGGAATTTCAAAAGAGACAGTAACTATAGAATTGTGATACATTTGGAAGAAAGTGAAGGACCGGTGTATCTTCGTTTTACGAAAGACAATGTGAATCCTATGCTGGAATTGGGGGTAGCGAAAATCGGTGGAGATATTATATCCGGGCAGCTTACGTCAGGCATTGTATACTCTTATCGACCATTGTCAAAGTATACACTGTTATTCCTGACAATAAGCTGGCTGGGGCTTCTGACAGCATTATCATTCGAAGTAGAACAAATAGTAATGTGGGTATTCCACCGTCTGAAAGGAAAGTCCGGAAGCGTTTAATTTGTTGATAAATTCCAAATTCTCCTTGCGAACGATATAGGCATTGGACGATTCTACCGGGGTTGCGTAATCTATCCCAAATTCATAGCCGTGGGAGCCGTTTTGGTAATGCTCTTCAGAGGCGGCCGCAGAGGGATTAACGGGATAATAGAAAAAGTAAAATTCACTCATTCCGGTACAATCCATATAGAGCGTTGAAAAATTTGCATGACTTTCCACATAATCGACAGCGTCTTTAATGGGAACGTTATAAAGAGAATTCGGATATTGATCCGCAAGAGTATAAATGCGGAAATAGTAATTCATGAAAGAAGCCGTCCAGAGAAGATAGCTGCAGGCAAGAACTGTAGCAAACGGCTTGCGATAAACGGATAGAAAGTTGTAAACAAGAGCAATGCCACTTATCCAGAAATAAAGGTAACAAATAAAAAAACTGTTGGCACGGTAGACGTATTGTGTACCGGTAAGCCCTATGGTAATTAATCCGCTGATGTAAAAGAAAAGATATAAGCTGGCAGGATGAAAAGTTTTCTTTACAACAGAGATGACTACCCGGTAAACAGAATACACCATTCCCAACACGATAAAGGGAATGGAGACGGGATAAAGAGTGTAGAACTTATCTACTGCATCCTGAGGATAAAAACTGTGGGTTAATGTGATTTTTATGATATCAGTCACGTTTTCCCAGAAACTGGATGAGGCTACGTCTTTCATGCGATCGGAAGCAATTGGGGAGATGACAAAACCCAGAAAATGGATCGGCTCCCATTGAAACAGCAGAGAGCAGGCAAAAAGAATCACGGGAATTGCCGTAATACAAACCGTAATAGCAAATAATATCGCTCTTGGAAAAGTTATCTTACGTGTATACAACAGATATAAAGTAATCAGAACCAGAAAAATCGGAACCATAAAATAACTCAGAGCATAAGAATACATGGTAAATCCAAAAGAAATACCACAAAAAATTAAAAAAGGAAGTTTGTTGGTCTGAATGTATTTCAGCAAAAACAGCAGGGAGATAGCGCAACAGCACAACATCAGATTGCAGTCCAGCGCGAACCTTCCGGACATAATGTAATAAGGACAAAAAGCAAGAAAACATGCGGCGGCAATAGTGAATTTCCTGTCATGGAAAATCAGAGAGATGCTTTTTACGCCGACACCCCAGAGAAGCAGACTGGCAATCACTGCCGGAAGTCTGGTAAGCCATAGGGAGACATTTCCGCAGCCGATTGTTTTGATCAGAAGGACAAGCATGTAGGTATATAGAGGGCTTTGACCGCCTTCGAAATTTTGCGCGTAAAAAGGATGTACATTCAGATAGCGATCCGTTCCGTAGTGAGCCAGACACCATGCATTGTAGCCCAGACCGGCTTCGTCAATATGAAGGATATCGGGAAGCTGCGCCAGTTTGTAAACCCTTAATAATATTGTACAGAGGAACATCAGACCCAGGATGAAATAGTAGCTATATTTTTTAGAAATTTTCATTGTTGTTTGCCCTTTATCTATGATGTAATATATAAACTATCTTATCATATGTAAAATATAATGTCATTAATAATTACTTTTATTACCGAAAACTAAAAGGAATAGAATACATGAATAAAAATATAATTTTCAAAAGAATACTTATGATAGCGCTGACCATACTTATGATTTTGCTTGAATTGTCTTTTTGGCCGGGATATCTGGCGCATGATTTTTTTTGGAGCAAAAGTAATAGCGCATATGGAAATTATAATTCGCCATATGCAAAGGGTGTGAGCACTACACAATATTTTATCCCACAGATGAGTTGGCTGTCCGGGATTGATATAGTAGCTGATTTTGATGAAAATGCTGTCGGTAATGAGACGCTTGAATTTGCAATTTATGATGAAAAAGGGAAAAAAATTTACGATGATCAGATATCAATTGCGGAAATGCAGAGTGGTCTGTATTATACCATTCCTGTAAAGAAAAAGTTGAAAGTGGGGGAACAATATTATTGGACCATTTGTGCAACGGAGGATCTGCCTTATGACTGGCGGTTGATGTATTCTGCGGATAAAACAGGGATGGCATCGGAAAATACATTCGTTACATCAGAGGGGCAACAGACATTTGGAGAAGAACAGCAAACGGTATCACAGTATTGTTATTATACGCATAAAGACAAAGTGATTATTATAGCAACTTGTTGGTGTGGATCAATATTGATATATTTGATTATCCTTGAGATCATTCAAAAAATATTTAGGAAACCGTCTGCTGACAATGAAGAAAAGGAGAAAAATCATGACTTATAAAAAACCGGAACTTTTGATCCCGGCCAGCAGTCTGGAAGTATTGAAGACTGCGGTAATGTTCGGGGCAGATGCAGTATATATCGGAGGAGAAGCATTCGGACTGCGGGCCAAAGCGAAGAATTTCAGCAGTGAGGAAATGGCAGAGGGTGTGGCATTTGCTCATGCGCATGGCGTAAAAGTATATGTAACGGCCAATATTCTGGCACATAACTATGACCTTGACGGGGCCAGAAAATATTTTGCCGAGCTGCGGGATATGAAACCGGAACAGCCGGATGCGCTGATCATTTCAGATCCGGGAATGTTTATGATCGCGAAGGAAGTATGGCCTCAGGTGGAAGTGCACATTTCCACACAGGCTAACAATACGAATTATGAGACCTATCTGTTCTGGTGGAAACTGGGAGCGAAGAGAGTCGTGTCGGCCAGAGAACTGTCTCTGGTGGAGATCAAAGGAATCCGGGAAAAGATTCCGGCAGAAATGGAGATTGAAAGCTTTGTCCATGGTGCAATGTGTATCTCTTATTCCGGCAGATGCCTGCTGAGCAATTTCTTTACCGGGAGAGATGCCAACAGAGGCGCCTGTACCCATCCCTGCCGTTGGAAGTATGCTGTGGTGGAAGAGACCAGACCCGGAGAATATCTGCCGGTATATGAGAATGAGAGAGGAACTTATATTTTTAACTCCAAGGATCTGTGTATGATCGAGCATATTCCGGAACTGGTGGAAGCAGGTATTGACAGCCTGAAGATCGAAGGCCGTATGAAGACAGCATTGTATGTCGCAACTGTGGCCAGAACTTATCGGAAAGCCATTGATGACTATTTTACCGATCCGAAATTGTATGAGAAAAATATGGACTGGTATCAGGCTGAGATCTCAAAATGTACCTACAGACAGTTTACCACCGGATTTTATTTCGGAAAACCAGATGAGAATACACAGATCTATGATAATAACACCTATGTGAATGAATATATCTATCTTGGAATCGTGGAGGCGGTAAAGGATAATCTGTGCCGGATCGAGCAGCGGAATAAATTCTGTGTGGGAGATACGATCGAGATCATGAAGCCGGACGGCACAAATGTACCTGTGACTGTGGAAGCAATGTATACAGACGATGGGGAAAGTGTGGACAGTGCGCCCCATCCCAAGCAGGTGTTGTGGATAAAGTTATCCGAGGCTGCGAAGAAGTATGATCTGTTACGTTGTAAAAGTGTTTAATAAATAGATATTGACCACCATAACGCACGTGTTGTACACTGTAATCGATGTAATTCTATAGTATACCGAAGGGAAGTAGTAGGGACATGCGCGAGGAATTGAATGTAGAGGAGCTTTTTGCCAGCAAGGTATTTACCCTGGGCAAGATGAAGGAGAGACTCCCCAAGAGCACTTACAAAGAAGTAAAAAAGATTATGGATCAGGGAGGAGAACTTTCCCTGGCAACTGCGGATGTAGTGGCAAGTGCCATGAAGGATTGGGCCATCGAGAACGGTGCCACTCATTATACCCACTGGTTCCAGCCGTTGACCGGCATTACCGCAGAGAAACATGATGCTTTTGTGACACATCCTGATGAGGATGGCCGGATGATCATGGAATTTTCCGGCAAAGAACTGATCAAGGGAGAGCCCGATGCATCTTCTTTCCCTTCCGGAGGCTTACGTGCTACCTTTGAGGCAAGAGGTTACACTACATGGGACATCACCTCCCCCGCATTTATCAAAGAGACCGCTACCGGTCCGACCCTTTGTATCCCTACAGCATTCTGTTCTTATAAAGGCGAAGCACTGGATAAGAAGACACCGTTACTTCGTTCCATGGAGGCTCTGAGCAAGCAGGCGATCCGTATCGTCCGCCTGTTCGGCAATACAGAAGCTACCAAAGTACTGCCTTCCGTTGGCGCGGAGCAGGAATATTTCCTGGTAGATTCTGCCAAGGCTTTGCGGCGTGAAGATATTATTTTCGCCGGACGAACCCTGTTCGGTGCTCCCGCCCCCAAGGGACAGGAGATGGATGACCACTATTTCGGTGTTATCCGTGAGCGTATCGGTGGTTTCATGCATGATGTCAATATCGAGCTGTGGAAGCTGGGTGTAACATCCAAGACCCAGCATAATGAGGCGGCTCCCGCACAGCATGAAGTGGCGCCCATCTACGAGTCTGCCAATGTGGCAGTGGATCACAACCAGCTGGTAATGGAGACTCTGAAGCGTGTGGCAGGCAAGCACGGTCTGCGCTGCATGCTGCATGAGAAGCCTTTTGCCGGAGTAAACGGTTCCGGTAAGCATAACAACTGGTCCATCACTACGGACAATGGTGTAAACCTCCTGGAGCCCGGCCAGACCCCCAATGAAAATATTCAGTTCCTGCTGGTACTGGCATGTATCCTGAAAGCCGTAGATACCCATGCAGATCTGCTTCGTCAGAGTGCATCCGATGTCGGCAACGATCACAGACTGGGAGCTAACGAGGCACCCCCTGCCATCATTTCCGTATTCCTGGGCGAGCAGCTGGAGGATGTGGTAAAGCAGCTGGTGGAGACCGGTGATGCAACTCATTCTATCCAGGGCGGTAAGCTTTTAACCGGTGTATCCACACTGCCTGATCTGGATAAGGATGCAACAGACCGTAACAGAACTTCACCGTTTGCTTTCACCGGCAACAAGTTCGAGTTCCGTATGGTAGGTAGTGCAGACTCCATCGCCAGCCCTAACACTACTCTGAATGCTATCGTAGCAGAGGCTTTCTGTGAGGCAGCAGATATTCTGGAGAAGGCAGACGACTTCGATATTGCAGTACATGATCTGATCAAGAAGTACCTGACTGAGCATCAGAGAATTATCTTCAATGGTAATGGCTATTCCGAGGAATGGGTAGAAGAAGCTGCCAGAAGAGGACTTCCCAACATCAAGTCCATGGTAGAAGCTTCCGAGACTCTGACCACCGAAAAGTCTATCAAACTGTTCGAGAAGTTCGGTATCTTCACCAAGGCTGAGCTGGAATCCCGCGAGGAGGTTCTGTATGAGACCTACTCCAAGACCATCAACATCGAAGCTCTGACCATGGTAGATATGGCGAAGAAGCAGTACATTCCCGCAGTTATGGAGTATACCAGGACTCTGGCGGATACCGTACTGGCTGTTAAGAGTGCAGGTGCGGATGCAACCGTACAGACCACTGTACTGAAGAGCATTTCCGAGAAGCTGGCTGAGGCACAGGCTGCAGAGACTGCTCTGGAGGATAAGCTGGCTGAGGCAGCAGGCATCGAAGATCCCAAGAAGCTTGCTTTCTTCTATAAAGATGTGGTACATACCGCAATGGATGACCTGAGAACTCCCGTAGATGAACTGGAGATGATGGTTGACAAGAAGGTATGGCCGGTACCTACCTATGGTGATCTGATCTTTGAAGTATAAACAGCATTGTAAAATACCATAATACGTTTCTCTCATTGTGTTGAATAAAAACGGGGCTTGCCGCAGGACGGTGAGCCTCGTTTTGCAGTTATGTATGTTTCTTGTCATTGCTATGGGGAAAATCCTGTGTTATGATAACTGCATGATGAAAAATATACTGAAAAATAAGAAATTTTGGAAAATTATCTGTATTCTTGCAATCATTGCATATACGGCAAAAAATTTATTTATTGGTGCAGATACGGACGAAGGCTATGGCATCATGGCGGGTTATCGTCTTGCCATGGGAGATCGGCTGCTGCTTGAAATGTGGGAGCCACACCAGACTTCCGCCATTTTTACGGCGGTTTTTATCAGGCTGTTTGTGAAGCTGACAGGTGGAGTGAATTATCTGAATCTATTTTTACGGCTCGTATTTTTCCCGATTCAGGCAGGTGTCAGTGTCTTCCTGTATAAGACGATCCATAGGACAGTGCCGCAGATGGATGAGAATGTGGCAGCACTGATGGGGCTTCTCTACTATGTGACAACACCCAAGTCCATTTTTATTCCGGAGTATTCCAATCTTCATAACTGGTTCTTTGCACTTATGGTGCTGTGCCTTCTGAGATACTTCGGAGCGAAGGACTCCGAGGGCAGACAGACAGCAGGAGAGCTGCGGTGGCTGGTGCTGGCAGGTATATTCATGACCTGTGATGTGCTGGCTTATCCAAGTATGGTACTGGTATTTTTGTGCTGCCTGGTATTTCTGCTGGTGCGCAGATCAGAGAAAAAATGGAAAGAACTCTGTGCTTATGTACTGCCCTGTGTGGCAAGTGCGGCAGTAATGTTTACATATCTTCTGAGTTATATGACACCGCAGAAAATGTTGGAGATGGCAGGCGAGATCCTGGGAGAGGGGTCCCATCAGACTACTGTGGGAGAAAAATTGTTGGGATGGGGGTCAAGCCTGGGAGAGATGGCCATGATCCTTCTGTGTGCCCTGCTGGTGTCTCTGGGAATCCGATGGTTTATAGAGAAGGTATGGAAGAAAAAACTTCCCGGACTGCTACAGCTTCCGGGCATGCTGTTTTTCGTAATTGTATTTCTGATCCAGATCTGGTTCTGGCTGTTCAGTTCCTTTAATGCAATTTACCCGCAGCTTTTGCTGATGGCAGTATCCCTGACGGGATGTTATATCTATCTGCGCAGAGACAAAACGGAAAGGCTGTTCTATGAACTGATCCTGCTGGCATTTGTCAATTATTTTTCGGTACTTCTGTTGTCTAACTGGGGACCGATGCTGCTGGTCACCTATCTCATTATGGGAGCAGTGGCCGGACTGGTATGTCTGGGAGACTACTGGCAGAAGGAAAACACCGCAGGAAAGAAGGCAATTCAGATCCTGTGCCTGATCCTTGTGCTTGGGAATGCATTTTCCTATACCTGGCTGATTCTGGGATCCCAGGAATATCATGCCTATGTGATTCAAAATGTGCGTGGCATCAACAGAGAGGGATTACGCGCCGGAATCCTCACGGATTATATGACTGCATACCGTTACAACAATAATCTGGCTGTATGGCCGGAGGCCGTGCCGGACGGCAGTACCGTGCTTTATGTGGGACCGTCCCAGTTCTATTGTATGCTCGGAGAACATAAGCAGGCATCCCCCGATACGATCTGCTCTATGATCTATGATGAGCGTCTGTTGGACTACTGGAAGATCAATCCGGACAGATATCCGAATGTGGTGGTATTTGAAAGCTGTTATGGAGATATTGCCCAGGAAGGAGAGAACAGCTTTATCTGGAACTGGTTGATGGAGGATTTTAAGCCTGCAGAGAGGAAGGATTACCCCTATATCACGGTGTTTATGCGATGATTTTACGGAAATTGTTCCAATTTCATATATTTTTTTAAATTTTTTTTAAATTAGGTATTGCAAAAAAGGAACAGATAGTGTATACTTCATCAAGTAAACGACATAGGGCTATCGCCAAACGGTAAGGCAACGGACTCTGACTCCGTCATTTCAAGGTTCGAATCCTTGTAGCCCTGCGAAGCAGGGGTTGACCTGCGAATAGGAACCTCAGTAGAGAAATCTACTGAGGTTTTTTGTTGTCCGGAAATATCTCAGATATTCATGGTGAAATTTCCCTGATTATGAATAAAAGTTGGCAATAATACACAAAAAGACCACACAAAGTTGAAGAGAATTGTAAAATGTGATAAGATAAACATAAAATTAAGGTAGGAGATCTGCAAAAACGGACAAACAGAAAAGGGGAATCTTATGAACAATATAAAAGTACAGACGAAAATGATCATAGTAATACTGGCAACGATGGCTGCACTGTTGTTGTGTACTATCTTTTCAGCACAAAGCATGAAAGAATTGCAGTCCAAAGCATTAGACACCATGGAGACTGATGAGCGGGAGGCCTACGATGAACAGATCAAGCAGCAGGTAGATAATGTGATCTCGCTCTGCCAGACCATTTATGATCAGTATCAGGCTGGTGTCTATACCGAAGCAGAGGCCAGGAAACTTGCGGCGGATGAAATCCGCCAGCTTCGCTACGGAGATTCGGGATATTTCTGGGTGGATCAGTATGACGGAACCAATGTGGTACTGCTGGGAAGTGCAACAGAAGGTACAAACCGTATGGAGACCAAGGATGCTAACGGGTACCAGATGGTAAAGGAAATCATCCGCATGGGACAGGAGCCGGATGGTGGTTATGTAGATTATGTGTTCCCAAAGGAAGGAGAGACGGAATCCTCTCCCAAACGTTCCTACAGCAAAGCGTTTGAACCGTTCCAGTGGGTCATCGGCACAGGAAATTACACCGACTATATTGATGATAAGATTGTCACGGTAGGTGATGAATTTTCCGGTTATGTGACAGGAAGACTGACGATGTTCATTGCATCGACACTTATAGAAGGTGCAATCGTGATCGTCCTTCTGGTTTTCATTATTATCAGCATCGTCCAGCCGCTCAAAAAATGTGTGGCATCCATCGGCGTGATGGAACAGGGAGATTTCTCAAAATCTATGGGAGATAAGCTTTTAAAACGCCGTGATGATTTCGGACGGCTGGCAGTCTCTCTGGAGTCTATGAGGACAGAGATGAGTGGACTGATCGGTGAAGTCAAAGAGCAGACTGCAGAGATCAACAATATGGTACAGAATATTGATAACAGTATTCAGGCTCTGGATGAACAGATCGAGGATGTGTCCGCTACCACAGAGGAACTGGCAGCCGGAATGGAAGAGACAGCGGCATCTTCTGAAGAGATCAATGCTATGTCTCATGAGATCGAGAGTGCAGCAAAAAATATTGCAA
>ERZ780212.2001-NODE-2001-length-14066-cov-2.834559_pt1 | contig 14066 bp, 17 predicted proteins | sample MGYA00511364_ERZ780212 | MGnify/ENA primary metagenome ERZ780212 (study PRJEB29588, sample SAMEA2147991) | human gut metagenome | biome: human gut; feature: human-associated habitat; material: faeces | place: Denmark | collected 2008/2010 ...
AAGCTTTTGCCCTTACAGGGCGTCTTGCTGATTGCCATCATACCCAGGGCGCTGCCCTGGGCTAGGAGCTTTTGGGCCTTCAGCCCGTTCTTGAACCACATTCGAAAGTTCAGTATCTAATAAAGTATCTTATTTCTGGTCATATCCGTCAGAAATCTTTTTTCCCAGTGCTAGCGCCAGTTCAACCTTGGCACCATATCCTTCCAGCTGGTCGGCAAACTTGGCTACCGAATTGCCGGATGCGATGATGTCATCAAAGAGAATGATCTTTTTGCCCTGGAAGAAAGCCTCGTCGATATGGAGTTCATCTACCGGATCGCCATCTTCATCTACATCATGCGTGTAGCTGAAGGCAGGGTAGGCGTTGGTCATGCCCGTAGCCTTGCATATCTCCTCGCTGAACTCCTTGAAACGGCGCTTGGTATGCGCCTCAAGAGCTGCAGGAATACAGACCAGGGTAAACTGTGCTGCCTCTTCGCCCAAAAGACTCTTCAGCTTGTCTGATACCATTTCGATAGCCTTCTTCAGGGCTTCCTGATGGTCCTTCTCCGTAGTGAGCTCAGAGTTACCTTTAAAGTTGACGATAAGGTCGCGTTTTTCCCATTCCTCTGCTGTGAGTTCAAAAGTACCGAAGGCGCTGAATGCAGCGTAGTCGACAAGCCATTTGTAGTGCAGTCCGTTTTTCAGGACTGGCCATGATTTGATTTCATTTTCGTAATTAGCCATAGACTAGAAATTTTTGATTATTAATAATGCATAGTTTCTGCAAAAATAGGAAATCTTTTCGAATTAAGGTGCCGGTTTCATAAAAAAGATTTGTTTTTTAAGTAATATTTCTCGTAGCTGCCCTTTTTTTACTTATTTTTTAGTACCTTTGCACCGCATTTTAAGAAATACGTATATTTATATGACGAGAAAAACAAAACTTCATGAAATCCGCGACTACGTTATCATTGCCCTGGCGATGATAGAAGGTAGTATCGGTTTGAACATCTTCCTGCTTCCCAATCATATCACGATGGGTGGTGTAGGAGGTATCGCTTCTATCCTTTACTGGGGATTTGGCATCCCGGCATCTGTATCTTATCTGGCGCTCAATGTGTTCCTGCTTCTCATCGCATTCCGTATTCTGGGCTATAAGTTCTGTCTGAAGACCATCTATGGTGTTGGTATCTTTGCCTTAACTACCCGTCTGATAGAGACGCATACGGTAGGCATGACGCCGCTGCTTCACGACCAGCCGTTCATGGCAACGGTCATCGGTGCGTTCTTCATGGGCAGCAGTGCCGGTCTGGGTCTTTCCTGCAATGGTTCTACGGGTGGTTCTGATACCGTAGCGGCGATGATCAACAAGTACTGGAACATTTCCCTGGGTCATGCCATCATGATTTGCGACCTGTGTATCATCACCAGTTCTTATCTGGTATTGCGTGATTGGGAGATGGTGATTTATGGTTATGTCTGCCTCTTTGTGCAGTCGCTCTGTGTCGATCATGTAGTGAATGCGTTGCGCCGTTCGGTTCAGTTCTTCATCATCAGCGACAAATATCTGGAGCTCAGTGCAGCCATCAATACCGCCGCCGACCGAGGTTGTACGGTGATGGATGGTCATGGCTGTTATAGTGGCAAGGATGTCCACATGCTGTTTGTATTGGCGCGTCAGCGTGAGTCTCAGAAGATATTTCGTCTTATCGACGAGATAGATCCTACCGCCTTTGTCAGCCAGAGTGCCGTCATCGGTGTTTATGGCGAAGGTTTCGACCGTTTCAAGGTAGGCAAGAAGATAGGTTTGCCGAAGAAGAAATAGATAAATAGAAAAAGGGTGTGTCATAACTGCATGGCACACCCTCTTTTTAAATTAACTCAAGTTTCGCGAGTGGCTCAAGTACGGGCTGAAGGCCCAAAAACTCCTAGCCCAGGGCAACGCCCTGGGTATAATAGCAATCAGCAAGGCGCCCTGCAATGGCAAAAGCTTTAAAAATTGCTCGTTATTTAAACGCTTTTGCCCTTAGACTTCCAGTCGTCAATCGTCCCCGTCTTAGACGAGAAATTGCAGCCTATCAGGTAAATCGTTCTGTTGTCTGTAGCATATTCACGGGCATATCCTTTTTCCTCGATTTGTTTCAAGGCTTCAGTTGCTGACCCATCACGCTTAAATTCGAAGATATATACAAACATTGGGGTCTCAATAATACAATCAACCCGTCCTTCACTTTGCTCCTTTTCTATTAGAACGGTAAAACTGCTTATCATGCGAATCACCAGATAGAAGGTATATTGAAAGTATCGCTCTTTTTCCCGCTCGTCATCTTTACGACGTTGGCTATAGGGTATACTGGCGAAGAAGGAAGTGAGTAGTTTCTCCAATTTGTCACAATCTCCCATCTTCATCGTATTAACAACTTCTACGACCCAAGCGTCAGGCGATTCCTTAGGCTTCAGATAGTTGGCAGCCACCATGGTTACGAAACCAGCTTTTACTTCATCGTTTGGAAAATCCAAGAGATAAGAATCGGTATCCATGTTCCAATCCTTAATGGTGAGATAACCACTCTGGTAAATCATTGGCAATGGAGCCTCTGTATCCGCCTTGTAATCTATAAAACTGCTGGTAGGATAAAATTTCCCTGTCAGTTCATTGAGGTTTTCGTCGAAGTGAGCTAATAAGCGGACCAGATAAGTAGGTGAACCTGTACGGAACCAGAAATCACTCAGGATTTTCTTACTCAGTGAGTTCAAGATACTGAAAGGATTGTAGATGTCGAGCATGCTTGGGCTGAAATGGTAACCGTCATATTTGCGCTTGAGCCGATATTTCATCTCATCCTCAGACACTTTATATCTTGCAGCCATTGCCTTGATTTGCTCATCAAAGACAGAATACAGTTCCTCTTCCGTGATGCCGCAAAGAGCCTCGTAGCGGTCGTCCATGCTGATGTCATCTGGTTGGTTGAAACCACTGAATACGCTTACTTGCGAGAACTTGGTAACACCTGTCAACAGCACGAATTTCAAATCTCTGTCAGCAGCCTTGAAGACACTGTAGAAACCTTTCATAATCTCGCGATGTCGGTCTTCCAGCAAACGTTCGTTGCCTTCAGAATCGAAGGTCTTTAACCCTGTGTCTAAAACATCCAGTAAAGGTTTGTCATATTCATCTATCAGGACAACAGCGCCAAGTCCTGTCTTTTCGTGGGCAGCTTTCAAAACAGCCATGAATCGGTCTCCCAAGGTGTTGGTCAATGGGTTTCTGCCATAATTCAGTTCTTGGGTTTCAACAAAAGTCTGCAAGGTTTTTTCCAATTCGCCTGCCTGTGTGAAATTCTTGCCGTTGAAATCTATATGAAAAACCGGATATTGCTTCCATTCTTTTTCTAACTGTTCGATGGCAAGTCCTTTAAACAGTTCTTTCTTTCCTTGGAAGTAGCATTCCAGGGTAGAAATCAACAACGACTTTCCGAATCGTCTTGGACGACTCAGAAAATATATATTCCCATTGTGTACTAAATCATAAATCAAGTCTGTCTTGTCAAGATAGACATAACCATCATTTCTGATTTTTCCAAAGTCTTGTATTCCTATAGGATATTTCATATTGTTGCTTTTTATTGAATTTTTGGCAAAGTTACGAAAAAAAATGGTATCTGCAAAATAATGCTGAATAAAAAGTCTTTATTTTCAGATAAAAGCAATTCTCGGAAAGGCTTGCATTTTATCTTAAGTAGTTCAAAGAAGGTGAGTCATAAATACATGACACACCCTCTTTTTAGTATCACAAAAGATTTTCATATCCCATATTTTTCTTCCAGATACTCATCACGCAGTTCTTTATCACTTTTATCTGAAGCGAACATACCGCCCATTTCATCCCAACTGAACATTTTTGACTCAGCAGGAGCTTTCATATCTTCCTTTTCAGATATATCAACAACAATTTTTTGCAGAATTTTATTTACCCAATCCTCAATATTAAGTTTATCTTTTCTTGCAAAGATTGCCGCTTTGTCATATACATCTGGTCTTAATGTAATTGTTGCCATAATAATCTTTTTCTATTTAGCAATTGCAAAAGCAATTTTCGGAAAGGCTTGCATTTTATCTTAAGTTGTTCAAAGAGGATGAGTCATAGCTGCATGACACACCCTCTTTTTCATTTTTTCATAGATTTTTCTTCATTACAAGCATATTTTGTCCCCTCAGAGAACACCCCTGGCAATAAAGTGGCAACATATCGAAGTTTTACATCATCCGAGATGAAGGTCTTCTTTTCGCAGAGACCATCAATTATCTCCGCCCCTTTCACCATGAACTCCTTCTCTTTCTCGCTGAAAGCATAAATATCATTTCCTGAAACAGGCAAGCCTGAATTGAATGTATACATCTTGCCGCAAATGTCACACTCTTTCTCGTTGAACTGTTGATATTCTACACTCGAAAACTCTCTAAAGTCCTCTTCTTTAGGGATAAACCCTAGCTGAAAGATACTCTGTATGGCTTCACCGCCACCGAATAACAATTCAAAAAAATCCATATTTCTAATTCTTAAAATGAATAATATGATAGATTCTATGTATGCGTAATACATTGATACTTCTATCGTTAACTTAAATTTTTGGTGCAAATTTAATAAAAAAGATCTATTCTTCGCTTTTATTTAACATTTATAATATTTAATTGATCTTTTTTGATCAAAAAGATAAAAGAATGATCTAATGCCCCTTTTCTTTATTTTTTTTTGTTACTTTGTACAATAAAACTAAAGAGTATAGCATTATTAGAATATTCATTTACTCTCGGGTAACTTGATTATCGTCATAATACTTAAAAGACAAATAGGTCATCTCTTTATAAACAAAAAAATAAAAGTAATAAAATGAGTAAAGCAAAACCATTCATCAAGTGGGTTGGCGGAAAAGGTCAACTCATCGAACAACTAGAAGCGCAACTTCCAGCTGACTTTGATAATTGGGAAAATGTAACTTATATCGAGCCTTTTGTAGGTGGAGGAGCCATGCTCTTCTATATGTTGCAATCTCACAAGAACATTACAAATGCTGTTATTAACGACATTAATCCGAAGTTGACAGCATGTTATGAGGTCATCAGGGATTTTCCATATCAACTGATAGATTCTTTGCGAAATATGCAAGAAGAATACTACCAGCTACCAGACGAAGAGGCTAAGAAGGAGTTCTTTATGGAGAAAAGAAAGGCCTTCAATGGAGAATTAGACAGGTTGGATATGTGTACATTATTTATATTTCTCAATAGAACATGTTTTAATGGTCTATACAGAGAGAACAAGAAGGGAGAATTCAATGTTCCATTCGGTAAATATGGTACACCGACCATTTGCGATGAAACGACAATATTGGAAGATAGTCAAATGTTACAGCATGTAAATATCCTAACTGGCGACTACCAGCAAGTACTCGAAAGAGCGAATGGCAGAACTCTATTTTACTTTGACCCTCCATACAGGCCATTGAGCAATACATCAAGCTTTAATGATTACACAAAGCAACCATTCAACGATGATGCTCAAATAAGGCTCAAAGAATTCTGTGATACAGTCAGCAATGCGGGCTACTCGTTTATGCTGAGCAATTCAGATTGCTTGGGGAAGGATGGTAAGGATCGTTTCTTTGATGATTTGTATGCAGATTATCACATAGAACGTGTATGGGCTAAGCGCAACGTCAATTCAAATGCCAGCAAGCGTGGGAAGCTAACAGAAATACTCGTAAGGAATTATGAAAATATAAAGAACCAGAACCTTTTCGAAACAGCTTTTGTTGCAGAGGATAGGCTTCATTAAAACAACAATAAATATGAGTGCACATACTGAAGAAGAGTTTAATCTCTTTTTGTCACAACTCAAAGAGACCAATCAAACATTGGATTTCTTCTGTGACTTCGAAAAAATTAATAATAACGTTGAGGATATCAAGTTAAGTTTATGTATCCTTAATAGTATGATTGGTTCTACTGATTTACGTAAGTCGGTAGAAACCATCTGGAATAGAGACAAGTCCGCTTTCTCTGTTATGGACATTCTTATTGCCGTAAGAAGAAAAGACAAGAAGAAGGTTATAGATTCTATCGGGAATTGCATTCCTGTAGAGAATTTGTTTAACTCTGTAGACAGCGTTATGGAGTTTCTTGAAGGAACAGGTTTAGCAGAAATCTTCACCTCTAGAAAGGTCAAAGACTTGGTAGATTATGTGTTTGGTATCGAAACAGGTCTTGATACCAATGCTCGCAAAAACAGAAGTGGCAAGATTATGGAAGGTACTGTACACAAAATCCTGTCAGAAGCTGGCATAGAGCATCGCAGTGAAGTATATTCTAGTGAGTGGCCAGAAATCACGTCAGTCCTGGGTGATGATGAAAAACGATTCGATTTCGTAATAGAAACTCCATCCAAGGTATATCTGATAGAGGTAAACTTTTATAGTGGTGGCGGTTCAAAACTCAATGAAGTAGCACGCTCCTATTCAGATATATCACCAAAAATCAATTCCGTACCAGGTTTTGAGTTCATTTGGATTACAGATGGTAAAGGTTGGAACTCTGCAAAGAATAAGCTACAGGAAGCCTTCAGCATCATACCAGGAGTGTATAATCTGACTTCTATTTATCAATTTATAGAAAACATAAAATAAACAGACAAATGAAAAAGGGTGGAAAAGGCGGTGGAAATACTGTCACAGGATTGATATACGAAGGGAAAGTTGACCTTTCTGCCTTCCTCATGAAACAAAAAGGATACGAAGTTAAGAATCATGACGTTTTTTATAATGGAACATGTGTCGCTCATGTATATAAACAGCATGCATTCTACAGTTTTTTAGAATCAGAAGGTATAGATTGGAAAAAACATATTTCAAAGAAAATTCTTCCAGATAACGCATTGTATGTTATAGTAAACAATACTATGTTCATTATCGAAGTAAAACATCAAGAAGTCAATGGAAGCGTTGATGAAAAGTTGCAAACTTGTGATTTCAAAAAGAAGCAATATACTAGACTTCTTTCGGAACTGAACTATGAAGTTGAATATATATACATACTTGATGATTGGTTTAAACAGCCAAAATATAAGGATGTCCTAGATTATATCATAAGTGTAAATTGCAAATATTATTTCAATTATATTCCCCTTCAAAAATTAGGATTACCCGTACCAGAAATATGATAAAGTCTTATTATAAGTCTCCAAACCGAGATTTCACCCTCCTACAGGGAGAATGCATACGGCTGATGCGCGAATTTGATTTCAAGTTCGACATGATCTTCGCCGATCCTCCTTACTTCCTGTCAAACGGCGGCATCAGCGTGCAGAGCGGGAAGGTGGTGTGCGTGGACAAGGGGGAATGGGATAAGGGAGGGACGCCCGAACATATCGACCTATTCAACGAGGAATGGATTGCGGAATGCAGGGAACACCTGACGGAGAACGGAACTATCTGGATTTCGGGAACTTATCACAATATCTTCTCGGTGGCAAACAAACTGACGCGACTCGGATTCAAAATCCTCAATGTCATCACATGGGCGAAGACAAATCCACCGCCCAATATCTCGTGCCGGTACTTTACCTACAGCACCGAGTTCATCATCTGGGCAAGAAAGTGCCCGAAGAAGCCGCACTACTTCAACTATGACCTGATGAAACTGCTGAACGAGAACAAACAGATGACGGATGTATGGAGGCTGCCAGCCATCGCAAGATGGGAGAAATCGCAGGGCAAGCATCCTACGCAGAAACCGCTCGCCCTGCTGGTACGCATCATCCTGGCATCAACCCGGCACGGAGCATGGATCCTCGACCCGTTCTCGGGAAGCGGAACTACCGGCATCGCTGCCTCGCTGACCGGCAGACGCTATCTGGGCATAGAAAGGGAAAAGGAATATCTGGACCTGAGCATCAGGAGAAGGGTGGAACTGGAGAACGGGAGTATCGTAAAGAGCTACCGCAAGAAGATAAGGGATATCGTGATTGCGGATGGGGAACCGGAAGAGGCTGACATCTTCGGGATGATGGATGAGAACAGGATTCAGGATTTGCCTTTCTGATTTTTCGCCGACAAAAGCATCGCCATTACCTTTGCTTTACCCTTCGGCCAGCGATTTTCAATTCTGTTATGCGCCTGAAACCTCCATATAACGCCGATGAAACAGAAAAAGCCCCGCAGGAATACTACCTGTGGGGCTTGAATCAACTTAAAAAAATAAATATGATGAACTCCTTTCCGAAATTCGGCTAGATGTGGAAATCTACCAACTTCAGCCATCGCTTGACATCAAACGACGGACAGTCTTTGTGAACGTTCGGCAAATCGCGGTGGCCCAGTATCTCTGCATCAGGATAGGAGAGGCAGAGGCTCTCCAGAAGCGAATACAGAGCCTGATTCTGGGCTGGAGTGCGCGTGTCGGCAGGCTTGCCGTTCTTGTCGAGACCTCCCTCATAACAGATGCCTATGCTGTGGGCATTGTAATGACGGGCATGGGCTCCTACCTCCGATTCCGGACGACCCGGATATACCACACCATCCTTCGTGATGTAATAATGATAGCCGATACTCTTGAAACCGCGGGCAAGATGGCAGGCCTCCAACTGCTCGAATGTGAAATCCTGAGTCACCCTCGTGGCAGAACAGTGGATCACGATGAGTGAAATGCTACGATGTTTCTGTGTCATGGCAACCTCCCTTCTTTTAGCAGTTCTGTACACAGAATGAGCTGGCTACAGCTGTTAATACCGTGATGAGGAAGTTGATGATGGTTTTCCAATTTACTTTTTTCATGTTGCTTTGTTTTTTAATGATTAATACTAAGTGGATAATGATAGTCACATGCTTGTTTTAGTGGTTGAAATTTAGTTTCAGTAAGCGTTTCTGGAAGAAGAAGGGCGGGGAAGGAACTGCCAGCCCGGATACCCGTAAAAGGCAGGTTCTTGGGTCATTATGATTTGCTGTTTATCCGTAATCGTCAGGATGAAAACCAGCCGCTTTGTGCCTTCGGAATATCCCTGTCGCCGGTCAGTTCACTCCTTCCTTCTTCTGTCGTTTCGCATATTTGAGAGACGGATCACTACTCCAGACCGTCTCCGTTGTCGCCTGTTCCGTCGGTGCTGCCGCCTGGTGATGTGCTGCCGCCCTCAGTGGTTCCGCCGCCCTGTGTGGTATCGCCTGCAGCGCTCTCGCTAGAGTTGAGGAGATCCATGGCGTTCTTGGCGTTGGCATCGAGAGAGAGCTGTGTGTTGCTGAGCTTGCCGGTAGCACGGGCTCTGAGACGGTAGCCTTCTACAAACTTGGCGAGGCTCCACTCCTTGATGCTGGCGGCTCCCATCTTGTTGATGATGCCGATGGAGAAGATGGCAAGGTTGTCTATCTTCACAGCCTTGTTCTGGAGCACGAGCTCCTTCACACAGCTCACCATATCGGTGAGAAGGCCCTTGATGGCACCCTTCGAGAACGGCGTGTTGTGGCTCGCCATGTGTTCGGCGAGTTCATCGATACCGATGGTTTCTGTTACTACTGGTCGCGCATAATACTTGCCATACGCTTCCTTGATAGTCTTGTTCTTGTTCTTCACTAATTTGATGAGAATCATACTTTTAAAAATTTAGTTTTAGTAAAAGCAGTCTGTGTCTCCGCCGAGACCGTTGCTGCATCAACCTCTCTGATTGACGATACAAAGATACAACATTCCCGAACCCCCAACTATGCGATTTGTGCGATTTGCAGGGATTCGGGAAAAAAAGGTTGAAAAAAGTGGTATTTTTTATGTTAAAATCGAAAAAAGTTTTTGTTGTATCAGGTATTTAGCGTATTTTTGCGGAAAAATTTATAAACAATGAAAATTGAATATGAAGATGAAGACTTAAAGGAACTGATAGAAACGGGACAAAATAAGAAATATAAGAAAATCGCAAAGAATAAAGTCTTGATGGGTGGGTTGCTAAAGGTCTATAGAATTTTAGATCAAGCTCCTCATGTTTCTTTACTCAATCAATTCAGTTTTTTAAAGTTTGAAAAGTTAAAATATCAATATTCTGGGTGTTGTTCTGTGAGAATAGCAAATGGGCATATAGAACGTTTGATTTTCACAGAGCACGAAGGAGGTATAACAATAAAATTATTGAAATTAGACGATTCGCATTATGGAAACAAGAAATAATATTAATCCGCGTCCTTTCCAGCCGGTTAGTCCTGGTTGTATTTTGAAGGAGGAATTGGAAGCTCGCAGTCTTCCAATTTCTGACTTTGCTCATAAAATAGGGCTTGAAGAGTTTGAATTAGATAAACTTTTGAATGGAACGTTATGTTTAAGTCCTGAGATAGCTTCTTCTTTAGAACGTTTTTTGGGCATTCCTGCTTCTTTTTGGCTTTCTTTGCAATCTGCTTATGAAGAAGATTTAGATAAGAGCGATAATAAAGGCATGGTTCGAACTTTTCTTGATAAGTTTACAAGAAATCGTGTAGCATTTTAAATCAAGGAATTCCTATAATAAACTCACCCTGGAAGGGATATGCATAGTGTGTTGTATGCATTCCCTTCCAGGGTGAGTTTTTTATGGTTCATCCAGAAATTCGATGATTTCTGCTACTTGTTGCCGGGTGTAGAAGTGGGAAAACTTGCCGGCGCAGCCCGAACAGAGGCTCTGCTTGAGCTCGGGGCACCGGTTGATCCATCTCACCAGCCGGTTGAGCGCTACCCTGGGGGTAGCGGTGGGAAAGTAGAGCATGGCGAGCTCTGCCTTCCCGTAACTTCTGTCTTCTATCATAATTTGTTCGTTTTTTCTTTCGTAAGTGGGGAAGTTAAGGGAAGTTAGGGGAGTAAGAGGGAAGTTAAGGGACAAATGCCCTACGTTTTACGCAAGATAACTATTGTCTCTTCACTTCCCGAACGACCATAGGGAGTGATAACTTCTTTAACTTCTGTCAATTCCCTCACTTGAATAAATAAAATCTCTCCGAATCATAATAAAATCCCTCCGAAAGATACGGAAATATCTCCGAAAGATAAAAAAATATCTCCGAAGCAGAATTTCCTAAAATGGGAGATCTTCGGGCGGAATATTCTCGCTGCCATCCATCTTCTGGTTGTTCTCTATCTCGTCAGGACGCATTTCTATCACCTTCCAGCCGTTGCCCGTCTTGCGGTGAATCTTCTTGAATCCCAGCGTCTCCATGAACATCGAAATATCCTTGTTCGACATCGACTGGCGGAAGGCGGGGTTCGTGCAGATGCGCTCCATCACATCACTCGCCGTAACAAACTTGCAGAACTCGGACGGCGTATCGGCATCAGGAACACGGTAGAACTTGTTGATGCGCTCGGCTATGTAGTTGTTCACACGGAAATAAAGATTGTGGCGCTGAATCTCCTCGTTCTCCTCCTTCGTAAACCAGTAAACCCAGTCGCAGGGCTCACCCCTCCGGCGCTTCTCTATCACCTCCTGAGCCAGTGCCACAGCCTGGGAGTAGATGCCCTCGTAATTGAAGGGGAAGTCGATGGGACTCTTGATCTTCTCGATGCGCCAGATGAGGAAACGGCGGTTCTCATCATCATCGATGATATGAACCTCATTGCTCGTGGCACAGAACCCCGCATTGTTCTGCAGAATGCAGTCCCACTCGGCATAAGGGATTCGCATGCTGATGTTGCGCTTCGTGATGTTGCTCTTGAAGGAATCCAGGTTCTTGCCGCGCAGACAGCTGAACTCATCGAGACACACTATCGCCTTGCTGGCACACATCTGCAGGAAATCCTTGTTCTTGTAATCGCCCGTAGAATCGTTGGCGAAATACTTGCGCAGATGGGGCGGCAGAAGATGGTCGAAAAACGTGGTCTTGAAGATGCCGCCCTTGCCTACGAAAACCATGATAGACTGGTTGGTGACATCGGGCCGAACCCAGCAAACCACCATGTTGACCAGCCATTTCTTGAAGGCATAGGCAAAATCCTCCTCCGTATGGCGGTAACCGCCGGTCTGCATCACGGTTACCCGATGGGCCAATTCAGCGATATAGTCAGTCTTCCGGTCCCATTTCGGCAGACTCTTCAGATATTCCTCCATGGGATTGAATTCGGGACTGAAGTTGCTTCTTATCACCGTATCCAGCTTTTTCTGGGTGGTGCAGATGTTATCCAGTTCCATCTTCACGAACAGGGAATTGCTCACCCGGGTATCCACTTCGGTCCAGTCGAGATAGAGTTTCTCTCCGGTGTTGATGGCGCGCACTTCATACTGGTTGCTCAGCGTGTTGTGGTGCATTTCATATCGGGCTCCCAGCCATCCCAGCAGTGCTCTCATGCTGGTATAGCGTTTCTGCTCATCATCTCCCTGCTGTCTTATCTTCCAGGTTCCCAGCCGCTCGGTGTGCTTGTAAATCTCCTGTGCTACCCGCTCGGTATCGGCATATTCGCCGCCAAACTTATCTGCCATGTGTTTCACAGCCTCGTCCTTTTCGGCTCCGAAACAGAGGCAGAATGTGGCGTATCTCACTACGTAGCTGTTGTGATGATGCTCCTCAAACCGCTCCTCCCAGCTCTCCGCCAGTTTGTCTACATACTGCAGAATCTCTTCGGTGGTGAGCGTTTTGGCTGGCGCCTCGTCTTCCTGTTTGCGAGGGCTTTTCTTTCTGGGTTTTTCTGCCTCCGTCTGTCTTTTCCTGTTCTGTTCCTCCTGTTGCTTTGTAGCTTTTTCGAATTCCTCTACCTCCTCCCGGTTGATGGCGAAGACCTCGGCATTCCAGTTGAAGTAAGCCTCGGGGTCGTAAGCCAGTCCGCAGCTTCTCACCATGTCCTGGCATTGTTTGTCGCAGCTGATACCCAGCAGTTTGTCGTACACGCTCATGGCTTTCCTGATGGCGAGCAGGTGGAGTTCGGTGGCAGTGAGATTGCATCCTTCAGGCCGCATATATCTGAGCAGGATGCGGAATCCCTTGCCCGAGACGGTGATGTAGAAGACCATGGTGAAGGGGATTTTCCGGGCGGTCTGCCTGAGTGCCGCGATGTTTTTGGGGGGCACGTCATCATAATCGAGCATCAGCCAATAGGTTTCCTTCCTGAAGTCAGTCAGCTTCTTGGAGCTTCCCTTGAGCTGCACGCTGGGAGTGATGCAGGGCAGCCGGTGCTTGATGTCCTCTGCCGTCTCTTGTCCACCTTTATCATCGACCTGTAGCCTTCGGTATTGGTTTTCACCGGTGCCGAATGCATGATGGTGTACTCCAGCACTTCTCTGTTGGGGAGAGGCTTGCTGGTAGAGGTCTTCAGAGTCTGGAAAAAAGAGGGCAAGACCTCTTTCTCCTGTTCTGTTTCCGGGTTATTTCCGGTCTCGTTTGTGGGTTTAATCTCTTTCATTTCTTTTTGGGTTTTATGAATCTGTATCTTCTAATATTTCTTTAAGTTTACGAGTAATTTTCTTGTAGGAAAGAATATCTCTCCAGTAGCTCCATGCTCTGTTATGTTCGCTCCAGTATACCGAACCTTTATTCCGTTCCCATATGCTCACTTCATCGCAATAATACCGGAATCTTGTTTTATGATGGACATTTTCTTCATGAATCCAAGTTTTACCTTCGAAGGCATCGTCTTCGTCTTTTTCCATGAGAATGGTTTTGATGGCACTATCCATAGCGAATATGTACTCTGGAATGAGCGTCATGTTATCTATCCTCTGATCGATAGTGACCTTTCCACTAGTTTCTTTAAGAATCCTAGTTGGTGATACACCACATGTCTTTGCGATAGCCAGCTTAAATCTGGCTTCTTCTTCGAGTTCTGCCATAAAATTTCGTAAATTTTTCATTGTTTTATTCTTTGTTGTTAACATGTTGCGAAGGTAAACAAAATGTTTTACTTAGGCGGGGAGCTCTATAGAGCTCGATTTTTATAAAGAATAACCTAGGTTAAAGTTTTTAACGCAGCATTTTTGCGCCCATTTTTGTAGGGGTATTTCGAAGAAGAAGTAGTGAAGAAGTGAAACATCGGAAAAGTGACGAGGTGAAGGGTGAAGGGTATATTTTAAATCTTATATTATATTCTTTTTTTAG
>ERZ780212.2020-NODE-2020-length-13972-cov-2.220234_pt1 | contig 13972 bp, 23 predicted proteins | sample MGYA00511364_ERZ780212 | MGnify/ENA primary metagenome ERZ780212 (study PRJEB29588, sample SAMEA2147991) | human gut metagenome | biome: human gut; feature: human-associated habitat; material: faeces | place: Denmark | collected 2008/2010 ...
TCCGCGCCGGCGAGACCCTGCCAAACATTCAGGCCAGCCAGAAGGCTCGGCCGCAGAGAACGAAAGGAGCAACCCCCATGAAAAAGATCGCACTCAAGAACGCCGCCCGCGGCACGGCCTTCGACTATGCCGGCCAGAGCTGGATCCTGCTGGAGAATGATGACGGCCGCGCCCTCTGCCTGAGCAAGGACATCATCGAGACCCGAGCCTTTGACGAGGGCAACTGCAACAACTTCGCCGTCGCCAGCAGCAAGGAATACCTCAACGGCGCCTACCTCGACAACCTGCTCGAGGACGTGAACGGCCCCAACGCCTTCTTGACCACGGAGCTCGACCTGACCACCGACGACGGCCTGAAGGGCTACGGCACCTGCACCGTCACCATCTTCCTGCTGACGGCCGACCAGTACCGGCGCAACCGCGACGTCATCCCCAACGCAGACGACTGGTGGTGGCTCTCCACCGCCTTCAGCACGAAGTCTAACGGCTACGAGTCACTCACCCGCTACGTCGGCATCGATGGCGCTCTGGACTGGGACGGCGCCTACTACGGCCGCGGCGGCCTGCGCCCCGCTTGTTATCTGGACTCCGATCTCCTGATCTCCATCGAGGACGACGAAGCCACCGACGACGTCACGCCGGAGCACGCCGGCGAGATCATCGCGACGCTGGCCGAGCAGTTCGGCGGCACCTTCGCCACTGAGGATCAACTGACCACAGCCCTCTCGTTTATGCTCGGCACCCTGAGAGCTACCCGCGAGAAGGAGGCCCGGCATGGGTAACCTCTCCACCCTGTTCGACCGCTACAAGGCCCTCGTCGTGTTTGATACCGAGACCAGCGGCCTCGACTTCGACGACGACCAGATCATCGAGCTCGCCGCCCTGCGCGTGGAGCGCACGGCCACAGGCGGTCTACGGATCGCCGGCAAGATGGACACCTTCATCAAGCTGCCCGAGGGCGAGACCCTCCCGGAGAACATCGTCAGCCTGACCGGCATCACCGACGAGCGGCTCCAGACCGAGGGCGTGCAGCCGGTCAAGGCAGCCGGCCAGATCGCCAAGCTCATGCAGAACGGCCCGACCCTGATGATCGCCCACAATGCGCAGTTTGACGCCTGTTTTCTCCGTGGCCTGCTCCGCGGCCAGAAGGTCGGCCGGATCGACTGGCTGGACAGCCTGACGGTCTACAAAGACCGCAGGGCCTACCCGCACAAGCTCGCCAACGCGATCATCGCCTACGACCTCACCGGCAAGGTGCAGAACAGCCATCGCGCCATCGACGACGTGCTGGCCCTGTTCGAGGTGCTGAAGGCGATGGACGACGAGCGCGAGGATCTCGGCAGCTACGTCAACCTGTTCGGCTACAACCCCAAGTACGGCGTCAGCGGCCGCCGGATCGTGGGCGTCAGATATGAGCCGCAGAGCTTCAGCAAGGGCCTGACTCGCCCGGAGCAGACGCTCCCGGCCCGCGTGGCGCGGAGGTGACAGCATGAGCCAGGAGATCACGATCACGAGCGAGGAGCTGCGCGAGCGCGTCGAGGATCGCCTCGACCACTGGATCCCTGACGACGTCTGGAACCGTGCCGAGCCCTACGCCCGCCACAAAAACGAAGTAAACCGGCAGCGGCACCCCGAGATCGACTACTACGACAACGACTACCTCGTGTTGCTGACCGCTGACACCGTCCGAGAGACCGAGTTCAGCGACCTCACTCACGCCCTCTGTGATCTGACCGTCGCACGGGCTCAGTGAAAGGAGAAACCAATGGAAACCACAAAAGAAAGGGCCGCCCGTTGCGACCGGGCGACCCATGCGAGAAGATCCAGCAGCCTGCCAGCATACGGATCCCGCACCGCAAGTATAACACGCCGGCGCCGCCGTGCCAAGAGGAAAGCCCTGAGAGCTGCCATGCTGGCCGCTGCCGTCCTTCTGCTGGGCGGCATCTCTGTGGCAATCTTCACCACCCCGACCGGCAACAAGCAGGAGACCAACATCCTGCCGCCGACCACCACCGTCGGCACATACATCCCGGACACCCCCGCACCGGCCGCTGAGACCGTGGAGCCGACCGAGCCCGCCGTGCGCTACCCTCTGACCGACGCCGAGCGCGACGTTGTCGAGCGCGTGGTCATGGCCGAGGCCGGCGGGGAGTCCTTCGAGGGCCAGGTGCTCGTCGCTCAGTGCATCCTCAACGCAGCCGAGAAGCGTGGCGTCGACCCCTCTGAGGCCGTCGTCCTTTACAGCTACACTAAGAGCCGGCCGGATCCCACACAGCGCGTCAAGGACGCCGTCGCGGCCGTGTTCGACCGAGGCGAGACCGTCGTGGACGAGCCGATCCTCTACTTCTACAACCCCGCCCTCGTGACCAGCGACTTCCACGAGAGCCAGATCTTCGTCATCGAGGAAGGCGGGCACCGTTTCTTTGCAGAAAGGAGTACCAGATGAAACACCTCACCGAAATGAAGCCGGGCGAGACCCTGCACCTCCGCAGCGGCCGCGACCTCGAGCTCGAGAGCGTCACCCCTGTCACCTGCGGTGTGATGCTCACCTTCAATGTCACCGAGAGAAAGGAGCACAACAATGAGCGATAAGACCACCGCGGCCCTCGCTGCCGAGCAGGCAGACGTCGAGGCCACCACCACACAGGAGCCCGAGCTGCTGCCTGCTGCCACGCTGGACGAGCTGGAGCAGGTCGACCTCGGCACCGTCGCAGAGGGCGAGCGCGCCCCGTTCCGCATTACCGACGACCGCTGCGCCGACTGGGCCATCCGCAAGATCGCCGACGAGCGCAGCGAGTACGACCGCCTGAAGGCACTGGCCGACGAGCAGATCGCGGCCATCAACGAGAAAGTCGCCGCCGCCCGCAAGCGCATGGAGAACGGCACCTCGTACCTCACGAGCTGTCTGGCTGACTTCTTCGCCACCGTCCCCCACAAGGAGACCAAAACGACGGAGAAGTACCGCCTCCTCTCTGGCACCCTGACCTTCAAGAAGGGCACCACCAAGACCAAGCTCGACGAGACCAAGCTGGTGCCATGGCTCAAGGCCAACGGCTACGGCGAGCTCGTAAAGGTCGAGGAGTCAACCCGCTGGGCTGATCTGAAGAAGCTGCTCAGCTACACCGGCGACATCGCAACCCTGACCGAGACCGGCGAGATCGTGGAGGGCGTCACCGTCTACGAGACCCCGGGCATCTTCACGGTCGACGTGTAAGGAGGCACCGACATGGCAGAAACCAAGAAACCCGAGGCGGCCGCTGCTGCGGCCCCTCCTGAAGCCGCCTGCCTGACGCTCCGGCAGAAGCTCGTCGAAATGCGGAAAGCCTGCCCGGAGATCGTCAAGAAGCAGCACAGCGACGGCGTCAGCTACAAGTACGCCAAGATCTACGACGTGTGGGGGAAGATCACCCCCATAATGAACGAGCTCGGCGTCGACTTCGACGTTATCAGCGAGCAAGCCACGCGCCACGCCGAGAACGGCGACCCGGTCTACTGGATCACCATGCAGACCAAGACCCGCAACGGCGACAAGCTCATGTTCCTCTACGAGGCCGACCTGACGATCCGCTGGCTGAACCTCGACAACGACGACGAGACCATCGAGGCCACCGTCCACGCCGTCGGCTGGAACGATGACCCCGCCAAGGCCAAGGGCGCGGCCCACACCTACGCCCTGAAATACTACCTTTTCGAGAAGTTCACCGTCGACCAAGGCGAGGACGACCCCGACAACAGTGACTTCGGCGCGCAGGGCAAAGGATCCGGCGCTGGAGGCCGCCAGCAGGCCGCACAGGGCCGTCAGGGGCAGGGCTCCGGCCGTCTGAGCGACGCGCAGCTCGCGCGCCTCTACAAGAAGGCAGAGGTCGCAGGAATGACCAAGGAGCGCACCAACGCCCGGATCGTGGAGAAGTACAAAAAGCAGGATCCGGCCACCCTGACCCGCCAAGAGTACGACGAGATCTGCACGTCCCTCGACAACGCGGCCGCACAGCATAACCAGCAAGGAGGAAACGCCTAATGTATAACCACACCGGCCTCCAAGGCCGTCTAACCGCTGACCCTGAGCTCAGGTACACGCAGCAGGGCACGGCGATCACCAGCTTCACCCTCGCCAGCGACACCGGCCGCAAGACCAAGGACGGCAAGAAGATCACCAACTTCATCGAGTGCGTCGCATGGCGCGCACAGGCCGAGTTCGTCTGCAAGTACCTGAGCAAGGGCCGCCTCGTCCTCGTCGAGGGCGAGCTCACGAGCCGCAGCTACGAGGACAAGGACGGAAACCGCCGCAAAGCCGTCGAGATCACGGTCGACTCCGTCCACTTCTGCGACAGCAAGAAGGACGGCGGCCAGAGCTCTGGCAGCGACTTCGCCGATCCGGGCTATTCTGAGGGCTCCGGCGACTTCACGGAGATCGAGGACAATGGCGACCTTCCATTTTAACATGACCGCCGGACGACCGGCAGACGACCAAAAGCAGGCCACAAACAAACGACCACAGAAAGGAGGTGACGACCGTGGCATGGCTGCAAGTGCATCAGACACTCAAGGATCACCGCAAACTGTTCGACGCTGCTGACCAGCTCGAAGTCGAGCCGCCGCACATGATGGGGCTGCTCGTCTCGTTCTGGCTGTGGGCCCTCGACAACGCCCCGACCGGCAGCCTCGTCGACATCACGCCGCGCATGATCTCGCGGGCCGCTCAGTGGGACGGAGACCCCGAAAAGCTGGCGAAAACGCTGATCCGGGCGGGCTGGATCGACGAAAAAGAGGACGGGACGCTCGAGATCCACGACTGGTACGAGTACGCCGGCAAGCTGATCGACCAGCGGCAAGCCGAGAAAGAGCGCTCCCGCAGTCGCCGGGCTGCTGCTGCGGCGTCTGCCGACGCCTCGCCGGACGACCCGACGCCAACCGCCGGACGACCGGCAAACAGCCGCAAGAAGGCCGGAGGCAGAGTAGACCAGAGTAGAGAAGATAAGACAAGAGAAGGTAATACACCCCCTTCCCCCTCTGACGAGGGGAATGACGGCGGCACGAAGTCGCTCGTCGAGGTCAGATTTCTCGAGTTCTGGAAAGCCTACCCGAAAAAGACCGGCAAGCAGTACGCTCTGAAGGCGTGGAACAAGATCAAGCCCACCGCTGAGCTCCACGAGAGGATCATGCAGGCGGTCGACGCTCAGAAGCGGAGCGACCAGTGGCGCCGGGAGAACGGGCGCTACATACCGAACCCGAGCACATGGCTCAACGGCGGCTACTGGGACAACGAGGAGGTGAACGAAGGTGCAGAAAATCAGCGAGATCCTGAACAGCCCGACAGCTCCGGCCGAGACTGGGGCAAGGGCTTCAAGCCGGCCGACGACGAGTGACGCCGGTAACTGGATCTGGAGCAACGACGAGCGCCTCGCCGGCCGTCCCGGAGTCCCTGAGCCCGTCCCCTGCGAGTTCTGCGGCGCCCTGCGCTACCACAAGGGCATCCAACTCGGCAACCGCATCCTCTGGCCTCCCTACGGAGCCGAGCGATGCACCTGCCCCGAGGCCGTGGCTGCCTATGAGAGGGCAAAGGCAGAGCGCGAAGCTGCTGAGGCCGCTGCCGCCAAGGCTGAGGAGGAGAAGAAAATGCGGGATCGCATCAAGCGCATCGTCGGCGAGTCAGGCATGGGCGACCGTTTCCTGCGGCGCACCTTCTCCACCTTCCAGCTCACCGACGACAACAAGCGAGCAGCGGCGGCCGCCCGGCGCTATGCCGAAGGCTTCGACGCCATGCTGCCGCAGCCCGGCCGTCAGGAACCCGGCCGCAACGGCCTGTTCATAGCTGGCCCGCCGGGCACCGGCAAGACCCACCTCGCCGCTGCCATCGCCAACCACCTGATCGCGCAAGGCAAGCCGGTCATCTGCATGACGATGATCGACCTGCTGGAGCGCATCAAGCGCACCTACTCCACGACCGGCGGCAGCGAGAGCGACGTCCTGAAGATCTACAAGACCGTCCCGCTCCTCGTGATCGACGACATCGGCAAGGAACCGCCGACCGAGTGGGCGATCTCCACGGTCTACAACATCATCAACGGCCGCTATGAGGCATATCTGCCGACCATAGTGACCACCAACTACGACACCGAGGCCCTGATCGACCGCATGACGCCGCGAGAAAGCCACGACAGCATGACGGCCCGGGCCACCATCGACCGGCTCATGGAAATGTGCAGGGGCATCACCCTCACCGGCCAGAGCTGGCGCTCACGATAGGAGGAACAATATGAAAAAGGTTTACATCTGCTCCCCGTGCCGCGGGGACTACGAGAACAACATCCAGCGCGCCAAGGAGTACAGCCGCGCGGCTGTGGAGAAGGGCGTCATCCCCGTTACCCCGCACATCTATCTCACGCAGTTCATGGACGACAACGTCCCCGAGGAGCGTGAGCTGGCCCTGAAGATCGGCAGCGAGCTGGTGCTCGGCTGCTCCGAGCTGTGGGCCTTCGGCATCGACCACCCTTCGGCCGGCATGGCCGCGGAGATCGAGCTCGCCAAGGCGCACGGCATCCCCGTCCGCAACGGCTTCGAGGCCATCAGCGAGCAGAAACCCGACGAGGAGCCCGAGGACAAGCCTGACATCGGCAGCGTGACGCTGCACCTGCCCGCCTTCAAGGCGATGGCTGTCTGCAACCAGCATCTCGACCACGGCCCCATCAGCATCGAGCTGGATGGCAGCGTCATCCTCGAGCTCGCCGACCGCCTGATCTCCGATCCGGGCGTCCACATCGAGATCGGAGGCTGAACGCCGTGACGAAGTACGACCCGAGAAAGAACGCGGAGGGCTACAACGACCCGACGCCCTACGCAGCCGAAAAACACGTGATGGCGCAGATCCGCGGCAAGCAGGCCAGAGTCGCCGGCGGCTACTTCGAGAATATCATCTCGGCCTCGTGCGACTACTACCTCAGCCGCGGCCTCGCCAAGATCGAAAAGACGCCGGAGCCCATGAAGCCCCTCGGCGCCAAGAACCGCAAGGGCCAGTTCCTCGCCTGCTATACCAAGCAGGCCCAGCCGACTATGGCGGCACCCTGAAGGGCGGCCGGAGCATTTACTTCGAGGCCAAGCACACCGACGACGAGCGCATCGAGCAGCGCCGGCTCACTCAAGAGCAGCAGGACGACCTCGAGGCCCATCACAAGCTCGGCGCCATCGCCTTCGTGCTCGTCTCCATGAGCCTGACGGACTTCTACCGCGTGCCGTGGCCCGTCTGGCGCGACATGGCCGAGATCTACGGCCGCAAGTACATGACGCACGCAGAGCTCTCCCGCTACGAAGTACCGGCGACGGCCGGCTTCATCAAGTTCCTGCACGGCATCGAGTCGGAAGTGCTCGGAAAGGAGGCAACAACGTGATCCCGTTCCCGGATAAGAAATACAGCATCATCTACGCCGACCCGCCGTGGAGTTACAGCGACAGCGGATGCTCGGGCGCGGCTGCCGCGCAGTACGCGACCATGAGCATCAACGAGCTGAAGCAGCTCCCCGTCAACCCTGCGGGGGGGTATAGCTGCTGACGACTGTGTGCTCTTTATGTGGGCCACATACCCGAAGATGCAGGAGGCCCTCGACCTGATCGAGGCGTGGGGCTTCAAATACAAGTCGATCGCCTTCCAGTGGATCAAGCAGAACCGCAGCGGAAACGGCTACTTTTTCGGCCTCGGCCGCTGGACTCGAGGCAATACCGAGCCCTGCCTGATCGCCATCAAAGGCAAGCCGAAGCGCATCAGCGCCGGCGTCGGTCAGCTCGTGTTCTCGCCGCTGCGCAGGCATAGTCAAAAGCCTGCCGAAGTGCGCGACAAGATCGTCGAGCTGATGGGAGACCTACCCCGCATCGAGCTTTTTGCCAGAGAAGCCGCCCCGGGATGGGACGTGTGGGGCAACGAAGCGCCGACGCCTGAAGTCAAGGACGCGCCAGTCGACAGCGTCGAGCTGGCCGGAAAGGAGGAAACACATGAACCAGACAACCAAAGAGACCCGGCGCCGCAGCTATGACGCCGTACTCCCCAAGCGGGCCGCCCGCTGCCGCCTGATCCTCGAGACCCTCGGCAACCGTGAGCTCACGGCCAGCGAGATCACTGAGGAGCTCGTCGCAGCCGGCCGGATCCCGTACTTCAACCGCAACTACGTCGCCCCGCGGCTCACAGAGCTGAAGGAGATCGGGATCCTCACGACGGTCGGCCGCCGTAAGGCCACCCGCTCGGACGCCACCGAGGCCGTGTGGGCCAGAGCGGAGCCTTCAGGCCCCACGGGCCAGACGGCCGCAGCCTACGCAGACAACCCGACCGAGGCCGAGCAGATGACGCTCGGATCGGCCACCTGAGAGGAGGGCCAGCATGGAACGTCTGACCCGCGAGAGAGTCAACGGCATCAAGACGGGCTACTGGAGTGCAGCCACCAAGGAGGTGCTCGTCCAGAAGCTCGCCGCCTATGAGAACACGGGCTATGAGCCCGACGAGATCCGCGCAGCCATTGAACAGGCTGCCAAGAACAGCGAAACCAAGACCGCGACCATCATGGCCGAGTGCATCGCCGGAGCGATGAAGGACACGCTCGAGAAGTATGGCACGGCCGGCAGCGGAAAGGAAGGAGAAACCCCATGAACGAACAGAACCAGCGCGACAGCATCATGTCGATGGCCCGCGGCGCCTTCGAGGAGCGCGTCGACTATGAGATGGACAAGGTGATCCAGAACATCCTCGACCCCAACACGAAGGCCACGGCCAAGCGCAAGATCACCCTCACCATCGAGCTGACCCCGGACGACGAGCGCCGCACCATCGGCGTCTCCGTGACGGCCAAGTCTACGCTCGCAGCCACCAACCCCGTCGCCACGGCCCTCTATGTCACCTCTGACGGCAACGGCGAGCTCGTCGTCGCTGAGATGGTGCCGCAGGTGCCCGGCCAAATGAACATGGACGGCACGCAGCAGGAGGCCCCGAAGCTCCTGAAGCTCGTCCAGCACGCATAACAACCCACAACACAGAACAAGGAGGACAACACAATGCTCGCAAAAATGATCGACAAAATCGTCAGCCTGAAGGAGACCAAGATCTTCGAGATCGGCGGCCAGACCTACGCCGACGCATCCCTCACCCGCATCCCGCCACACGTCGACCGCCCCGACTGCATCAGCGTCAGCGGCCTCGATAGCATCTGCAAGCTGATCCGCACCGAGCTCGAGAAGGTCGGCACGACCATCATGGTGCAGGTCAAGAGCAACGACACCGTCGAGGTGATGACCACCTACCTGAGCGACTTCTCCCGCAACACGCTCTACCGCGCCAAGGCTGACGCCCCGGGCCTGTACACCGGCTTCAGAGGACGCGAGGTAGCCCTGATCGAGCTGCGGAGTCTCTGCATCCCCAACGAGGGCACGGCCTACCTGCTCGACCTGCTGAGTCGCATGACCAACGAGAACAGCGTCAGCACCAACGACAACGGCGTCACGCAGACCGTCGAGGCCCGTCAGGGCGTCGCCCTCAACGCGCTCATCGAGATCAAGCCGCGCGTCATGCTGCGGCCGTTCCGCACCTTCCTCGAGGTGGAGCAGCCCGAGAGCGAGTTCCTGCTGCGCGTGGATCCCGACGAGGGGATCGGCTTCTTCGAGGCTGACGGCGGCATCTGGAAGCTCGAGGCCAAGAAGAACATAGCCGACTACTTCCTGAAGAACATGGGCGATCTGATCGACGCCGGCAAGGTCGTCGTCATGCAGTAAATGGAGCGCCGGGCGGGCTCCGGCCCGCTCGGCTTTTCTGAAAGGAGCAGCAACGTGAAAGAATACGAAACCCTCACCCGTGAGAAGGTCGACGTCGTGCCCTTCGGCTGCGGTATGCCGGAGACCCACCTGATGCAGGACTGGAGCGACAGGATGCTCGACCTGATCCTGAACGGGCCCACCATCAACGGCATCAAGAAGGACGAAGTGCGGGCCATGCTGCGCGAGACCTACACGGCCCTGAAGCAGTACGAGAAGATCGGCCCGATGGCCTCGCCCTTCATCAACGACCCGACGGCCATCGTGGCCCGGGCATTCTCCGAGCTCTACCCAGGCGTCGAGTACGTCGCGCAGTACGTCCCCGACCTGCGGGACGAGACCAACGGCACCGCCTACGGCCTGACCATCTTTCCAGACGACGGCAGCACGCCGATCGTCTGCATCTCGGCCGAGGCACCCATCAGCGCCGCCCCTGAGCTGCTGGCGCACGAGCTGGCCCACGTCGCCACCCCGGAGGACACGGAGCACGGCGAGAGCTGGAGCGCAGCGTCGGAGGCCATATTCAAGAAGTACAACGAGCTCCTCGACACCATGATCCCCGACGAGCCTGAGCCCATCCTCTCGTCCCACCAGCCCGGAGACGGCGGGATCCTCACCATGCCGCTGCGCGATAACGTCCCGGAGCCTCCGACGGACGACTGGCAGCTCACCACCTGCCCCGTCTGTGGCGCTGAGTGCTGGCAGACAGACACGGCCCGCCGGATCCTCGCACTGGAGCCCGACGTCCGAACCGCCTGCACGGCCTGCGCGCTGAAGGGGCTCGGCAAATAATACTGGAGGTAATACATGAACAACGAAAGAAACAACACGACGGCCGGCGGGATCGGCTTCTGCGGCCTTCTCGCCGTCGCCTTCATCGTCCTGAAGCTCACCGGCGTCATCGGCTGGAGCTGGCTGTGGGTACTGGCCCCGATCTGGATCCCGACCGCCATCACCCTCGCCATCATCGTGATCGTGCTCGTGGTCGTACTGGTCAGAGAGCTGACGAAGGGAGGCCGCCCGTGATGACCGCAGAGGAACGCTGGACTATTCTGGATCGTGCGATCACGACCTACGGCGCACCGGCACAAATGGACATGGCCGTCGAGGAGATGGCCGAGCTGACCAAAGCCCTCTGCAAAGTGAAGCGCGTGAGCTGCGCCGCAGAGGCGAAGGCCGCACTCGAGAACGCGGTCGAGGAGCTGGCTGACGTCCAGATCATGCTCGACCAGCTTCGCATCATCTTCGGCCGCAGCACAGCCGAGATCGAGGAGGACAAACTGCGCCGGCTGCTGCGCCGGATCAACAGCTACAAAGAGTCCAACATACGCAAATGGCTGAACGGCTCATTCAAGCCGGGAGACTGGTGGAGCAGAACGGTCAACACCGAGGCCCACCTGCACGAAGAAGGTGCCCCGGAGAAGTAACCCGTCCTTCTGCAACGCTCAGAAAGGAGGAAACACATGGCAAAAGACAAACCGCAGCCGCAGACCGGCCCCGAGATCGAGGAGTACAGCACCACGGCCACGCCGAAGGCATACGCCGGCAGCGTCCCCGTGTTCTGTGCGCACGACGCCATCGTCCCGCTGAAGGATCTGCGGCCTAATCCCAAAAACCCCAACCAGCACCCGCCGGAGCAGATCAAGCTCCTCGCCTCTATCATCAGAGCGACGGGCTGGCGCGCCCCGATCACCGTCAGCAAGCGCAGCGGGCTCGTCACCAAGGGCCACGGCCGTCTCATGGCCGCACAGCTCGACGACCTGACCGACGCCCCGGTCGACTATCAGGACTACGCCAGCGAGGCCGAGGAGCTGGCCGATCTGACGGCTGACAACCGCATCGCGGAGCTCGCCACCACTGACAACAAGCTGCTCGCCGAGGTTTTCGCCGACATCGACACCGGCGAGATCCCGTTCATGCTCAGCGGCTACACCGAGGACGACTACGGCAACATCGTGACGGCCCTCTCTGAGGCGCTGCACACCAATGAGCCGAGCAGCGACCCCGACGCCGAGATCCCGACCCCGGCCGCGCCGGTCACACAGTACGGCGACCTCTGGATCCTCGGCCGGCATCGCGTCCTCTGCGGCGACTGCACCCGGCCGGAGGATCGCGCCCTGCTGCTCGACGGCAACAAGCCCGAGATCCTGCTGACCGACCCGCCCTACTGCTCGGGCGGCAGCAAGGAGTCGCAGAAGTCGACCGGCAGCATCGGCACCGAGCGCAAGAACGGCAAGGCCCCGAAGATCGCCAACGACATCCTCAGCACGCGCGGCTACCAAAACCTGATCCGCGGCGCGCTCACCGACATCCCCTGCCTCTACGCCTACATCTTCACCGACTGGCGTATGTGGGTATATCTGTTCGACCTCGTCGAGGCGGCCGGCTTCGGCGTCAAGTCTGAGATCGTATGGGATAAGGGCACGCCGGGCATGGGCGTCGGCTGGCGCTCGCAGCATGAGCTCATTCTGTTCGGCGCCAAGGCTGCCACCCACTTCGACGGCCACAAGGGCTACGGCAACGTCCTGAGCATCTCCCGCTCCGGGAATGAGCTGCACCCCACGCAGAAGCCCGTCGAGCTGCTGGAGAAGCTGGTCGACAACACGGACTTCGCCACGGGCGTCTATGATCCCTTCGGCGGCTCTGGCACGACGCTGGCCGCCTGCGAGGCATACGGGCAGCCCTCCTACATCATGGAGCTGACGCCCGCCTTCACGGACGTGATCGTCAAGAGGTACATCAGAATAACAGGAAAGACAACCGTGCGCTGCGTCCGTCAAGGCCGAGAGCTACCGCGCGAGGAGATCGCCGCGATCTTCGAGCCTGACGAGGAAGGAGGTGAGCAGGAGTGACGCCCTGACATAATGAGCGAGAAGCCGATCACACAACGGATCAAGGACAGGCTCGCGGCCTACACCGCCATGCTGAGGGACATCGACAACCAGCTCGAGCGTCTCGACCGCATGGAGATGACGATGGCCTCCCCGCCCGGCCCTGATCTGACAGGTATGCCCCGCGGATCCGGCACACCATCCGACCGCACCGGCATGATGGTGGAGCGGAAAATGGAGCTCGAGGAACAGATCGACCGGCTCAAGGCCGAGGAGAAGAAGGAGCGCAACGCCATCGAGGGCCTGATCCTCCAGCTCTCCGACCCCGACGAGCGTGCCGTCATCCGGCTGCGCTACTTCGACCGGGCCGACTGGGAGAGCACCTGCGGCGTCCTGTTCGGTGATCGGCGGGACTACGTCGACAGAGTGGACGCCTACCAGAACAGGACATACAAGATCCACGGCCGTGCCCTGCTCAACCTCGCCGCTGTGCTGGACGAGCTGGAGCCCCTGCCTGAGCTGCGGCAGTAAAACGCAGTAAAAGGAACAAAAGGGAAGTAAAAGGAATTGAAAAGCAGTAGCGACCCGTGCTATTCTATATCCTGCAAAAGACCGCCGGACACACGGGCAACGCCGTGACAATTCCGAGCGGCTGACCAGAGGAAAACAGAATAACAACCGACGGCAAGAGGCCGACGGGCGAACCAACGCCCGCCGGTCTCTTTTTGCATATTCAGGAGGTGACAACAACGGCAAAGGCAACCATCACCATGCAGGTCGAAAACTTCCAAAAGCTCATGGACACCGTCGCACAGATCGACGAGCAGGGCCGCAAGGCCGTGAAGGCCACCGTCCGCGACATCAAGGCCAGAGCGCCGAGCTGGATCGCTCAGGAAGTCACGTCGGTCTACAACATCAAGAAGGGCGAGATCACCCCGTCCGGCAAGAACAGCGGCAAGCCGAAGAAGATGGCGGGCAGCGTCAGCGTCTCGGGCGAGACCATCGAGGAGCTGACCATCACCTACTCCGGCCGGCTGCTCACCCCCGTGCACTTCGGCATGACGCCCAAGACCGCACCGCCGGGCAAGAGCTACACGCTGCGGATGCAGGTGGTCAAGGGACAGAAGAAGGTCATCGGCCGTTACCTGAACACCCGCACCCCGGGCGGCCCGTACTCCGAGCGATCGCACAATATCCTCATGGGGACGGGCAACACCAAGGCCGGCGGCGTCAGCGCCATTCCATTCCAGCGAATGAGCCGGACGCGCACCGACATTAAGAAGTTCACCACCATCTCGGTGCCATCCATGATAACCAGCGAGCGCACCAATGAGAAGATAATGACCCGGCTCCAA
>ERZ780212.2032-NODE-2032-length-13882-cov-23.134013_pt1 | contig 13882 bp, 10 predicted proteins | sample MGYA00511364_ERZ780212 | MGnify/ENA primary metagenome ERZ780212 (study PRJEB29588, sample SAMEA2147991) | human gut metagenome | biome: human gut; feature: human-associated habitat; material: faeces | place: Denmark | collected 2008/2010 ...
CGCGCCCCTTGAGCCTTTCCTCTGCTTTTCATCCCTGTACTTCATCTGAGCAGCAAATCTCCCCAATATTTATCGGGTGAGCCTTTTTATCCCCCAAACCTCGATAAGGACTGACGATCAAAAAAACAACCTTATTATATATATCATTCATCAGATCCCTCTATCAGCTATTCCTTTCTTGTCCCGGCAATGTTGTTTATACCTTTTGCCGGAGGGTCACTCCTTCTAAATTCCTGTCACAAAGCCGCCATCAACCAGATCATCGGCCGGGCGGTTGGTTTTTCAGATTTTTGTATCCCAATAAACATTATTTTGTGTAACTTTGCAACCATATATACCCTCAAACCAATAGCACAAAATATAAAGAGATGAATACCCGTCGGATATACCTTATTATAGTAAGCCTGCTGTGTGTAATTTCCTTACAGGCACAAGTCCGTTATGGTGGACTGACCAACCGGCAACGGCAACAGCTCAGCGAACGGTCACTCGCTACCATCAGACAATATGAAGAACGCCTGCAACGCTACCGCGATTCACTTTATTCCGACAGCGTAGCCGCACCTCAGCTCATCCCCAAAGAGGAGATTGCACAGCTTTTCCTGCCTTTCACCTTCTATACTGACGTCGTACACGATGCTTTCACCATCGGTAACCGCCTCTCGCCCCTCGACCAACAGTTTCTGACTGTATATCTGTCCCACCCGGAGTTGGTAGTACGTACACAAACCCAATTAGAAAAGACCGGCACCGTCATCAAACCGACAACTGTCACCGAACAACTACCGACCAACCTCGAAGCTCCGGCACCCGAAGAGCCCACAGCATTACCCATCGACATGATCGTGCTGAAGCCCAACTTTTGGGATTTCGCAGGAGACGGCTATCTGCAGTTCATGCAGAACTATGTGTCGGGTAACTGGTATCAGGGCGGTGAGAGCAACTACTCACTCATGGGCGGACTCACCCTGCAAGCCAACTATAACAACAAAAAGAAACTAAAATGGGAAAACAAACTGGAGGTGAAAATCGGTCTGCAGACCACCAACGGTGATACAATTCACAATGTCAAGACTTCTGAAGATCTGTTACGCTATACCAGCAAACTGGGACTGCAGGCTTCAAAGAAATGGTATTACACGCTACAAGGGGTGGCCTCAACACAGATCGTACGCATGTACGATCAAAACCAGCGCCCAGTGATCAGTGATTTCATGTCACCTTTCGAGTTCAACCTCTCTCTTGGTATGGACTATAACGTCGACTGGATCAACCACAAACTGAAAGGTAGTGTCCATCTGGCACCTATCGCCTACAACCTCAAGTATGTCGACCGTCTCTCACTGGCCGAACGTAATGGTATTGATGCGGGGCACCACTCCAAGAATGACATCGGTTCGCAGATGACGGTCGACTTGAAGTGGGTCTTCTCGGACAACATACAGTGGCAGACGCGTCTTTTCGCCTATACCACCTATAAACGTACGCAGATAGAATGGGAGAACACGTTGAACTTCCAATTCAACCGCTGGATATCCTGCAAATTCTATATCTATCCCCGTTTCGACGACAGCGTAGTACGCGACGACCGCCACGGCTACTTCCAGTATAAGGAATACACCTCTCTCGGCTTCGCCTATTCGTTCTGATTTATTTTATAAGAATATCATTTGGAAATATAAGAAAAGCAAGGCTGTCTCATCACCCAAATTGAGACAGCCTTGCTTTTTATCAGAATATAATAACAGCATCCGACCTGGTCAGAATTGGAATCCAAGCTGCAAATAAGCGCCTACCTGCTTCGTCACATTCGAATAGCCAACAACAGCACCGATCGGTCCGAGAATCGTACGGTAGAAATATCCCATCTGCCCTCCAAGCATTGTCCTGTGATTGAGGAGTCCACGCGGACTATAGGCCTGCTGGCCTGCCGTAAAGGAACAATTGATATAGTTGTTCGTCGTCAGCTGCAGCTGCAGACGCAGTTGCGCCGCCACAATCTGACGATCGACAGCCTCCAGATGATAGAAACCATCGAATGGCAACTGCTGACTCACATAGTTGCCCATCCACATACCTCCGATAAAGTTACTACGGATCATTGGAATCTCCTTGCCGAAAAGCATACGTCCGTATAATAAAGGACACAGCGTCAACCGATGCGAAAGAGGAAAAGACATAAGCCAATAAGCTGTCAGTTCACTGAAGCCGGCATGGCTGTTGTAACCCACCAGATTATCTGTGAAATACGCATATTCCGCCATGAACCTCGCACCTTTTGTAGGAAACAAGCCGGGTCCCTGAGAGTCATAACGCACACGGGCATGATAGCTGTAGAAGTGGGCACTACGCAGTCCGTCATCTCCCATTTCCTCTTCGGAATAGGAAAGCAGTTGATTGAAATGATAATAATCCCACGATGCAAATAGATCGGCAGCAAAATTATGCAAATTGATGCCAAGCAACGACAACTGCGCATGATGCTGATTATAGGTCAGACTCTGTGCTTTCTCCCCTTCCGAATAGATATAAGCATCGTTGTGCAGGAATGTATATCCCATCGACACCGTCGTGACATGATGGGGTATCCAACTTACCTGCAGGTCAGCCCTCACACGCCTGCCGAGCCTCAACGTAGCCTCTACTTTAGTCGGTGAATGTTTTGGACGCAAAATACCATTGAGCTGCAGCGACACCATCTCTTCTGTATCGAACTTTACTGCTAAAGAACCTTGCACCGTTGTGATAGGCCGTTGCAACTGTACTGAATCCACATAATTGACCGGGTGACGCGCCATAGCAGACGCGTGGCGCTGTACCGGTCGATAGCCGACCGGCAGGCCCAGCCGCATCTTCAGAGCCATAAGCTCGCCCCAGTGTGCCATCGCTCCCTCTTCGCCCCGCCGTATCAACGTGTCGATAGCGGCCGGAGTGAAGCTCGCCGGTGTATATCCCTTCGTATTCACGCGCACGAGCACATCGGTATTGGCCATGTTCTCATCGTATTTGTTCTTACAGTTCACATCAACGATCTGAAGCAGTATATTACCACTCGTCGTCAAGTCACTGGCAGTCCGGGGAGGATCCTGCACCGTGGCACCAATAACATAGTCGGCCCCCATCTGCCGCGCCAGGTCCACAGGATAATTATTGCGCAGTCCTCCGTCGACGAGAACATGATCGCCAACCCTCACAGGCGAGAAGACTGCCGGTATCGACATCGAGGCACGCATGGCCACGGGCAATCGCCCGCTATGCCAGTCGTACTCTGTATTGTCCACAATGTCCGTCGACACACAGGCAAAGGGTATTGGCAGCCGGCTGAAATCCATGGAGTCGGTGTAGCCTGCCGTGAGGTGACGAAAGAGTTTCATCAGGTTCTTGCCCTCGATCAAACCTCCTTTCTCGATAGAATGTCGTTGCAACGTAAACGTTTTACTGAGGATATAAGTATTTTGTCGTTTCCGTTCGTCCAAATCCTGCGAACGGTATTCGGCACGGTCGCTAAGCAGGAATTTCCAATCCTGTTTGCGGACAATGGAGTCAAGCTCCGTGGCATTCCATCCACAGGCATAGAGTCCGCCAACGATAGATCCCATGGATGTTCCTGTAACGATATCGACAGGAATTCCTGCTCTTTCTATCACCTTCAACACACCGATATGGGCCATGCCTTTCGCACCACCTCCTGACAGCACCACTGCCACACGCGGCCGTTTTTGAGGTGTAAACGACTGCATCCCTTGACCGCTGCCGGACAAGGGATGCACACTTACCGACGGACGCAATGTGTCCGTACGCTCCTTCTGTGCTGCAGCCGTCACAAATACGCAGCACGACAGAAGGAAAGGCAATATCACATTTCTAATTTTCATATCTCCCTAAAATATATAAGGCAAAGATACGAAAAAAATCTTTTTCCCGGCTTCCTCTCAAGCCTTATTTCCAACTGTCAGCCTTTATCTGAAATGGAAATAATCCACATCTACATATCCACCGGCCTCTTTCGTTGCATAGTTGAAGATGGCGAAACGGTTACCCATGAAATGCTTCAAGGTATAGACCATGTGGAACGGTGTGCCGAGCGCCGTCCACTTCTTGCCATTGGTGCTGTAATAGAACAAAGCTGTATCAGTGGTGAAATCGCAATCCATCCGCAAATAGATGCGGTTGCCGTTAAGGGCGACGCGAGCTTTTTCTGCCCTACGATCGGTCATCAGCAGATATTTCTTTCCATTTTCCTTCACCACTTCCAGGCATCCAGGATCGGAGCAGTAGGCAGACAGGCCCGCATGATCACCCTCCTTCATGTGTGTCAGATCAAGTGCTATCTCCCCGCTGCACTTCGGACCCACTGTTCGCTGTGACAACGTATTGCGGGCTGCGAAGATGTCGGCGACCGGCTGACCTGTACGCAGACGCATCCATCCCTTCCGCTCAGTGAGTGACCACAGACTATTGTCCGGATTATGATTCCACTGCCACTCCAACGACAGGCGAGGCTCATTGAAGTCATCGCTCACGGTGATGACCGTTTTCTCATTCTCATAACCTTTTACCGGCACCTCCATCTCGTGCGGAACCTTGCCATTGGCATCGCCCAACATAGGCCAACCGTCCGTCCAGCGACAAGGCACCAGCACAGGTACCCGGCCTACGGCATCATGATCCTGGAAAAGCATGGCATACCATTTGCCGTCGGGCGTATCGACAAAGCCACCCTGAGCCACGCCATGACCGGCCCAGCCGAGATCGTCGCTAAGAATCACCTTACGCTCGTAAGGACCGGCAATACTGTCGGAACGGAAGCAAAGTTGTGTACGGATGCCTCCCTGCGGCCACCAGATGAGTGACAGGTAATATTTGCCATTGACCTTATACAAATGCGTTCCCTCCAACAATCCTGCCGGCTCTCCGGGAATCACCTCTACATTCAACCCATTAGGATCAAGACCGGACAAATCTTTCTTAAACTCCATGATACGGATATGGCTCGAACCAGATGCCAGATAGACCCGCCCGTCATCATCGAACAGCAAAGAGGCATCGTGCATGTATTGCGGCAGAGTGGCACGGAGCTGCCATTTACCTGCCGGGTCCTTTGCCGAATAAAGATAAGACCGTCCGCCGGTACCGAAGAACACATAATACTCGCCCTTATGATAGCGTATGCAAGCGGCCCACTGCCCGCGGCCATAGACATCACCGCCAATCAAGTCGTTCTTCTCACTCTCATGCAATTCGTCGAACACATAGCCGATCATCTTCCAGTGCACGAGATCTTTCGATTTCATCACCGGGCATCCGGGCGACAGATGCATGGTTGTACTCACCATGTAATAGTCGTTGCCCACACGGATCACGTCCGGGTCGGGTACATCCGAAAAAATGACTGGGTTAGTAAACGTGTCGGTCGCACGGACTCCGACGAAAGCTAGTGCCAGCAATAGCACTGTACTCATCCATTGTTTTAGTTTCATTTTAGATTTATTTTAGTAATTATGTTGCCGGGCTACTGCATACATTCGCTGCAACTGCCGACACTTGCAAAATTACAAAAAGAATAGCAGATACGACAAGAGATTGACATCAATCTTTACCAGTTATCCCATTTTTACTATCTTTTTGATTTCGCTCTTATTTATTTTTATTAATTTTGCAAACATATATGAAAAATGATGGGGCAACTTGTTCTGTCCCGCAAAAATCTTAGACAATGGATAAAAAATTAACCAACGAGGCAGCCGAGCAACCGGTGCAGCTGCCAGAGAACGCGTTTAGGGAATTGCAACCGGGCGAACAGTATACGCCTATCATGCAACCCACCAAAGCCTATCCCGAGGTGAACGCCTGGTCGGTGACCTGGGGTATCCTCATGGCCATCCTCTTTTCGGCTGCGGCAGCCTATCTCGGACTGAAGGTAGGACAGGTGTTTGAGGCCGCCATCCCCATCGCCATCATTGCCGTCGGTGTGAGCACAGCAGCCCACCGCTCCAAGGCACTGGGCGAGAACGTCATCATCCAGTCGATCGGTGCCTGCTCGGGAGCCGTTGTCGCCGGTGCCATCTTCACCTTGCCGGCCATTTACATCTTGCAGGTCAAGTATCCTGAGATGACCACCTCTTTCCTGAAGATTTTCATGGCCTCAGCTCTCGGCGGTATTCTGGGTATCCTGTTTCTCATCCCCTTCCGCAAATATTTCGTGAGCGACATGCACGGTAAGTATCCCTTCCCGGAAGCTACGGCAACGACACAAGTGCTCGTCAGCGGTGCCAAGGGCGGCGATCAGGCCAAGCCACTGCTTATCGCAGGACTCGTCGGCGGACTATACGACTTCATCGTAGCCACTTTCGGCTGGTGGAACGAGAACTTCACATCGCGTGTCATTGGATTGGGACAGAGTCTGGCCGACCATGCCAAGCTCGTCTTCAAGGTCAACACCGGCGCCGCCGTCCTCGGTCTGGGCTACATTGTCGGTCTGAAATACGCACTCTATATCACCTTCGGCTCACTGGCCGTATGGTGGCTCATCGTTCCCGGCATGTCGCTGCTCTTCCACGACCAGGTGCTGGCCATGTGGAATCCATCCATCACCACTCCGGTCGGTGACATGTCACCTGAGGACATCTTCCTCAACTATGCCCGCTCTATCGGTATCGGAGGCATCGCCATGGCCGGTATCATCGGCATCATCAACAGCTGGGGCGTGATCAAGAGCGCCGTAGGACTCGCCGGCAAGGAACTGGGTAAGAAAGGCAATGAGGCGGAAGCCAACGTATCGCGCACACAGCGCGACCTGTCAATGAAGATCATTGTCTTCGGTACGGTGGCCGTGATCATCATCACCTGCCTCTTCTTCTATTTCGGTGTCTTCAGCGGCAACATCCTGCAGACACTCGTCGCCATCATCCTGGTAGGCGTCATCGCCTTCCTGTTCACCACCGTTGCCGCCAATGCCATCGCCATTGTAGGCAGCAACCCCGTGAGCGGTATGACGCTGATGACCCTCATCCTCGCCTCTGTAGTCATGGTGGCCGTAGGTCTTCATGGTGCGTCGGGCATGCTGGCCGCCCTCATGATGGGTGGCGTTGTATGTACCGCCCTGTCAATGGCCGGTGCGTTCATCACCGACCTGAAGATCGGTTACTGGCTCGGTACCACTCCGAAGAAGCAGGAGACCTGGAAATTCCTCGGCACGCTGGTGTCGGCCGCCACAGTAGGTGGCGTGATGATGCTGCTCAACTCGACCTACGGCTTCGCTTCCGGTCAGCTCGCTGCTCCTCAAGCCAATGCCATGGCTGCCGTCATCGATCCTCTGATGAGCGGTGTGGGCGCACCTTGGGTGCTCTACGGCATCGGTGCCATCATCTCCATCGTGCTCACCCTCTTCCATATTCCTGCCCTGGCCGTTGCCCTCGGTATGTTCATTCCTTTGGAGCTCAACGTGCCTCTTGTGGTCGGCGGTGCCATCCAGTGGTATGTCACCACCCGTACGAAGGACGCAGCTAAGAACGCCGAGCGTGGTGAGCTGGGAACGCTCATCGCCAGCGGATTCATCGCCGGTGGTGCACTGATGGGTGTCGTAAGCGCCCTCCTCAAGTTTGCCGGTGTGGAGCTGTCCATCGCCGACTCATGGTGGACCAATCCTCTGAGTGAGATCTGCTCACTCGTGGCCTATATCCTGCTGATCACTTATTTCATCAAAGCGACCAAAAAGAAGTGATAAGCTTCTTCTTATAATCCGGCTGCCACATGACGGCTGCCGGCAATCAACAATCACGGACAAGTGACCATAAGATAAGGGGTTAGTGACCGTCGGGCCGCACAGCGACTCACCTCACTAACCCCTTATCCGTCATATTCTGTACACACCCATTCTATCGTGTGTCGTAATTTCCCCGATTTACAATATCTTCAGACGATACATGAAACCAAGCTCAATGCGGTTGGTGCTGTAATTATCAAGACCGACTGTCTTCTTGAAATTGTAGTGACGGCCCACATACGCCAGAAAGACACGAAAGTCCTCCGACTTCACTGGATAATATTCCATCGAAGCCATATAGGCATACGACTTGCGGTAGTCTTTCCACTGCTCCACAGAAGGTACGCTCACCGTCTCATACATGCCTTTCACCATCAGATTCCATTGCCGTGCGAACTGCCAGTTCATCTTGGCTACAAATGAGTTGTAGTGAACATCATTAAAATAACTGGCCGCATTGCCTTCGGCAGCAAGGAACCCAGCTGCGCGCGCATCCTCAGAGGCGATACCCAGACGGTCGAGTCCTTCCCATGAGCCCATATAGTCGAAATACAGCTGATAATTCGGAAGATTAAGTTTCACGCCCGTCATGATCTTACGGCCATACTCATGCTTTGCCAGCGTCTGCAGACCGGCCGAAAGGCGGTATTCCAGACGGCCTTTGGCCACATTGCCCTGCCAAAGAAGAATATAGGTCAGCGGATTGTTGGCTGCCTCGATCGTACGAAGATTCTTACCGCTGAGCGACTGCGTGCCTACTCCATATTCATCCTTTAATTTATTGTTATAGGCATTCGTCACGTTTAACGCGATCTCCTGCGACGGGCAAGGCTTATACGACACGTTCACACCGGCCATGAAGTTGTCCATATAGTCGACAAAATCAGAGTATTGATAGATATACATCGGATTCTCATCAAACTCAAAGCCTCCCCAGTTCTGACACATTTTTCCTCCTTGGATACCGAAGTGGTCGTTAAACTGATAGCCCACCATCAGAATATCGGTAGCCTTAGCGAAGTTGTCCTCACTCTGTGCGTTATTAGCCTTATTCAGGCGGTGACGGAAACGGTAGCTGATATGCTTGCCGATATCGCCCTTGATCTCTATACGTGCCTGCTTGTTCTTGAAAGAAGTCCCCCATTTGTCGCCTTTGACATTGTCGGCGGCCTGGAAACTACTGGCATAGTTGAAATAGATGTTGATGGCATCTGTTTTCTTTTCCAATTTAAACACCCGTTGGGCCAGACTCTTATAATCACCGTCAGGGCCGCCCATGCCTCGGTTGTGCCCTTGCGCATACATTGTAAGAACCATTGTGGCCATCAGTGTGACGGTCAATATCTTTTTCATAGTTGTTTAGGTTTAATGGTTATCAGTTCAGGTTCTGCCAGCTCGTATTGATCCCGGTCCGGACACTGCCGTATCCTGACCGGGAAACAGCCTCTTAGTATTCCTCAAAGTATTTCTGAATCTGCTGCCAGTCGCGGGTCTTCGTGAGAGCGAGCATCAGCAGCACACGTGCCTTCTGCGGATTCAGATTGATCGACGCCACAAAGTGATATTTATTGTCATCCACCTCACCATTGAGATTGGTCGGACCGGTGGGTACACGGCTGGAGCGTACGATCTGAATGCCCTGCTGCTGTGCCTTTACAGCCACATCGAACATATCCTTATAGAAGTTGCCGTCGCCCACACCTGCGAGGACGATGCCGTCAAACTTCGCATCAACAAATGCCTGCATAGGCAGAGGAGATGCATTGGCATATCCATAGACAATACCTACCTTCGGCAACTCGGTAAGCTGATCGACATTGAACTCTGAGGTCAATCCCTGCTTGCTCACACTATTATGAAGATACACAGCCTTGCCATTGTAGACATATCCCACCTCACCATACAGGCCGCCCTTAAAGGTGGCACAGTCTGTGGTATGCGTCTTAATAAGGGCCTTTGCCTCAAAGAGCTGATTATTCATACATGCCATCACGCCATGACCCTTACTGGCAGGATCGACGAGAGCCGCCACACCATTATACAGGTTAGCAGGGCCATCGGCCGAAATGGCGGTAGAAGGTCGCATGGAACCTACGAGAATCACCGGCTTGTCGCTATGCACCGTCAGCGAGAGGAAATAGGCAGTCTCCTCCATGGTATCCGTTCCGTGGGTGACAAGCACGCCATCATAACCCTCGTTATTGAGGAGTGCGTTGATACGTTTAGCCAGTCCGAGCCATACCTGATCGTTCATATCCTGCGAACCAATATTGCAGAACTGCTCACCACTGATATCGGCCAGCTCCTTGATCTGCGGCACAGCATCGATCAGTGTCTGTACACCCACCTGCCCGGCAGTATAAGCCGAATTAGTAGAACTGGCAGCTACACCTGCGATGGTGCCACCGGTGGCAATGATACGGATACGCGGCTTTGCGGCTACCACGTTTGCCACTAAGACAAAGAGCAAAAGAATGGATAATAGTTTCTTGTTCATAGTGTTTAAAGATTATAAGTTAACAATATTAGTCATTTGAAAAATCTCCAGCTACCGGCCGCCGGCTCCTCCGTGGATGCCGCCCAAGGCTAACATCAGTCATCATTCTTTCTGCAGCATCCTATCGGAGATTTAAAGGAACAGCGTTATGACATAAGCCAGGGCCACCGCCACAATAGTGGTGACAAAGCCGGGCAGCTGGAAAGAATGATTGATCACATACTTGCCCACGTGTGTAGTACCCGATCGGTCGAACTCCAGGGCCGCCACCTCTGTAGGATAGTTGGGGAAAAAGAAATAGCCGTTGACTGCGGGGAACATGGCGATCAGCAGCAGCGGAGAGATGCCGAGGGCGATACCTACCGGATAAAGTGTCATCACCGTAGCAGCCTGCGAGAAAAGCATGATGCTCATCACGAAAAGGGCGATGGCAAAAAGGAACGGCGCATACTGCACCATGCCAGAAAGGGCGTTATTGATCATTGTCTCGTTGCCCACATAGAAGGTGGACCCCATCCAGGCCACACCAAAGATACCCACCACGGCACTCATACCGGCAGAAAATACCGATCCTGAGGTGACTTTGTTCACATCGCCGCGACCGACAAGAAGAATAAAGACAGCGTCCGCCATCATCAGCATCTCGATGGTCTCGCTCATCGTCACTCCCTCAGGACGTAACGACGGCATGCTGCCGAACAGTACGACCAACGCCACCCCCAGCAGGAATACCCACACCGAACGGCGTGCACGGGGATCAGGATGAGTCTCGAACGCCTCTACACGCCGGCGATCCTCCTCGGGATTGATAATTCCCTCACGCACACGACGCTGGTATTCAGGATCATCCTTAAGCTCACGACCCACGAAGTTCTCAATGAAAGCTGCTACCAGAATGGCTATCAGACTGGAGGGGATGCAGATCAGCAGCACGGTACCCAGCTCAATGCCTTTCGGCCCCAGCAACTCGTCTGAGATAATGGCTACCGTAGCCGCCGACACCGGACTGCCCGTGATGCCCAACGAGGCTGAGATCGTCGCCAGACTCATGGGACGCTCCGGACGCGTGCCGTTAGCCTGAGCGATCTCGCTGATGATAGGGAGGAGAGAGTAGGAAGTGTGTGCCGTTCCGGCCAGCAGACAGAAAAACCATGTGCAGAGGGGACCATAATAAGTGATATGGCTGGGGTGTTGTTTAAGGAACTTGGCTGCTACCCCGACCAGATAATCCAAACCACCCGTGGCCTGCAATGCCGCCGAAGCACAGATTACGGCCACGATGATCATCATCACATCAATAGGGGCGCTGCCAGGTGTAAGACCGAACACATAGACAAGGATAAAGACGCCGAGCATACCATAAATACCCAGACCGATGCCTCCCACGCGTGCACCGATAAAGATCATAGCCAGGACAACGGCCAATTCCAGTATCATTAATGTCACCATGTCTTTTCTTATTTTAGGGTTAAAGCAAGGATTGCCAAACAAAGATTATTTTTCGTGTTTCCAATGGCTAAATTACGATAAAACCGACAAATCGGATTTATGTTTTTCAGTACAAAACTTGTATATTACGAAACAACACTATTTTCTCTGTCCATATCGTTCTTGTATCCTTCACACCAGTCGATGCCGGAACGATATATGAATATAAAATGTTCTCCTTGCCCTAGTCATTCCTATGATTTTATTAACTTTGCAACCAGTATAAATATTAAAGATATGAAACTGTCACGACTTATCTTCGCATTATTCCTCACGACCGTCTCATTTACCATGCACGCGCAACAATACCGCAAGGTATGGGTAGAGCACTTCAAGGGTTCCAAGATGGATACCACCTCTTGGAGCAAGATTCCCCGTGGCACATCCGACTGGAACAGACACATGTCCGATCACGAGAGCCTATATGACACGAAAAAAGGAAAAATGATTCTCTATGGAAGGGTGAACGAAGGCATCCTACCTGAAGACACCGCACGCTATATCACCGGAGGAATATACACCAAAGGCAAGAAAACGCTCACCTATGGAAAGGTGGAGGTGAAAGCACGACTGCATGGTGCCAAAGGTGAATGGCCGGCAATATGGATGCTGCCCGAAGAAGGCAGATGGCCCGACGGTGGTGAGATCGACATCATGGAAAGGCTCAATCATGATACCATCGCCTATCAGACAGTACATTCCTACTATACATACGTTCTGAAAGAGGAGGACAACCCTCAGCATGGCGCCACGGGCGAGATCGATCCCGATGACTATAATATCTATTCCGTGGAGATCCTACCCGACAGTCTGGTGTTCGCCATTAACGGGAAGCGGACGTTTACCTATCCAAAGATTCAAACCGAGAAGAAAGGACAATATCCTTTCGGCACTCCTTATTACCTGCTCATCGACATGCAGATAGAAGGGAGCTGGGTAGGCAAGGCCGATCCCAAAGATTATCCGGTGATGATGGAGATTGACTGGGTGAAGTTCTACGAGCTTAAATGAAAAGTCTCTTCTCAAATGGCTGCAGAACGCCTCGGATCTTTAGTGCGCAAACTCAAGCCCCTACGGAAAGGGCTTGCCCCCCTACACCATAACTTTCAAAGACAGCCCCGTTTCCACATGATGGATATGGCCCTGGCAACTATGGGGCAATTTCCCTTCCGTATGTCCATTCCTATTTCTCGTCCTTAAAGAACTTCTTCCTATAGTAGGAATTGGCTGTATAGAGTGCGGCAGCAGGATTATTTCCGGTCACCCGGTCTTTGGTGACCAGAGTCGTCACGTATGCGTCGGAATATTTGTAAAACAGGCTGTCATGTCCCACGCATAAGCCTATCACCACATTAAGATCCGTTTTTGCCTCATTGAGGAGACGCGCCTGCATAATCGGATTGCACATGGCAGCCCCTATGGACTCACATTCCGCAGGTATGCCCATTGAGTTCTTACGACGTCCTTCCACCTTGCATATCACGGAATAAGGCTCAAAGCCGTTGGCGCGTAAGATACGCGCAAATATGCGCGCCTCATTGATCAGTCCTATGCAATTGGCTATTCCAATGCGACGGGCATGGATCTTACGCGCAAACTCCATTATCTCCTGTACGCGCGTCCATTGGCAGTAGCCCTCGTACTCTACTTCAGCACTGGCTACCATCACACGCTTGTTATCACCCTCCTCGTAACGCTCTAATACCCATTCTCTGTCAGCCTCCTTTATATGGGTGGTCAGGCAGAAATCAGGATAAGTACGGTCCTTATATTTACAGTTCTGTGTACCACAATCAGTACAACTGTGCTTCATTTCTTTATCCATGTCCTTTAAACCCTATTTTATACTTATGCCATCACTTTACCTTTCGTATTGCAATAGCAAATGCAAAAGTACAAAGCTTTTTATAAAAATCACACACCCAACGATAACTTTCCTATCCAAAGCCCTACCAGCCATTCACGTGGAGCAGACTGACAAGCCCTTTCAGGCTACCGGCACGGAGCTTAATCTATTTCCATAATCGAGTAGGAGGTAAATACTAATCATAGGTATTTATCTCCTACTTTCGTATCTACCGACCTCTCACACCACCGTACGTGCCGTTCGGCATACGGCGGTTCCTATTTTG
>ERZ780212.2035-NODE-2035-length-13880-cov-3.519132_pt1 | contig 13880 bp, 7 predicted proteins | sample MGYA00511364_ERZ780212 | MGnify/ENA primary metagenome ERZ780212 (study PRJEB29588, sample SAMEA2147991) | human gut metagenome | biome: human gut; feature: human-associated habitat; material: faeces | place: Denmark | collected 2008/2010 ...
AGTATTTCAAACTAAGACTGTTTGCACTGCACGATTCTAACATACACCTGAACTGTGGATGAACCTCAAAAGACGGTCATCTGCAAAATCGGTATATATGAAACAAACAACAAAACATATTCATTCAGCAGTATAAACTGCTATTCATCGTGTCTCAAATAAATCAAACTGCATATAAAAACAAAAGACACGATAAATCGTGTCCATACATAATTAGTTGAAAATCTAAGCTGTAAATGAGTTTAAAGGACAACTTCCGGCAGTTGTTACAAGTCTATTGCCTGCCACGCATTTTAATTTTTCATTGCTGATTCTTTAATTCCGTATAGCCGTATTACACCTTATTTATAATATATATAAGCAGGATTCCATCCATATTGTATTTGTTATGGTTTGGTAATTTTTACTTAAAACATACACTAATCCACCCTTTCCCGTTTGCATTTTAATGCATTTTAGTGGATAATATACACTTTTTATGCACTTCCGGATTATACAAAATGAAAGGTATTTGCTGTAAAATAATCACTAATTGTATAAAATACACCCTTTCGTTAGACCAATTTTGTTAAAAATGAGGCGTATTCCCACTTTTTTCTCATTTTTATTTCATTTGTATTGAAAATATCCTTAATTTTGCATATTGTAACAAAGGTATAACTTATTTATTTAATTAGAGAAAAAGGACATGATGGTTTTCAAGAAATTCATGGCGACACTGTTGTGTGCCGTATTCACGGCGGCCGTTGCGTTGGCGCAGGGCACCGCGGTGCGCGGCACGATCGTCGACGAGGCCGGGGAGCCGGTCATCGGCGCGTCCGTGTTCGTGAAGGGCACGAAGACGGGCGCCGTCACCGACATTGACGGCAAGTTCTCCATCAACGCGCCCTCCGGCAGCACGCTGGTGATAACCTACGTGGGCTACGAGAAGGCGGAGCACAAGGCCGCCGACGGCATGAGGGTTCAGCTGACGCCGACCAGCCACACGCTGGGCGAGGTCGTGGTCACCGGTATGCAGAAGATGGACAAGAGGCTCTTCACCGGCGCCACGGCGAAGATAGACGCCGACAAGGCCAAGCTGGACGGAATAGCCGACGTGAGCCGCGCCCTCGAGGGCCGCGTCGCGGGCGTCTCGGTGCAGAACGTCTCGGGCACGTTCGGTACGGCCCCCAAGATCCGCGTGCGCGGAGCGACCTCCATATTCGGCAACTCCAAGCCGCTGTGGGTCATCGACGGCGTGATACAGGAGGACGCCGTGGACGTGAGCGCGGACGACCTGTCGTCGGGCGACGCGGTGACGCTCATCTCAAACGCGATAGCCGGCCTTAGCGCCGACGACATAGAGAGCTTCCAAGTGCTCAAGGACGGCTCGGCCACGTCGATCTGCGGCGCGCGCGCCATGGCGGGCGTGGTGGTCATCACCACCAAGCGCGGCAAGGCCGGGCGCAGCACCGTGAACTACACGGGCGAGTTCACCTACCGCCTGAAGCCCACCTACAGCGAGTACAACATCAGCAACTCGCAGGAGCAGATGGGCATCTACAAGGAAATGGAGGAGAAGGGCTGGCTGGAGTTCTCCACGCTGGCCAACAGCTCGACCTCCGGACTGTACGGCAAGATGTACAGCCTGATGTCGCAGTACGACAAGACCAACGGACAGTTCGGCCTGCCCAACACGGAGGCCGCCATGGCCAAGTACCTGCAGACGGCGGAGTTCCGCAACACCGACTGGTTCGACCTGCTGTTCAACAGCAACATCGTGCAGAACCACTCCGTGAGCATATCCTCCGGCTCGGACAAGGCCAGCCTGTACGCCTCGGTGTCGGCGATGAACGACCCGGGATGGACCAAGGACAGCGAGGTGGAGCGCTACACGGCCACGATGAACGCCTCGTTCAACCTGTCGAAGAACCTGAGCGTGTCGCTCTCGACAAACGCCTCGTACCGCGACCAGCAGGCGCCGGGAACGCTCAGCCAGAGCACCGACGTGGTGACGGGGGCCGTCAGCCGCGACTTCGACATCAACCCGTTCAGCTACGCGATGAACACCTCGCGCACGCTCGACCCCAACGAGGTGTACACGCGCAACTACGCGCCCTTCAACATATTCCACGAGCTCGACAACAACTACATCGACCTCTCGATAGCCGACATGAAGTTCCAGGCCGAGCTGTCGTGGAAGCCGGTGATGGGCCTCGAGTTCCACCTGCTGGGTGCCTACCGCACGCAGAAGACGTCGCAGGAACACTCGATACTCAACTCGTCCAACCAGGCCGAGGCGTACCGCGCCGGCGTGGACGACCCGAACATAATGTACAGCAACCCGTTCCTCTACCAAGACCCGGACGAGCCGAACTCGCTGCCGATCTCGGTGATGCCCACCGGAGGCATCTACATCCGCAACGACTACATGGTGAGGCAGCTCGACTTCCGCGGCACCGTGCAATATAACAAGGTGTGGAACGACACCCACATAATGAACCTCTTCGGCGGCATGGAGATCAACAAGACCGACCGCGACCAGTCGATGCACTCAGACTACGGCGTCGACTACGACAACGGACGAATCGTAAACATAACGCCGGAGTTCTACAAGCAGGCCAAGGAGGAGGGCACCGTGCTCAGCTCGTTCTCGAAGTCGTGGACGCGCAACCTCGCCTACTTCCTCAGCGGGAGCTACTCGTACAAGGGCCGCTACACCGTCAACCTGACGGGCCGCTACGAGGGCACCAACAAGCTGGGCAAGAGCCGCGACGCGCGCTGGCTGCCCACGTGGAACGTCTCCGGCGCGTGGAACGCCCACGAGGAGACTTTCTTCAAGCGCTGGATGGAGAGGACAAACGGCGCACTGTCGCACCTGACGCTGCGCGCCTCCTACTCGCTGACCGCAGACCGCGGACCCTCATGGGTCACCAACGCCCTGCCAGTCTATATGTCTTACAACGCATGGCGCCCGCAGGGCGACCAGATAGAGACGGCCATCCAGCTCTACGACATCGCCAACACGGAGCTCACCTACGAGAAGAAGCACGAGTTCAACCTCGGCCTCGACGCGGGCTTCCTGCGCAACCGCATCAACCTGAACTTCGACATCTACTGGCGCAACAACTACGACCTGATAGGCATCATAGAGACTCAGGGCGTGGGCGGCGTCATCTCGAAGTTCGCCAACGTGGCCACGATGAAGTCGCACGGAGTGGAAGCCACCCTCTCGACGCGCAACATCCAGACCAAGGACTTCAACTGGACCACCGACCTCACCTTCTCGTACGCGACCAACGAGATAACCGACCTGAAGTCGCGCTCGAACGTGATAAACCTCGTCTCGGGGCTGTCGAGCGAGTCCACGTCCGGCCACTTCCGCGAGGGCTACCCCGTGTCGGCGCTGTTCTCCATCCCGTTCGTCGGACTTAACGACGAGGGACTGCCGCAGTTCATCAACGAGAACGGCGAGGTGACCACCTCGAACATCAACTTCCAGGAGTACAACAAGCTCGACTTCCTCAAGTACGAGGGCCCCACGGAGCCGACGATCACCGGCGGCTTCAACAACACCCTGACGTACAAGAACTGGAGGCTCAACATATTCATCACCTACTCCTTCGGCAACAAGGTGCGCCTCGACCCGGTGTTCGCCGCCGGATACTCGGACATGACGGCCATGCCCAAGGAGTTCAAGAACCGCTGGGTGCAGCCGGGAGACGAGAAGTACACCACGATACCTACGATAGCCAGCGTGCGCCAGTACAACAACGACAACCAGCTGTCCTACGCCTACAACGCCTACAACTACTCGACGGCGCGCGTGGCCGACGGCGGCTTCATCAGGCTTAAGGACGTCTCGCTGACCTACGACGTGCCAAAGTCGTTCCTCAGCAAGATAGGGCTGAGCACGGCCTCGCTCAAGCTCGACGCCACCAACCTGTTCCTGCTCTACGCCGACGACAAGCTCAACGGGCAGGACCCCGAGTTCGTCAACGCGGGTGGCGTGGCCACCCCGCTGGCAAAGCAGTTCACGTTCACATTGCGACTTGGCATCTAAACGTTTCATAAACATAAAGGACAAAATAAATGAAATTCTCAAGATATAAGATATTCGTGCTGGGTGCGGCGCTGCTGTCGTTCGCGTCGTGCGACGACTTCCTCGACAAGAACCCCGACGAGCGCGTCGACATCACCAACGACGAGAACAAGATAATACAGCTGCTGACCAACGGTTACATGATGTACAACTACGGCTACCTGTGCGAGTTCTCGAGCGACAACCTCATCGACAACAACTCGCCCCACCTGCCCGTCAACCCGGACGACCCCCAGGTGACGTCCTACTACAACCTCGCGCCTTACGAGCGCATGGACAACGAGGTGTTCGCCTTCGAGCAGGTGCGCTCGTCGACCTCGACAGACTCGCCTTCGGTTGTATGGCAGGGCTGCTACGGCGCCATAGCCGTGGCCAACCACGCGCTTACGGCCATCAACCAGATGGTTGAGAACAACAACGGAGTGATAAGCGACAAGCTGCGCGCCGCCCGTGGCGAGGCCCTCCTTATCCGCGCCTACCACCACTTCCTGCTTGTCAACATATTCTGCCAGGCGTACAAGGACGAGACGCTCAGCAGGCAGGACGTGGGCGTGCCGTACATGACGAAGGAGGAGAACACCGTCAACCCGTCGTACGACCGCGGCAACGTGGCCGACGTGTACGCCAAGATCGAGCAGGACCTCGAGGCCGGGCTGGAAGACATAAGCGACGTGAACTACGCCATGCCCAAGTGGCACTTCAACGTGAACGCCGCGCACGCCTTCGCCGCACGCTTCTACCTGTTCAAGCGCGAATACGACAAGGTCATCGAGCACGCCGACGCGGTGCTCGGGCAGGGCACGGCCAACCTCTCCAACATGCTCATGAAGTACGACGGCTTCGACGGTTGCACGAAAATGGACGACTACGCTAACGTATGGCAGAACCCGTCGGCCAACAACAACCTGATGCTGCTGGCTACGTATTCGACGCTGCGCAGGCGCATAATGGGCTGCCGCTACGCGTGGAACGGCGACGGCCTCAAGAACACCGTGTACCACCTCGGCCCCAACTGGCGCTGGTACGTGATACCGTGCGGGTACGTGTCGGGCGCGACCTTCTACTCGGGCGAGCAGGACTACGGGTACTGCTCATCGAAGATAGGCGAGCGCTTCGAGTACACCGACAAGGTGTCGGGCATCGGCTACGCCCACGTGATACGCAGGGAGTTCACCGCCACCGAGCTGCTCCTCGAGCGCGCCGAGGCCAAGCTCCTCTCGCAGAACCGCGACATACCGGGCGCAGTGGCCGACCTCATAGCCTACGACACCAGCCGCTGGACCTTCACCGAGTCAGACAAGCAGACGTTCTTCGCCAACGGCGCGCTCGAGTACCTCACCGAGGAGGACATGCTGAGCTATTATTCGGATACGAACAACCCCAACTGCTTCGCCGACTGGGACTTCACGCAGAACATGAGCCCCGGCTTCGTGGTGCCGCAGGATGTGGTGCCCTACATGAACGCAGTGAACGACATGCGCCGCTACGAGACCGTGCTCGAGGGCCTGCGCTTCTTCGACCTCAAGCGCTTCGGCATCGAGTACTCGCACGCCATAGGCAACCCCGCCGAGGTGATAACGCTCGCGTGGGACGACCCGCGCCGCGCCCTCGAGATACCGCAGGAGGTGGAGGCCGCCGGCATGCAGACCTCGCGCCCGAAGGTAACCGAATACAAGCAGGACGGCTCAGCCCTGAAATACAAGAGTAAATAACGCAACAAGGAGGCATTACCAATGAAATCAACAGTCAAAATCCTATTCCTGGCGCTGGCCGCTGCGCTCGCGGGCAACACGATGGTTTCCTGCTCCGACGACGACCTCGGCCCCACGATATTCCAGATACCCGACGAGACGCTCGACCGCTCGCTGGCCACCTTCCCGCTGGACACCTTCGTGAAGGTGAACTTCCTCGAGCCCTACAACCTGCGCTACATATACAAGATGGAGGACATAGGCTCGGACCTGCAGAAGAACCTCGTGCCCGCGTCGTACGACCAGAGCGTCAAGCTCGCCGTGCTGTCGAAGTACCTTTGGTACGACGTGTACGCCAAGTGCGCCGGCGAGGAGTTCCTCAAGGAGTACAGCCCTAGGATAATCCACGTCATCGGCTCGCCGTCGTACAACCCGCCCTCGGGCACCGAGACGCTGGGCGAGGCCGAGGGGGGCCTGAAGATAACCCTGTACAACACCAACAACCTCAACGAGGAGAACATCGACTCCCTCAACGAGAAGTTCTTCAAGACCATGCACCACGAGTTCTCGCACATCCTCAACCAGAACTACGTATACCCGACGGCCTTCCCGCTGCTCTCGCAGAGCACGTACAACCCGATAGACTGGCAGCACACGCCCGACTCGCTGGCCGCCGCCCAGGGCTTCGTATCGTCCTACGCCTCGTCGCAGGCACGCGAGGACTGGGTGGAGGTGATAGCCAACTACATCGTCAAGGACAAGAAGACGTGGGACGGGCTGCTCAACACCGCGGGCTACGACTGGGAGACCGTGGACATGGACGCACCCAAGTTCAAGGCGCTCGAGGCCAAGGTCAACGCCGGCACGGCCAACCGCGACTCGATAGGCTACTTCTACGAGGTCTCGGCCAACGAGGGCTCGGACGAGAGCGAGCAGCAGTGGACGATACAGCGCAAGGTCATAGCGCGTAACGCCGACGGTACCGCCGCCGTGGACGCCGAGGGCAACATCCAGTACCTCGAGCAGGACGGCATCGACGGGCGCAACCTGATAGAGCAGAAGCTCGAGATGACGCGCGAGTGGCTCAAGACCAGCTTCGGCATCGACCTCGACGCGCTGCGCGACGAGGTGCAGCGGCGCCAGTGGGTGACCGACGCCGACGGGAACTTCGTGTTCGACGCCGGCGGCGGCTACATCAACCGCCTGACCGCGCCGCTCGAGAGCGACCCGTCGAAGACGCTCATGCAGTCGCTCGTCGACGAGGTCGAGAAATACAAGGCTTTGCAAACCACCAACGAACAATAATAAAGGACATACAACATGAAAAAGATATTTTCAACGACCCTGCTCTCCGCCGCCGCGCTTGCCTTCACTGGCTGCGCGAGGAGGACGACATATTCAGCTCGTCGGCCGCCAACCGCCTCGACCAGAGCAAGGTTACATACACCGAGCGACTGAAGTCGGCCGCCGACGGATGGGCCATGGAGTACTACCCCACGAAGGGCGTCGAGGGCGTGCAGGGAAAGGGCTACCTGCTCCTGATGAAGTTCAACGACGACGAGTCCGTGCGCATGGCCATGAAGAACGAGTTCTCCGGAGGCACCTACCTTGAGGACGAGTCGGCCTGGCAGGTGATAGCCGACAACGGCCCCGTGCTCACGTTCAACACGTACAACGACTGCATACACGCCTTCTGCGACCCGAAGGAGACCCCCTCGCTCGGCCTTGAGACCGGGCGCGGCGGCGAGGGCGACTACGAGTTCGTCATCATCGACCTTGCCGACGGGGCGGCCTCGGCCATGCTCAAGGGCAAGAAGCGCGGCACGTACGACCGCCTGACGCGCCTTGAGGAGGGCGTCGACTTCCGGCAGTACATAGAGGACGTGCAGGCTTTCGGCGAGAGGATATTCTCGGCTTCGGCACCCAACGAGTGCGTAGTGACGCTCGGCGACAGCGTGATGTCGATGGCCGACGCCAGCACGAGCATACCCAACATCTATCCTTACGGCGGCGACCCGATACTTCAGGAGAGCTACCACCCATACCTCATAACCAAGCGCGGCGGCAAGTACTACATGCGCTTCCGCGACGAGATGGAGGCACCGGACGGGACGAAGGCGCAGGAGTTCGTCTACGACGAGGGGCAGGACATGTTCACCGGTGTGGATCACCCCGAGTTCACCATCGAGGGGGAGGAACCCGCAAAATTCTTTATGATGGCTATGGAGGACGGCAATACATGGAGACTTAGCAGAACTTCAGATATGTCTGAGGATATGAAGGCAAAATACGAGGCTGTAAGGACTGGATTCACCTCATTGCGATATACGATGAACTACATTTATTGGACGCTTGATGAAGGACAGTTGATGTGTGTCATAAACCTTAAGACGAATCGTAACGCTACTGTTAATGCCTCGTACAAATTCTCAATGACTCCGATAGACGGAGGTTATACTCTCTCTTATGACGGGCCGGCCGACACGGCAGCCTCGACTATATTTAGCTCTGTTCCGGCTATATCGAATTTGTTTGCTGAGTTTACGGCTGATTTTGCGGTTAATGCAGCTACTACGAAGTTCAATCTCAGTAATATAACATTCTCGACCGGAGAGACTAAATGGTTTACCATTAAACGTTATTAATCCATTTAAAACTTTGTGATTATGAAAAGAACAATGTTTACTTTGACAGCGCTCTTGGCGACAGCCATGGGTTTCGCTCAACCTTTTGCTCAAGACGGGTTGGCAGGTCTTCAGAAAATTGACGTGACCAAGGCCAAGGTTTATCCGGGCAAGGCTAACTTTACTGTGGCAAAAGCCGCCAACAAACCTATGAGGACGGCTGCTTCAGGTAATTATTTTACCACTCCCGCAGGTTCTATGTATATGGGAATGTCGGCTGATGGCAAAGGTTATTCCGTTACTATATTATGTACTCCGGGCTTTGTTGACGCTACGTTTGTAAACATGAATCCAGGCGCAGCCGGCACTTGGACATGGGCTGGTGAAAGTGCTGCAGATTATGGACTTGTTGACCAATCCAATAACTTTGTTTGGACAGGTATACCCGGTTCAAAAACAGCAACGGGTATTAGCGGTCTTTATCCTGCGCCTGTGTTGACAAACGGCAATGATGTTTATTTTATTCCGAATGAGTATGCTTTTGATGATGTTCAGGATTATATCCCTACAGAAATCGGGGCATCCGCTGACAATTCAAGATTGTATTCTCCGATAACAGTAATGCCATTGACCTTCCAAGAAACTAATATGGCTGCCAATTTCTTTGGTTATGCTGGTGGCCAGTACGGCTTTGGTTCAGGTCAGGTAGAAACTCAGGAGGGCGGAGTATATAATGTAAAAGGAGTGCGCCAGCATTTTGACAAGCCGATGTCTCCTCTTTATGTTGATAACATATTCATACAGGCAATTTCAAACAATGATGACACCCCTCTTAAGGACGGGGCTACATTGACAATGAAGATTACTGCTGACGACGGAAGTGAAATTGCAACGTTGACTGCCGGAATGGACGACTTTTATGATCTATACGATGGTAAAGCGTTAGGTTCTTCTCAGTTGGGAACTGGCTGGACAAACGCTCACATGTGGACCGTTACATTCCAAAAGATGTATGATGATCCTATTTTCGGTCCTACTCCAGAGGCTTTCGTTATCGACCAGCCATTCAATATCGAGATAACGGGTCTTGACAATTCAAATGTAAATCTTGGTTTCTACATGTATAAAGCAAGGGCAGAGGCTCCTATAGAGGCAGCAGCTTTGCTGGTTACCGATGCTACGACCGGTGAGCCTGACGAACTTTATTCGGGAGACAACAGCCTTCCTGTAAACTTCAACGCCTTGTTTGATTATGTAAATGTGAATACGGCATTGAAAATTTCAGAAACAGAGGTAGCAGAAGACTGCAACGTACTTCGCATATCAGAAGATGGTACTTCAAGCCAACTGGAAAACGGTGCTGACGTGAGTGTATATGTAGAGACTGCTACACCTTGGTTGGATGCTGAAACCGGTATGCCAAATTACAAATACGAAGTTGTAAATTCAAGCGACGGTGTAGGCGATTGGATTACCGAATATACAGCGATTACTGATAATTGGGAGGATTATGGAATTAATTTGATCAATTTCACTGCTACGGAATGTCCTGCCGGTGAAGGCCGTTGGGCTGTAGTCAACATCACAGGCCGCGGATTTACAGCAGAATCACCTATCATCCTGCTTCAGGGTACTGCAACGCTTGACGACGTAACAACAGGCATCGAGAACGCCGTAGTAGACAACGCCGCCGACAAGGGCTTCAACCCGAACGCCCCGGTTTACAACCTCAACGGACAGCGCGTATCCAAGTCTGCCAAGGGCATCCTCATCCAAGACGGACGCAAGTTCATCAGGAAGTAATGCCTAACGGACAAGACGACTGATATAGGTAAAGTCTCGGCTGAACTCGAAAGTCCGGCCGGGACTTTTTCGCTATTTTGCAGCAGTTTTTCCCTTTTCAGCGTTGTGTCGGATTTGCAATCCGACACGATTTAACAGCGGATTTGCAATCCGCACAACCGATGGCGTACGGATTACAAATCCGTAGTTAAGCCCCGCCGGATTGCAAATCCGGCGGAACGGGAGGGTTGGGAACGTACTGTGTTGTGCCGTATTACAGATCCGCCGGGATGCGGGATACGCAATGGCAACCGCAACCTGTAGAGACGCGATTCATCGCGTCTGAAACACAAACATGGATGAATCGTGAGACATAGGCAAACCGACGCATACAAACCGTGAGACGCGATGAATCGCGTCTCTACAGGAGGATGGGGAAAACGTGTCATGAAGAATAAGCAAATGTGGATGAAATGTATTTATGGAATTTGACGAAAACGTTTGTTCATTATTAACAAATAAATATAATATTAGGAAAGCATGAAAAGATTATTCGTTACATTACCGTTGGCACTGGCTTTCGCGTCCGTGCTGGCCGTGCCCGCGAAGCGGGGACAGTGGAAGACGGTGACGCTGGCCGACGGCACTGAGGTGCGCGTTGAGCTGCGCGGCGACGAGTTCTGCCACTTTTGGCAGGCGGAGGACGGCCGTCAATTCGTTGAGAGCGCGAAGGCGGGCGTTTACGAGCCTGCCGACATTGAGGCAATTACCGCCCGCGCCGCCGCAAGGCGTCAGGCAGTGGCCGAAGGACGGGCGAAGCGTGCCATGCGCGTACGCAAGGCACCGTCGCAGGCAGGGCGTGCAGCAAGCGCCTACGAGGGCGAGAAGAAGGGGCTGATAGTGCTCGTAGAGTTCGCCGACCTGAAGTTCGCCGACGACCATACGCCCGAGCTTTACAACCGTATAGCCAACGAGGAGAATTTCACAGACTTAGGTTTCACCGGCTCAATCCGTGACTATTTCAAGCACCAGAGCTACGGCACGTTCGACCTCACGTTTGATGTCGTAGGACCGGTAGCAATGCCCAACGGATACGCTTACTACGGACAAAACAATTCGTCCGGTGACGATAACATTAGCATCGTAGGCAAAATGGTGGCCGATGCCTGCACAATGGCCAAGGAGCAGAACCCCGGTTTGGATTTCACGCAATACGACTGGGACGGCGACGGCGAGGTTGACCAAGTGTACATACTTTACGCCGGGCACGGTGAGGCTTCATACCAGCAAGACCCGAATACGATATGGCCGCACGAATTTGAGCTTATATATACGAACAACACTGTACGCATCGACGGCGTGACGGTCAACACCTACGCCTGCGGTGGCGAGCTTAACGGCTATGGCGACCTTGACGGCATAGGCACGCTGTGCCACGAGTTCTCACACTGCCTCGGACTCATGGACATGTACGACTCCCAATACAGCGGGGGCTACGGAATGTACGCGTGGAGCCTCATGGACCAAGGCTCATACAACGACAACGGCATGACCCCGCCGGAATACACGGCTTACGAGCGCATGGCGATAGGCTGGCTTACGCCGACCGAACTGAACGCGGAGCAAGTAACCGTCAGCAACATGCCCGCGCTGGGCAGTAACAACGGAGAAGGTGAGGCTTACATCATCTACAACGACGGCAACCGCAACGAGTACTACATGCTGGAAAACCGGCAGACAAGCGGCAAATGGGATGCGTACGTACCAAATTCGGGTATGCTGATAACACACGTGGACTACAACCGGACTGCATGGACATATAACGTAGTGAACAGTACTGGCGGACAACAGATGTACGGTATATATCCGGCCCACGAGCGTTGCACTCCGATACAGGCGGATGCAAATTCATGGATGAATACGCCCTCGGGCGATGTATGGCCGCGCGGCGGCCTGACAGGGCTTACCAACACGTCGAAGCCCGCCGCCGAAGTGTACAACAAAAACACGGACGGTTCGTATTACATGAACAAGTCGGTAACGGCGATAAAGAAAAACTCCGACGGCACGATGTCGTTCAAGTTTACAAACAACAACGGCACGTCGGGCATCGATAACGCCGTGGTTGGCGATGCCGGCAATGGCTTCGACCCCGACGCTCCCGTGTACAACCTTAACGGACAGCGTGTGTCGAGGTCGGCCAAGGGAATACTGATACAGGACGGACGGAAGTTCGTGAGGAAGTAAACAGTGCCTGACACCGATACCTGACACCCAAGCCATGGCAACCTAAAACCCACCCCAACCCTCCCGAAGGGAGGGAGCTTGATTAGCTGACAGGGAATATTTAAAGGTGAAAAGGTGAAAAGGTGAAAAAGTGAAAAAGTAAAAAAGTAAAAAGGTTGATATTACTGCCTTTTTACTTTTTTACCTTTTATGAATTTCCTCTATTCCAAGGAGCTTTTATGGCAGTGCATTTGTCTTTTAACTCCTATAAAAGCATTTGTCCTTTAACTTCTTTAACTCCTTTAACTTCTTTAACTCCTTGAATGATTCATATTATTTTTTCGCTTTCATCACTGTTTTCATCATTTTGTCGATGCATTTACGCTTTTGGTTCATGTCGGGGTGTACGTACAGGTTGAGCGTGGTGCTGATGTTGGCGTGGCCGAGAATTGAGCTGACAGTTTTGTAGTCGCAGTTACATTCTATGCAGCGCGTTGCGAAGGTGTGGCGCAGGCCGTGGAATTTTATCTGCGGCATACCGATGTCTGCCATAAGGCGTTTGTAGTAGCGGCGGTATCCGCGCGGTTCCAGCGGTTTTTCGCTGTTTGTCAGCACGTAGTCATTGCTGTTTGTCAGCTTCATTACCGGTTTCAGTATTGTGAACAGGTCGTGGTTTAAAGGTATGTCGCGGTTTGACTTTACTGTTTTCGGCGTGCTTATTATCACTTTCGTGTGTCGGTTGTCATCGTCGATGGTGTATATCCGCTCGATTGTGCGGCTTACGGTTATCAGCTGCGAGCTGATGTCTATGTCGCCCCATTTCAGCGCGCATATTTCCCCTATGCGCATACCAGTTGACAGGCAGATGTAAAGTCCTAGGTTGCGGAACGAGAAGTGGCGGCTGAGGAATGTCATCATGACTTTCTGTTCTGTCGGCGTGAGCACGTTGTTGCTGTTGCGCGCCTCGTCTTTCGGCAGCCTTATGTTCCATTCGCGCCAGTCTGTCCATCCCTTGCGGTAGCCGAACATCAGTATCATCTTCAGCACTAATAGTATGTCTTTCACTGTGCTCGTGGTCAGTCCCTGCTCCATTAGGCTCGTGGCGAACGCCTGTATCGATGTGTCGTCGATGTCGATGCTGTCGCCCAATGCCGGCAGTATATGTTTTTCGGCGTTGATGGTGTAGGTGGCGAGGCTTGATTCTTTCACGCATTGTTTCTTCATTGCTTTCCATTCGATGTAAATCGCGTTGACAGTCTTCTTTTCCATATTGTAAATTTTTTGGTTAATGAGGCCGTAAAATAATGTCATGCGCAACTAAAATGCCGGGCGTGCGGCGGAATTTTTACGTTTTTTTTGGATTCATCCGCAGTTTTGGTGTATAGGCATTCGTGGTAATAGGGCCTCAAAGAGGTCCAACAATGCTTAACCGCATGTGGAGCAAAGCGGAACTTGCGGTAGGTATGCAGCCAATAA
>ERZ780212.2040-NODE-2040-length-13870-cov-4.545784_pt1 | contig 13870 bp, 9 predicted proteins | sample MGYA00511364_ERZ780212 | MGnify/ENA primary metagenome ERZ780212 (study PRJEB29588, sample SAMEA2147991) | human gut metagenome | biome: human gut; feature: human-associated habitat; material: faeces | place: Denmark | collected 2008/2010 ...
ACTCTTGTAGGGGCGAGCATTGCTCGCCCGTGTCCGTTTGCCTTGTAAGGAAACTGCCCTGAAAAGCGCGATGCTGCGACAAGTTGGTGGGCAAACAATGTCACCCCTGCACATGAGCCATTATATTTTAACCCACCGATTATGGCACACCGTCCGCCGCAAAACATGAAAGAATGGTGAACAACCTGTAAAAAATGCCTGCCCTGCGGGAGTACATCCACACAGGGCAGGCATTTATATGGGAAAGCGAATGGTAGGCTTAGTGGTGCTTTTTACGCAGCCAGCCCGCCGCGCCAAAGCCAACCGCGCCAACGGCCAGCAGGGCCAGCAGCCCTTCCATCGGGAACACGTCGCTCGTCTGGGGGATAGCAGCGTTCTTTACGGTCGCGGTCTTGGTGGCAGCCGCAGCCGGGGAGGGCGTGGGCGTAGCGACCGGTGCAGGGGAGGGCGTGGGCGTAGCGACCGGTGCAGAAACAACGATGGTCACGCGGTTCCACTTGGCGTACAGGGTGATATCGCTGGTAACAGCGCTGTCAAAGCTGAAGCGGTACTGGCAGCCCTTCTCGGTATACCAGCCGCCGAACACCCAGCCGTCCTCTTTGGGGGCGGTCGGCTCGCTGGCCTTGTTGCCGCTTACAAAGGTCTGGCTGGAAATATTGGTACCGCCATGCCCGCACAGGTCAAAGCTGACCGTTACCAGCTTGTTCCACTGGGCGGTGAGGGTAATATCGTGGTCAACGGTCACAGTATCGCCCGCAGCGTACTGCTTGCCGCCTGCATCCTGCCAACCGGCAAACTGATACCCGGCACGGCTGGGGGCAGCAGCAACGGTGGCGGTGTTGCCACCGATCGGCTCAAAATAGTAGTGGTCGCTGTAGACACCTTCGGCACCCGTGCCGCCGTTCAGGTCGTAATGGAGCAGGTACTCCCTCTTTTCCTCACGCTCTTCGGGGGGCGTTTCGGGATAGCCGCAGTAGTTGCAAGTCTTTGTGCGGGGGCGGGTACGATACAGCAGATGCTTGTCCCCTTCAGTCGGCTTCCAGCCGCTCCATTCGCCGGTGTAGGTGTAGGTGTAGGCCTTGTTGTGCTCACCATCGGTATAGCTATGGGTCTTTTGCTCGCCGCCAGCAAAAACAAGCTGACCATCAAGGTATACATCGGTACGGCCGGTATTGTTGCTGTTAGCTTTGCCGCCGAAACCAAATACCTGCGAGCAGGTGACGTTATCCCGGGCAGCGGTAACATTGGCATTTGTAATGTACAAGGTGTACTTGCACCCGTTCATGTTGGAATCGTTGATGTTCAAAGCGGGCTTGGAGAATAAAGCATAAGAAGAAAAAGTGGAATTTACCGTGCAGTTGTTAAAATAAACGGTTGTATTATATTTCCCGGCGTTATTGTCGGTATATACATTGATAACCTTACCCGTTGCGTTGAAAGTGCAGTTGTCAAATGTCATTACCGGGGAGCAGTATGTCCAAAGGGCATATCTGCCAGACGGAGCATTAAAGGTGGTGTCTTTAAAGGTGGCACTGGTGTAGCCCCAGTAGCAGGTTTCACCGTTGATTGTGCAGTTGTCGACAACGGTATTGTCTGCACGGATAAAGCCCAGATAATCAACCGAACCAGAGCGGAGAGTCATATTTTTAAAAGTAACGGTGCCAGCACCATCAAAACTATAGTCACCGTTATACTCAGTGCCATAATTAGCAGGGTCGGGAACCTCGGCACCGATGTTCCACGCGGTGACATCCACACCAGAACCCACAAAAGTCAAGTCTTTGCCCTTTGTGGTTCCATCACTTTTAATGCCATAAAGGGTATAGTTGCCTTCGCCCAAATAAAGCGTGTCACCGCTTTGGGCATTTTCGGTGGCTTCTTCAAGAGTTTTGGAAATACGATAATCTCTGCTGTTCCAAATTTGGCTGCCGAGCAGCTCAGCCGAGGGCGGGGTGACTCCATTCGTTGCAGCCACTTTTTCTTCGCCTTCCAGCGCATCCGCTTCGCTGCCATCATTCGTGTTGCCGTTGTCCTTCCCCTCGGAGTTCTCATTCGTGTTGCTGTTGTCCTTCTCCTCGGTGTCCTCGTTCGTTTTGTCTTTGTCCTTCTTCTCGGTGTCCTCGTTCGTGTTGTCTTTGTCCTTCACCTCGGAGCTCTCATCCGTGTTGTCTTTGTCTTTCACCTCGGAGCTCTCATCCGTGTTGTCTTTGTCTTTCACCTCGGTGTTCTCATTCGTGTTGTCTTTGTCTTTCTCCTCGGAGCCCTCACTCACGGTGGAAATCCCCGTCTGTGCCTCGTCGGCATACACCGCCAGCGGGGTGGTGCCAAGCGCCAACACCAACGCCAACAAACACGAGAGAACTCCTCTCATTTTCGGGTTTCTTTTCATTGCATTTCAGGCACAAGCTCCCAATCCGTCATAAGAGCTTTACCTATTCCCTCCTTTTTAATTTTGATAAAGTGTACCATTACAAAGGTCGAAAAGAAGTGAAATTTTGCCTTAGAATAATCGTTTTTCCCCTTGCAAATCCTGAATTTTGGTGTATAATTAAATGTGTATTGTTACAAATTGAATCTTCACAATAATTTGTAATGGTACACTTTCCCAAATTGTTGATTCGTTTTATTTAAGCGGTGTTTTCAAATTTTCGAACTTTGTCATAGAATGTTCCAACAGGCATATTACAAGCTTCTGCCGCTTGTTTCAGCGTCATTTTCTTCGCACGCCATGCCCTACGGACTTCGTGAAAATTGTGCGGCAATGGTTTGGGCGGTCTTCCAAATTTCACGCCTTTTGCTTTTGCTGCGGCAATTCCTTCCGCTTGTCGTTGGCGAATGTCGGTGCGCTCGTTTTCTGCAACAAAAGACAGAACCTGCAAGACAATATCGCTTAAGAAGGTTCCCATAAGATCTTTGCCTCGTCGGGTATCCAGCAACGGCATATCTAACACTACTATATTGACTCCTTTTTCTTTCGTCAGAAGACGCCATTGTTGTTGAATTTCTTCATAATTTCTGCCCAATCGGTCAATACTCTTGACATAGAGTAAATCGCCTTTTTTTAGTTTTCTCAGCAGTTTCTTGTACTGTGGTCTGTTAAAATCCTTGCCAGATTGTTTGTCCAGAAAAATCACTTTCCCTGTTAATCCAACTTCTTTTAATGCGATTAGTTGACGGTTCTCATTCTGTTCCCGACTACTGACACGGACATATCCATAAGTGTTCATATATCCAATTTCTCCTTTCATCACAATGATATAAGCATAAAAATGTAAGCGATCAACAATCCCCCGTGAAGGCAAAAAATAAGAGCACCTCGAAACCGAGATGCTCAAAAAATCAAGACAGATGGCAATATTCAGGGAGCGCCGTAGACCAAGGCAATAGCGGCAGGAGTTGCTCACGAGTTGGCTCGTTTCCGAGTTTGGGAAGCTCCTGCAAAAGGAACCGAAGGTATCCAAAGGGATCCAGCTTGTTGCGTTTAGCTGTTTCAATCACGCTGAAGTACAGGGCACTGGCATCTGCGCCTTTGGCGGTGTCGCAGAATAAGAAATTCATAGGGAACCTCCTGTCATTTGCATAAACTGTTGTGTTACCAATCCAACTCGTCCATAGCGTCATCTACGCCTGCTGCGTAGTCCGGATCGCTGTCGTAGCGATCCTCATCGTTATCGAACTCATCCATCAGCGCCTTACGGTTTTCCTCCTCTTCCCGGATACGTTCCATCGCCAGCGAGTAGTGAACATATCCGTCAACGCCCTTACCGTAGACCCCGAAATCGATATCCTTCAGCATAGTGGTTACCTCCGCTTTGTGTTGGGAAGGGAACCGTTCCCTTCGATACTTCTATTATAAATCATGGCCTGTCCCATAATTTGTACTTTGAACACATGGAGAGAAATTATACAATTCTCTGCTTTGATACAAACAAGCGCTCTCTGTAAATTCATCTTAGATGATTGCAGAGAGCGCTTGTTAGATTTACTATTACTGCTTTGGCCGATTTTAGAGGGTAAAGCACTATACAGAAAAAGGGCTTCCGCCAGCAGTGCGGAAGCCCTTTTTGAGAAGGAGAATAGTGAATATCAGTTTTTCATTTCGGCACGGATCTTATCGTTGGCCTCCTCGACCTTCATGCGGGAGAGGATAAAGGTAATGATGGCGTCCAGCACAAAGGGAATCACGAGGTACATGAGTTTCAGCATATTGATGCAGGATTCCGGCTGCACAGCCAGCGCCTTATCGTAGTTGCTGAACGCCAGCAGCCAGCCGGTGATGGCGGTGCCGAGACCGCCGCCCAGCTTGACACCGAGCGAGGTGCAGGAGTACATCGTGCCGTCCACGCGCTTGTGCTTCGTCAGCCAAGTGTACTCGGAGCAGGAGGCGATAACGGCATTCATGTCGCCCTGCCACGGGCCCTGACCCAGTGCAGCGATGGCCGTGAAGAGGAGCATCATCTTGACATCGCCGGTGCCAGTATAGCCGGCCACGGCAACGAGCGCGCGGGCCACGGTAGCAAGGGCATAGCTGCCGACGTTCAGTTTGTACATACCGTGCATCTTGGCAACGAGGGTCGGGGTAAAGACCAGTGCGATGATCAAAGGAATGTTGATGGCCCAAGAGAACACGCCGAACAGGTTCTTGTCACCAAGGATATGAGCAGTGTAGTAGGTACCCATGCTGATCATGGCACCATAGATCTGCTGCAAAATGTAGGTGACGCAGATCATCAGATAATATTTGTTGGAGACCAGCAGCTTGGCAGCTTCGACAAGACCGTACTTCTCGTCTTTCTCGATTTCGGCTTTATCCGTGGTATCGACAAACTCTTCCTCCGGCAACTCCTTGACGGAGAAAACAGAGAGCGTGTTGACGATCAGACCGATAATGGCATAGACGATAGCCACGGTGCGCCACGCTTCGGCAGTGTCGCCCAGTGCAGAGACAGCCAGCAGTGTGAAAGACTGAATGGCAAGGCTGGTGGCGAATGCGAACATGAAGCGGTAGGAACCCATCTCGACGCGCTCGGCGCTGTTCTTGGTGACAAGGGAAGTCAAGGCAGAGTAGGCGATGTTGTTGGCCGTGTAGAACACAGCGTTCAGCAGGGAATAACAGATAAAGAACCATGCGTACTTGGCAAACTCGCTCATGCCCATGGGGATGGCGAAGATGCCGACCAGTGTGATGGCGCAGCCGATGTAGCCGTAGAGCATCCACGGGCGAGCCTTGCCCATCTTGGAGTGCGTCTTGTCGATCATCGAGCCAAAGAAGATGTCGGTAATGCCGTCAAACAGCTTGGACACAGCAATCAGCGTGCCGACGATGCCGGGATTCAGGCCGACGGTGTCGGTCAGGTAGATCATAACGAACGAGGAGAGGAACGCATAGACCACGTTGCCCGCAACATCGCCGGAGCCGTATCCGACCTTGTTATACCATTTTAAATAACGTCTTTCTGTGTTTCCAGACATGAGATTTTCTCCATTCTTTTGTGTAGGGGTTATGCTTTTTCAGGAATCAAACGGATGCTGAAATCGAAGGAAGCGTCGTCAAGGCGGTACTGCTCCGCCAGACGCGGCCCGCAGCTGGCAGAGCCGATGCCGTTCTGTGCATAGTCAAGGCAGAGAACGGTGCTGTCACAGGGATGCAGCTCATAGTTGTGCGCCTTTTCCGTCAACTCTTCCTGCGTGTAGTGCGAGGCGTTGAAGCAGAACGGCTTTGCACCGACAGCGGTAAGCTTGATGCCAGCGCCATCCAGCTGGACATAATCGCAATCATAGTGACTGCCGTTCTCCTGCGGGCGAATGTAGTCCTCGTGCTGCTGCCAGACGGTGGAACTGAAGTAGTCGTGGCTGGCAGCATGGTGCTTGTCGCAGTAGCTTTCCATCGGACCCATGCCGAAGTAACTGACGCGGGCCATTTCTTTTGGCAGGAACAGGCGCAGGCCAAAGCGCGGCAGTTCGGGGAATACCGTGTTGCGCTCAGCGTGCAGTGCCAGCGTTACTGCACCGCTGTTAGAAACCGTCCAGCAGACATCCAAATCAAGGAATTTCTGCAAGCTGATCGGTGCAATGCCGACTTTGGCGCGCAGAGTCACACCGCTGTCCGTCACCTGATACTCGGTGCGGTAGGCGTTGGTCATACAGTGGTCATAGCGGGCAGCCAGCCAATCCAGCTTCAGCTTGCGGTCATTGTCCGTAGGAGCACGCCAGATGTTGAACTCCATTTCCTTGTCCAACAGGACTGCATCCTCGTACTGCATCGCGGCGAACAGACCCGTCAGCTTATTAAAGTTGTAGGTGAAGTTCTTGCCGCGCAGCGTCAAATGGCGGTCCGTCTCCTGAACAGTGATTGTGCTGTTGGAAGGGGCATCACTCCACATAGCCAAGGTTTTCTGGTTGCGGCTGTCTTCGTTTTCCAGCAGGATTTCATCAAAACCTAGGAGATGATCTTCCGAACGCAAGGGCAGGTCTTTATCGCAATGGTAGAAGATCTTCAGGAAACACTTGCCTTTATCGGGAATATGGACGGCCAACGGCAAGGCGTTTTCGCTGTGCGGCGGCAGGGTGAAACCGTCAGGGTAGGGGATGAAGCCGTTGTCGATGACCTCGCCGTCGCAGCTTACCTGATAGGTTAGTGCGGCATACTCGGTCAAATCAATAAAGTCCATGTAGTTGTGCAGCGTGAGCATGCCGGATTCCCGGTCGTACTTCACAACACGCGCCGGGCGATAGACGTTCTTGAACTCCAACAACCCGGTGTGCGGGCGGCGGTCGGGGTAGACCAGACCGTCCATGCAGAAATTGCCGTCATGCGGCCACTCATTGTGGTCGCCGCCGTAATAATAGATGTCGCGGCCGTCGGGCATCTTCCCTTTATAAATACCGTGGTCGCACCATTCCCACAGGAAACCGCCGACCAAGCCGTCATGGCTCTGAATGAACTGGAAGTAATCCTCCAAATCGCCGGGGCCGTTGCCCATGCAATGGCTGTACTCGCACATGATATAGGGTTTGTCCGGCTCGTTGTCCAAATATTCCTGAATGCTTTCGAGAGAAGGGTACATATTGCTGAACATATCAATGTTCGAGAAATCGTATGTACGGTTCTTGCTGCGGTACTGGGCGCTCTCGTAGTGGGTCAGGCGGCGGGGATCAAAACTCTTTGTCCATGCCAGCGCTTCTTCAAATGTGCAGCCGTAGGCGCTCTCGTTGCCCATTGACCAGATGATGACGCAGGGACGGTTCTTGTCACGCTCCACGCAGAGGCGGGTGCGGTCTACGGTGGCCTCGGTGAACTCCGGGTTGTCTGCGATGGGCTTGTTCCAGTTTTCAACGTGGTTGGGCCAGCTTTCGTTACCCTCACAATAGTATTCGGACGCACCGTGGCTCTCGTTGTCGGCTTCATCAATGACAAAGAAGCCGTACTGGTCGCAGAGCTGATAGAAGTAAGGCACATCCGGGTAATGGCTGGTGCGGATGGCATTAAAGTTGTGCTTTTTAATCATGAGCAGGTCTTTTTTCGTCTGCTCAAAGCCAACGGCATATCCCGTGACGGGGTCGGATTCGTGGCGGTTTACACCGTGGAATTTGATGGACTGGCCGTTGACATAAATCTGGTTGTTGGCAACATGAACCTCACGGATGCCCACACGGTCCGTAATAGTCTCGTTGGGCGTGTCCAACACAAGGGTATATAAGTAGGGCTGCTCTGCGTTCCAGAGTGTCGGGTCAACAACGGTGATTTCTGCATGATAGGGGAATGCCGCATCATCCGGTGCTTCCACGGGCGTTACGCTGCCGACCATCGTGCCGGCTGCATCGTAGAGGGTGATGCGGGTGGCAACGGCGGAATCGTAGTAACGCAGGCGGACAGCAACCTCTGCGGTGCTGCCGTGGATGTCGGTGGTGATGAAATAGTCCTCGATGCACTGTTCCGGCCGGTGCAGCAGGTAGACATCACGGAAAATGCCGTTCATGCGGAACATATCCTGATCTTCCATGTAACTGCCATCGCACCATTTCAGCACGAGAACCGCCAGATGGTTGGTGCCGTCCTGCAAAAACTTCGTTACATCGAACTCGCTTGTGGAATGGGCGACCTGACTGTACCCGACAAACTGACCGTTGAGCCAGACGTAGAAGCAGGAGGCAACGCCCTCAAAATTCAGAAATGCGCGCGGGGCAGCGGCATCCTTTTGGTAGGTGAAGTCGTAGAGGTAAGCGCCGCAGGGATTCTCTTTGGGAACATACGGCGGATCAGCGGGGAACGGATAGCGGATGTTGGTGTACTGGTGGTGGTCGTAACCGTGGTTCTGCCACACGCTGGGGACCGGGATGCTGTCAAAAGCGGAGGCATCATAGCCGACCTCATAGAAAGCATCCTGCAAGTCATAAATACTGGCGTAGTACCGAAATTTCCAGCTTCCGTTCAAAAGCTGGAAGCGATCCGAGGTCTCGCGGTGCTCGACTAAGGCATCGCTGCGCTGGGATGCCGGAATGTAATAGGCACGATTCGGCATGGTACCCACATGCAGTGAGTGCGGGTCCTCGTAATAGTGCGGAATAATCATCCATTCTCCTCCTGTGATTTATACAGTTCTGCTTGCGTTTCGTCTGAAATTATTATACAATTTCCATATACAATAAAACATAAACGGTATTGCACTAAATATGCACAAAATCAATGGCTTTTTGTAAAGTGAAGGTAAAATGGACGAAGCGCCTAGCAATATTCACAAAAACAGGAGGGAATTTTTGTGTACATTAACGCTGGATATCTGAACAATTCCCGTACAGATTTCAAAGACAACTCCACGCCGTTGGTAGTGGGCAGCTGCGGCACCTACCGGCTGAAAACGCGCCCCAAGCTACCGACCTGCTGGCAGAAAGGGCGCAGGGATTACCAGATTTTATATGTGGCAAACGGCAAGACGCATTTCTGGTTTGACGGCAAGGAAGAAATCGTCAGCGCAGGCCATATGGTGCTGTACAAGCCGGAAGAAATCCAAAAATATGTATATTATCTGGAAGATAACCCGGAAGTTTTCTGGATTCACTTCACAGGCAGCGATGTAAAGACCATACTGGAGTATCACGGCATCTCGCTCGATGAGCATGTGTTCTACTGCGGTGTGCTGCCGGATTACAAGGCGTTGTTCCGCAAAATCATTCAGGAGTTGCAGCTGTGCCGCTATGGGTACGAGGACTATATTGCATCGCTGTTCAACGATATTCTGCTGTTGGTGGACCGCCAACAGCATGAACAGAAAAAAGCCACCGGCAACGTCCAAGAGCAAATTGAACGTGCGGCGGCTTACTTCAACGAGAACTATAACACAAAGATCAGCATAGACGATTATGCGGAATCCCTGCACATCAGCACCAACTGGTTTATACACAATTTCAAACAGTACGCCGGTATGTCCCCGGCCCAGTACATCCTCTCCCTGCGCATGGTCAACGCCCAAAGCCTGTTGGAGCGGACGACCTACAACATCAAGGAAATTTCCGAAATCGTAGGGTATGAGAACCCGCTGTATTTCAGCAGGGTGTTTAAGAAAGAGATAGGGAAGTCACCGGCGCAGTATAGGAAAGAAATGATCCCTACTGAGGCAGTATAAGGCGCGAAAGATTATCTGCTAATGATTATGATGGATAAAATTTCGGATGTGACACGGCAAGACATCATTGACGTTATCCGCAATGGATTTGTAGTGTCTTTTGACGAGCCCAATATGATAGTATAAGTGGTAACCATATTGTCAGTTACAGAGCTAAAATATCCTATCATGGCCGACTGGACGAGCTTAGATTTTTGGAAAGACTGTATGACTTCATATGTCTCCGGTATAGCAAACGAAAGTTTGCCGAGTTCGCACAACGGTCTGGGGTATAAGAATTTGATCAAAATGGAGTTTCTACTTGCTGAATTTGCCAGAAACATAGAAAAATGTGGTGCTGCGTGCATTCCATTGCTTCTTATTGAAGAACCAGAATCGCATATGCACCCGCAAATGCAAGCTGCATTTGCTACATAGTTGGAAAAATTTCTGGGAAAACTCTCTACAGTTAAAATTCAAACTTTTCTGACATCCCATTCTGCTCACATAGCAAATACCATGGAATTTTCAAAAATTCGGTATGCGCAAAAGTCTAAAAACGGTGTGATTTACAAAAATTTGAATACCTTTGCGCAAGGAAATCCTGACAATCTGGACTTTATCAGGAAGTATTTGACTTTGACTAAATGTGATCTGTTCTTTGCAGATAAAGCGATTCTTGTTGAAGGATCTTCTGAACGGTTATTGTTGCCAGATATGATTGAGAAGTGCAAAGATTCAGGCGCGTTTGGCAACGGTAAGTATACGTTATGGTCACAGTATTATGCCCTGATTGAAATTGGCGGAGCCTATGCGTATAAGTTTATCCCTTTTATTGAGTTTTTAGAGGTTCCGTGTTTAATCCTTACGGATTTGGATTCTATCTGAAAAGTGGTGTAATGGAGAATGGTGTGATTTGCAAAACGGAAGAAGGTTCGCCACAGGGTGGACCGTTATCTCCTTTGCTGGCAAACATCTACCTCAATGAATTTGATTGGGAGATGTACCGCAGAGGGGGTAAAGCTGGTTCGGTACGCAGATGACATTGTGGTGTTTTCTTGATTACAAGGTTTATTATAGCGGGGACTTGTGTGCAGAGTTTAAAAGGGGTTTGAACGAACTTGAAACTTCTTTTTAAGAATCTGTGAAGACCTAGCCATAGCGGCTGCGGCTGGCATCCCAAAAAATCCGGCGTTCAAAACGCCGGATTCAAAGCGGAGTTATTTCCCAAGCACAATGGAGAGCTTGATTTCTTTTTCCGTTTCGCTCAGGTCGAAATCGCCGCCGTCGGCGACGGTTACGCGCAGCTCATAGAGTACGCCGTCCGTCAGCTCCGTCACAGCCGCGCCGGTTTCGTCCGTGATCGACCACAGCTCGGGAGCAACCTTTGCCAGCTTGCCGTCTGCACCATAGGCGTAGAGTGTCAAATCGGAGGCGCTGCCGGACAGGTTGTTCATGCGGAAGGCCACTGTGGTATTGGGGTGCACATTGCGGATGGTTGCGGTATTGCGCCAGCTTGCAACCGTACCTTCGCCGCCGTCCTGTGCAAACTGTTCCTGCGCAAGCACATTTCTTGCCGCCTGATCGAGATCGACCTCGCGGTACGGAAGCTCGGGCAGGTAGACAAAGCGGTCCTGCAGGCGGAGCAGCTCCAGATAGCCGGTCGGGCAGTAGAGTGCATTTCCGCTATTGCCGGTGTACATGCCAATGGCCATATTATTGTAGCCGTACTTGTTGGATACATCCATCGTAAAGACAGTCTCGCCGGTTGCAAAGTCGAGAATGATGTACTGCCACATACCCGTGGTCAGATCCTGCACATAGCCGTAGATATAGCCCGTTGCGGTGGAGAGCTTCATAATCGCGGTGTCGCTCAGATCGTTTCGGGTCCAGATGCTCTTCATCTCGTAGCCGCTGTCGGTTTTCACGGTGTCCACGCGCTCGACGCCGGGGGCGATCATGGCATTGCCCTTCATCAGCCAGTTCTGGTCATAAATGTTGGCGTAGCTCTGGATCGAAGAATCGTTGTTGGGGTCGGCAAGGCCTGCGTTGCCCGCGCCGAACCAGTTGCAGACAATCGTGCTGACCGTGCCAGCGCCGTCATCATAGACGATTGCAGAGTTCTCGATTGCCACCTGATAGCCATCGGGCAGATCATCGAGCACCGGCGTTTTTGCCACGACCTCACCGGTTTTCATGTCGAGCGCAAGAAGATTCACGGGGTCTGCATTGTCGGTGAACATCACAAGGTTCGGCGTCAGCGTCGGCGAGCAGCCGCCGCCCCACGCAAGACCGCCGCCGGTGGTCTTGTCGCCTTCCCCGCTGACCTTCGCGCCGACGCTCTCATACGGCGTACACCAGACAGCCTCGACGCCATTGTTGGCGCGCAGCAGATAGCAATTCCTATTGGTCAGAATGACCGCACCGTCCTTGGAGGCGGCGATGCCGTTCTCCGCACCCTCACCGGGCGTCAGCTCGTAGACGAAAACCGCCTTCGACAGGTCGGTCTGCTCACCGTTGAGGATCGCTTCGATTGCCGAGTGGGCGATATAGCCGAGAACGCCCTGCTGCTGGCGCTCGGGATAGATGCGGAAGCCGCCGGTGGCGAACCAGAGGTTCCCGTCGTAGTCAAATACCACGGAAAGAAGATTCTGCGTCAGCTCCTTGCCGAGCGCGGCCTCTGCCGCCGCCTTGATGTCGATGTCAAGCACCTTTTCAAACTCGGGAAGGACATTGCCCTCCTCGTCCGTTGCGCGGAGCATCAGTACATGGTTGTTGCTGGTCGGGCAGACGATGCGGTTTTCAGCGTCCAGGAAGGTGTAGGAGCTTTGGATCAGGTAGCTGCCACCGTCATGCTGCTTCGGGGAAAAATAACCGAGCGTCTTTGTCTCCTCCGCATTTAGATCGCGGATGGCGATGCCGCCGAGCAGCGGAACGACTGCATGGCCGTAGCTGTCAAAGTAAATGGCGGGAGACGCATTCGCGTTTGTCGTCTCATAGGAGACATGGATCTCCGGATAGATGCCGAGCGGCAGGATCTCGTCGGTTGAATCGGTGTTATAGCCGTCGTGATGGATGTTCGCATCACTCTTTGCCATGTAGGGGTTTTCCTCGACCTGCTTGGGCTGCAAGGCCTTCACGGGGAGTGCGCCGGATACCAGCGCGGAAGGGGTCGTTTCCTCGGCAGGTGCGGCTGTGGCAGCCGGTGTTGCTGTGGCGGAAGGCGTCTGCGTGGCCTCCGCCTGTGCCTGTGCTCCGCTGCAGGCTGCCATCGACAGGGTCAATGCTCCTGCCAGCAGGAAGCTGCCTGCAGTATAAATCGGGTTTCTCTTTTTCATCGGTGATCCTCCTTGCTGTGTTGGTTGTGATCCGCTCGGGGCGAAGCAGACGGTTGTTTTTCCTCTACCCATGCATAAAGCCCATGCCGGAATGTTTCTTCCGTTATCGGCTCCAGCAGAAAGTAGTCTACGCGCAGCCGGAACGCATGCAGGGAAAAATCCAGCTCGCTGCACCAGATGATGCGCGTTTCCGGGAAAAGCGCCCGCAGGTGCTCCACTGCATTCAGCCCATCCACGCCCGGAAGGGAAATTACAGCGTTGGTCGGCGCATTTTTGCGCGCGACCTCAAAGAATACCTCCTGCCCGCGGTAGCAGTCCACTCTGGGAAACAGACCGTGCTCTGCGCAGAACCGTGAAAGCTGTTCTCTGTAAAAGGTCTCCTGCGTTTCGCTCTTTGTCAGCACGGCAATGTGGTACATAGCGCTCCGCCCCCTTTCTGCCGTCGTTGACTGTTTCTGCTTTCAGTATACGGAACGGTGCAGGCTTTTCAAGCCTTTTGGCACGAAAGCCCCAATTCCGGCACGAAATCGGGTTTTTCCGCCGTGCCGGAGCCGGAAAGTTGTGCTATAATCTAAATAGAAACTTTCCGGAAGGAGCCAGTCCGGCATGAGAATAGCGATTGTGGATGATCTTGAGACCGAGCGCGCGCAGCTGAAAACGCGCCTTGCACGGCAGCTGCGCCTGTGCGGCGCAGAGGCGCAGCTATTGGAATTTGAAAGCGGCGAGAGCTTTCTCGCCGCAGAAAAAGAGCAGCGCTTTACCGCTGCCTTTCTGGATATTTACATGCACGGAATGAGCGGCATGGACGCTGCCAAGGAGCTGCGTAAGACGGACACAGACTGCCTTCTGGTCTTTACCACGACCTCGACCGACCACGCGCTGGAGGGCTTTCAGGTGCGTGCGCTCCACTATCTCGTGAAGCCCTTTTCC
>ERZ780212.2048-NODE-2048-length-13821-cov-3.270449_pt1 | contig 13821 bp, 11 predicted proteins | sample MGYA00511364_ERZ780212 | MGnify/ENA primary metagenome ERZ780212 (study PRJEB29588, sample SAMEA2147991) | human gut metagenome | biome: human gut; feature: human-associated habitat; material: faeces | place: Denmark | collected 2008/2010 ...
TGATGCATATCGCTGCCATAAAATTATTTTTGAATAAAATTTAAACAGTTTCTAAACTACTATGAGACATTATCTGTCTCTGATTAAATTAATGCCTTCGTCATAAGTTCAGTCCATAATCCAGTCACTACTCCGTCAAGGACAGTACTTCCATGCCCTCGACCGGATTAGCCGTGGCATAATCAATGTCCAGCAGCAGGATCTGTCGTTATGGTACGTATAACTTGCCCGAGAGCGGGCCCCATAGCCGTCCATGCCTCTTTTTGCCGGTATGATGATACCGACGGGCCGATCGGCGATAAGATAATGCAGTTGATAAATTTTTTCATCGTTTTACGTGTTTATTGAGTTATCTGAATGCAAAATTACTTTTTTGATGACGGAAAAAAATTAAACTATCTTAATCCCTCAAAAAATCTTTATTTATCTTTACATTCCAATTAGAATCACCAGATGATAAACAGTAAATTAAAGCGACTGATAAAGATGGAGGGGAACTTCAATCCTTCTGATGAGATTATTGAGGAATTCCTCGGCAGAATGGAGGAAATTCACCTAAAACCGAAAGAACGCCTTATAGACTACGATCGGATCAACACTGACATTTACTGCCTTAAAGAAGGCATTATCAGAATTTTCCACATTGAGGAATACCGTGAGAGCACTTTCGGTTTCGCGACACCGGGAACCATCATTCTCTCCCCGCACTCCTATTATATGCGGACTCCGGCATTTCTCATAGCCGAAAACTGCAAGACTTCAGCCTCCGTTATGAGAATGGACAAAAACACTTTCGACGGCATGTTGAAAGACTATCCCGAATTCTCGCAATGGATGTTCAACCTCGCCATGGGGCAACTGTTTACATGCGAGCACAAACTCTGCCTTATCAACGGCGCCGCCAAAGATCGCTACCTGTCCATTCTGAAAAACCGTCCTGAAATCATAAACGCCGTTCCCGGAAAGGTTCTGGCCTCTTATCTGGGGGTCACCCCGCAGTATCTGTGCAATCTTAAAAGCGAACTCATGAACAAAGGAAAATAATTATTCATACTTTTGCATTTTAAACATTAACTGTGTACTTATATGACTGAAAAGAAAAACTATGCGCTCCCGATAGCGATGATGTTCGCACTGTTCTTCATGATCGCTTTCGTCACGGGCCTGCAGAACCCCCTCGGAGTAATCGTCAAATCCCAATTCGAACTGTCCAACTTCCAGTCCCAGCTGGGCAACCTCATGAACTTCCTGGCCTACCTATGTATGGGTATTCCCGCCGGAATCCTGCTGCAGCGTATCGGCTATAAGAAGACAGCCCTTACGGCAGTGGCTGTAGGATTCATCGGTGTGAGCGTCACTTTCCTCTCCGGAACAGTTGACAGCTTTCCTGTATATCTTACAGGTGCATTCATATCCGGTTTCTCGATGTGTATGCTCAACACTGTGGTCAATCCGATGCTCAACACCCTCGGAGGCGGCGGAAACAGAGGCAACCAACTGATACAGTTCGGAGGCGTGTTCAACTCCACGGCAGCCACTCTGGCCCCAGTACTCGGCGGTTATCTGATCGGTGATATCGCCGGTGCCAGAATATCAAACGCAGACCCCGTACTGTTCCTGGCAATGGGCATATTCGCGCTGGCTTTCATCGTGCTGCTGCTGTCCAGGATCCCGGAGCCGTTCGTAGTCCGCAAAGAGAAAGACGCTGTCAAGGACAAATACAGCGCATGGTCGTTCAGACACTTCAAGCTCGGAATCATCTGCATATTCATCTATGTGGGAGTCGAGGTCGGCATCCCCAACATCATGAATCTGTTCATGACCGACCCCATTATGGGCAAGGGCATCGACACCACTGTCGCTGGCAGCGTAGTCGGAACATACTGGCTGCTGATGCTTGTAGGCCGTCTGATAGGCGGACTTTTCGGTGGAAGAGTATCCAGCAAGGCTATGCTTACCACTGTAGCAAGCTGCGGCATCATCCTAATGCTCCTGGCAATCTTCATGCCGGACAGCAATATCGTCAAGATGCCCGTAATGAACTCCAATCTCAGTTTTGGATTCGCTGAAGTACCCGTCAACTGCCTGTTCCTGGTGCTCTGCGGTCTCTGCACATCCGTGATGTGGGGAGTGATATTCAATCTGGCAGTAGAGGGTCTGGGTAAATACACCTCGGCAGCATCCGGCATCTTCATGATGATGGTGTGCGGCGGCGGCATTATCCCGGCCATCCAAGGAGCCATTGCCGACAGCATAGGATTCCTCAACAGCTACTGGCTGCTCATCGCCGGCTTCGCATATATGCTTTATTATGCGCTGCTCGGCTCCAGAAACGTAAACACTGATATTAAAACAGAATAACCATGGCAAAACAGGCTTTAGTAATGGGCATCGATGTCGGAGGACAGACCACCAAGCTGGGGGTCGTGGATGCCCGCGGCAACATACTTTATCAGAGCGTCATCTCATCTCTCCAGAGAGAGCTGTCATCCTATGTGGAGGATCTCACCACCGCCATCAAGGACCTCATCAGACAGTCCGAGAATGACGGAGAGATAAAGGGCATCGGCATCGGTGCCCCGAACGGCAACTACTATAAAGGCACAATAGAATTTGCGCCGAACCTCAAATGGGCCTACGACGAGAATGACAAGCCCATGGTCATCTTCTTCGCCAAGATGATACGCGACATCGTCGGTATTCCTGTGGCCATCACCAACGACGCCAACGCCGCCGCGGTCGGAGAGATGACCTACGGCATAGCAAAGGGAATGAAGGATTTCATCATGATCACCTTAGGCACCGGCGTCGGCAGCGGCATCGTCATTGACGGTAAAATAGTCTACGGTCACGACGGATTTGCCGGAGAGCTCGGCCACACTACCATCATCAGAGGCGGCAGGCAGTGCAACTGCGGACGCAAGGGCTGTCTGGAGACCTACACCTCGGCAACTGGAGTCGCCCGCACCGCCAGGGAGTTCCTGACCGAGAGGGATGATCCAAGCCTGCTGCGCAATCTGGATCCGGAAAAAATCACATCGAAGGACATCTACGACGCCGCCACCAAGGGCGACAAGCTGGCTATCGAGATATTCCACTTTACAGGTAAAATCATGGGAGAGGCCTTCGCTGATTTCGTGGCGTTCAGCGCACCGGAGGCGATAATCCTGTTCGGCGGTCTGGCCAAGTCCAAGGAGTTCCTGACCGAGTCCATCCTCGAGAGCATGAACGACAACCTGCTGAACATCTGGAAAGGCAAGATCCGTCTGCTTTACTCTACCCTAAAGGACTCCGACGCAGCCATCCTCGGCGCCTCTGCCCTCGCCTGGGAACTTTAGCGCAGCAATAACAAGGAGGCACTTATCCTGACTTGTATTTGATACAATCTCTAATATTTTTCATAAACAATGCCCTGCAACGTTTCAATCAGCTGCAGGGCATTCATTTTTCAACCATCATTTTACTCCGCTTGTCACTTTGAATCCTGCCCGGACTCCATGAGGAATTTCTTCATGAACGCGTTGAGGTCACCGTCCAGGACTCCCTGAGTATCGGAGGTCTCGTAGCCGGTACGCAGATCCTTGACCATCTTGTAGGGATGCAGGACGTAACTGCGGATCTGCGAGCCCCACTCTATCTTCTTTTTCTTGCCCTCCAGCTCTGCCTGCTTCTCCTGACGCTTCTTCAGTTCCAGGTCATAGAGATGCGACTTCAGGATGCGCAGAGCCCGCTGACGGTTGTCCAGCTGCGAACGGGTCTCGGTGTTCTCGACCACGATACCGGTCGGGATATGGCGCACCCGGACTCCGGTCTCCACCTTGTTGACGTTCTGGCCTCCTGCTCCTGATGAGCGGTAGGTATCCCATTCCAAGTCAGCCGGATTGATCTCTATCTCTATCGTGTCATCCACCAAAGGATACACAAACACCGAAGAGAAGGTTGTCTGCCGCTTGCCCTGGGCATTGAACGGGGAGATGCGCACCAGACGGTGTACTCCGCTCTCACCCTTCAGATAGCCGAAAGCGTAGTCGCCCTCGAACTCTATCGTCACCGACTTGATACCGGCCTCGTCACCTTCTATCAGGTCACTGATAGCCACCTTATAGCCGTTCCGCTCTCCCCAGCGGACGTACATGCGCATCAGCATGGCCGACCAGTCGTTGCTCTCTGTGCCGCCGGCTCCGGAATTGATCTTGAGGATTGCCCCGAGATTGTCCCCTTCCTCGCCGAGCATATTGCGCAACTCCAGGTCCTCTACCTTTCCGGTAAGGACCTCGAACTGCTTATCCGCGTCATTCTGAGCCGCCTCGTCATCCCTGGCGAACTCCAGCAGGACTTCCAGGTCCTCGTCCATTTTCTTAATCTCATCGTAGGCGTCAGTCCAGAATTTCACTCCCGACATTTTCTTAAGATATGCCTCGGCCTCTTTCGGGTCGTCCCAGAATCCCGGCCCGGCACTGTGCTGCTGCATCGCAGCTACCTGCTCCTTCTTAGAAGCGATGTCAAAGACACCTCCCCAGCGTATCGATACGCTGACGCAAGTCTCTCACCTGTTCCGTGGTAATCATCTTCCGTAGTTAATCTGTTATTAAATACATTCCGTTAGGAGGGCAAATATACTAAGAAAGCGAGAGCAAAGGAAATAAATTTACTCTGCCGAGGTACAACAGTATAACACCCCTGCCGCAATCTGCAACAGGGGTGCATATCTACTTAGGAATATCACATCAGAGCTGCCTTACAGGCCCGCTCCAATGAGCCGTTACCGTATTCGCGGGCTCGGCATCATCCTTCATCTCAATCTTAATATCAAACTCACCGTTCTCTGTCTCTGTGATTTCGATTGTCCCCTCCATTCCCGGAGCTCCCACGTAATACATATTGTCAGGATCATACAACAGATAAGGCCATGTTCCCCTTATTACCGAAAACTCCTTATAACCAGGAATGAATTCTCCTGCCACCGGCGCGTCAGGATCTGCCGGTGTTGTATATGTGCCCGCTATTGAAGTAGAGCCTTCTGGTGCCAGCAGATCCAGCTGGATAGTCTCGCTGGTCGTATAATTGTAAATCATTATCTCATACTCCACGGCATTCTCGAAATAACTTGTATAGACACGATATGTACATTCAGTATCGTCTTCTGGAGTAAAAATGACCGTCTTGTCCTCCCGAAGCACACTCAACCAATCTCCTGAAGGAAGGATAGGCGAGTTATCGACGAATGTAACCTCGCCCATCGGGTATCTGCCCTTGACGGAGACTCCCTCCGGCGTAGTGACATCTACTACAAACTCGTAACTGTCTCCATTATTGAGCACCTCAATAGTTCCATCGACAGCAAATCCAACCAACGGTGTCACATCCAAAGACTCCACCTGCTGGATATAGGTACCGTAGTAGAACTGCTGACCAAACAGATTGAACTGTGAGCCGACTGTAAATGTCATCTGCGACACATAGTCATCACTGGGATTATAAGTTCCCGGCTTAATAACCATTTTCTCCTTTGTTGAGAGCGGCTCTGTCAGCAGGTCAATCGTCATCTGATGCCCCTTGACAAGATATCCTCCCTCGACAGTGCCCTCCAGCAAGTGTATGGTATAACGCTCACTGGTGCTACTCGTATACTCCCACGTAGCTGATGCCGACGTAAAGACGACATTCACAGGCTCAGTAATGACAGGCGTGTCTCCGGAAAGGTCTGTGCGGTCGACAAACGTGATATCGCCCTCATACTTCACAGAAAAATTCTCCTCGGGATTAGCCATTATAAATGAGCACTCTATCAAATAGCCGGAAGTCGTATGCGTGACATCTATTTCCCCTTCCACCGGCTTACGGTAGACAATCTCACCGTCTTCACTCATCTCACGCACCCAGGTATAATCCGGATTGGCCGTACCGTCCGTCATTCCCCCCTCCAGGGTGTATTTCCCTTCAGGAATAGTCGCATCATCAGCATTCATACTCACAGTCCCATAAAGGTCCAGATACAGTATCATTCCTGGGGATACCGGCATCTGCTCTCCGCTTTCACTAACCTCAAAATCCGTATTGCTCAGTCCGACATAATAGTTGGCAGAACCGTCACTTCCCTCAAAAGCCTTATAGCTGGCTTCAGTAACACGGTCGAGCACCACATCCTCACCGGTTACGGGATCATCCGGTTCAACAGCGCCCTGGGTCTCGCTGACGCAACGCACAGGAGCACCAGCCGAACGGTTACTGTTGCTTTCTGTATTAAGGTAAGCCGGCAGGAAGTTAAGCGCATACACGTAGTATTCATCAGAAGCAGTCGATGTCCAGTAATTGGCCTGACCGCCTACGAAACTCCATTCACCTGACGCAGCGCCTCTGTTTCCTACCATGGGGTAGTAACCCAGCAATGCGTGCCGGCGGCCCAGAGCAGCCTCATCGTAAATGAAATTAGCCTCATTCACACCTTTCCAGCTTCCATTGCGCGGAACCCGCCAGCCGGGAGGACAAGGATCGTACATAGTCTTTCCTGCATCTGACGGAGTCTCCCAAAGCCAGTCATTTGACGCAGAGCCGTCATGTGACAACCAGTCGTAATAATCATCACCTATCCGCAGACCGTAATAAAACGTAGTCGGATTCTCTATGGCATTCTGCATATTGTCAGCCACCGATACCTGCTCATTGGCAAAAACGCCATCTGCAACTGCCCCTGTAGAGTCATAAACAGTGATTCCGCCCATATCCATCCAGCCCTCACCACTTGGAAAAGGATCTTTACGCCCCCATTGATAAGCCAGTCCTTTAGCCAGACCGGCATCGTCATAATCATCGGTCAGCGCACCAAGATTGCGGTCCATCCAGTTCAGACCGTTAAGTTTTTGGGCGGCAGATGACGGATCATAATCAGTAGACCATATATGCCAGCTCCAAAGAACAGTTCCCTCTCCATCCAATACTGCAATTACAGCATTGCCAGGATTGCCGCCGGCATTGAAGCACACGCGCTCATCCTCCAGGCGGACTCCAGAGACTACTGATGCTGCATCCTGCCACAGAAGCACAGCTGATGCAGGCGCGAGTCTCCCCGCTGTATACCTGTCGGAGGATACTCCGTTACCCATCACCGTGGCATCAAAAGAATAGTCTCCAGCCTGATGCACGATATAGCAATTTGCCGTGCCAGATGCACTCAGGTCTGTGCCGTACACAGTCGGTTCCGGAGGAGTTGGAGGTGTAGGTTCTTCGTTGTCGCGCGAGCAGCTGACCGCAAATACCGTCACGGCCAGTGCCATAAAGAGTTGATATTTTCTCATAAATAACTGGTTTAAGTGATTTCAGAGTGCAATATAGGAAATAAGCGGTACAATACCTACACCTACAGGCTCCGCATAATGCAAATATTGACTTTTAGCAATCTTTTTTACCGTATCCATCCAGAAAACGAAGTACTGCCTCATATGAGTAGCCTCGGGAAAGGGCGAAACGCAGAAGCTTGGTGCGGCGCTCGTACAATGTCTTTCCCGAGACCGATTTCCATTTCGCGGAAAGCACCTGGCACATACGGGCCTCGCTGTCCTCCGGACTGACCTCCCCCAGCGCCTCTTCCACGACCTCCCTGGATATGCCTTTGGCGGACAGGGCAAACGATATCTTGCGCGGGCCCCAGCCGGAAAGCAGGGCCTTGTCCCGGACAAACGCACGGGCATAGCGGGCATCGTCCACATACCGCTCCCTGACCAGACGCTCCAGCACGGCGGCTGCATCCTTATCGTCCAGGCCCTTCTGCCTGAGCTTTTCCAGCACGGCGGCAGAGCAGTATTCCCTCCGGGAACACAGCCAGGCCATACGGCCGAATACCGCATCGAGGTTAGAAATAGTATCCGAGGTTGACATAAACACCGAGTGATTTGGTTAGATTGGACCAGCTGATATCCACATCCACTGGACCGATTGGAAGGTCATACGAGTATCTTACGCCGAATCCCCACCAGTCATACGCTGTCATGGAGCCGTCCTCATACGGAGTCTTCGGCACGAAGAAGTTCCGGATACCGTTGGCCTCGCGGACATAATTGCCCATAACGGAAATATAATGCTTACGGTATACGTTCCAGCGCAGGTCGGCACGAAGAACCGTCACACTATTGTACATCATCTCCGGCCGGTTGGCTCCTATGAACGGAATCTGATGAGACACATAACGCCCCGGCATTACGCCGCCTACAAGGTTGTCATACGATAGCAGATATTTGTCCCCCATCACGAAGCGGGCATAGACCTGCGGCGAGAGAACCAACCTGCCACCGACAAAGGGGATATAGGACACGGCATTAAGCTGAGCCTCACCAAAGCTGCTGAACGGCACGGTCCTGTAAAAATCGTGGAACTTCCATCCTCCGCTCAGTGTAAAATCCACTCCCTTTGTCGCAAATGACGAACGGTCCTTGCTGTCAAAGCGCAGGACCCCGTATACTCCCAGATATGCGCATCTGAGCGCACTGAGGTCAGGTACAAAAGGGCTGTCACTACCGGCATAGAAATGATTGTAGATATAATTCTCGAGATTCAGGCCTACCTCTGTGCTGAAAAAGCGGGAGTGATACTCGGAAAAATACGCCTTCACATTCTGTTTAAGAAACAAGGCATTCCCCAAAGGCTTGCCGTGATATCTTATATTGGACTCCGACTTCTGAAATGTGTAGGAAAGACTGAATCTGGGAAATGCTCTTGGGACGAAAGACAGCCTGACCGTGGCCCACGGATTGTAACTGAGCCTGGTGGAAAAGTTGAATTTGACTCCCGTGAGTTTTTGCTCATTGATTCCAAGTCCAAGCAATATGGCCGCAGCCTCCTGTGAGTCAAACCGGAATCCGAATCCGAAACTGTGAGGCACATCCTTTACCAGGCCAATATTGATGTGGTACGTGGAGTCTCCTTCGTCAGGAAGTATCGTATAGCTGATCTTGGAGAAAGAGTTCGTTCCATAGAAAAACGATACTGCATTTTCTATCTGCCGGCCGGTCATCCTGCGGTTCTTGAGGATTCTGGATTTCTTCAGCAGCCACATACAGTCTTTCTCACTGACTCCTGAGATGTCCACTGAACTTATGGTCAAAGTGTCCTCATCCATATTTACGGCTCTCGGCGCATGATACTCCTGCTCCACCGGCCCGTACTCCTCCAGTTTCATTTTTAATGCATGAAGGGCCTCGCGCTGCCTGTCCGCCGCCTCATAACCCCGGCGTATAAGCGTGTCAATACTATAAGAATCGAAATTCATAGGCCCGTAACCAGTGACATCCGGCTCGATGAAGACATCGCACATAGCTATGTTGTCGTCAGCCTTGCTTTTTGTCACTACTCCCATAAGCTGGTCTATCAGCTGAGGCAGGGAATTGAGTCCGTCCGGGTCTCCGCCGACTTTGCTTGAGACCCTTACTCCTATGATAATATCCGCGCCCATAGCCTTGCACACATCCACAGGAAAGTTGTTGAGCATACCGCCGTCCACCAGCACCATATTACCCATCCGCACGGGAGAAAACACTCCCGGAATCGCCATACTGGCCCGGATAGCTCTTGAAAGCAGACCATTGCGAAAGACAACCTCTTTGCCGCTGACCATATCCGTAGCCACGCAGGCATACGGTATCGGCATCTCGTTGAAGTCTATTGAGTCCTGATAGCCGAGACAGAGCGAGTTGATAAGACTCTCTATATTATTGCCGTTGATGAACCCAGTCGGCAAGGAGTTCACAAAGACACTGGACGACTGCTGGTTTCTTGACATCAGCTCGTCCCTTCTGTGCCTGCCGGTCTCAATTGAACTCTCAAGTGACGCAGCCGTGGCAAAGGGTATCGTCATGAGATATTTCCCGCTTTTCTCCTTATCCTGAAACGAGAGCTGCTCCCTTGTGACGCTGTTGCTCATATAGACGGACCAGTCAATCGAGCGGATAAGCGAATCCAGTTCCTCAGGGGTATATCCCAGGCAGTACATTCCTCCTATGACCGACCCCATGCTGGTACCTGCCACGAAATCCACAGGAATACCGACTTCCTCCAGCACCTTGAGCACACCGATATGGGCCGAGCCCTTGGCCCCTCCTCCACTCAGCACAACTCCAACCTTAGGCCTTTCACGATGCAGGCTGTCGGAAGGCACTGCCGCATCCAGGCGTACGGCGGACATTGACGCATATGTGATAAGAATTATTATGATCAGTTTCTCTTTCATAGGTCCGGATTAATCATTGCTTTCCCTGTCCTTTGCCGCTGAGCATACCGCAGGCGGCAAGGATGTCCTCCCCACGGGACGCCCTCAGTGTCGTGAGTATACCGGCGTTGTTGAGCCTGGTCTTGAACTGCTCGATGACCGGCATCGGGGAGGGGGCCAGGGGCGAGTCCGGTATGCGGTGAAAACGGATCAGGTTGACCCGGCACTCCAGGCCGCGCAGCATCCCGGCCAGGGCGTCGGCATGACGCTTGTCGTCATTGACCCCGGCGAACATGATATACTCGAAGCTGACACGCCTCTGTCCGGTAAAATCGTACTCCCGTATCAGCGACAGAGTCCTCGCCAAAGGGAAAGGCTTCTCCATCGGCATCAGTTCCACTCTTTCCTCCGGGAAAGGATTGTGCAGGCTCACGGCCAGATGGCAGGAACATTCGTCCATGAACCGGCGCAGAGGCGACTCCCCCGTGCGCGGATCCGATGTCACGCCTATGGTCGAAAGGGTGATGCGCTTGGGACTCCAGCCGAAGCCCCACGGAGCGGTCAGCACCTCTATCGCCCGGCGGACATTGTCCCAGTTGTCCAGCGGCTCCCCCATGCCCATGAAGACTGCGTTGGTCAGCGAGGCCGCCTCGTCTATCTCCATAAACTGCGAGAGTATCTCAGCAGGAGTCAGGTTGCCGTACCAGCCCTGCCGGCCGGTCATGCAGAAGCGGCAGCCCATCCGGCAGCCCATCTGCGAAGAGACGCATACAGTGTGCCTGTCACCGTCCGGAATCATCACAGCCTCCACGCCCGGACCGAACGGAAAGAGATACTTCTTAGTCCCGTCCGAGGAGGATATCAGGTCACAGTACCCTGTCCGCCCCACCTCGAAACTCTCCGAGAGGGCACTCCTCGCCGCCTTGGACAGATTGGTCATATCATCTATGGTCCTGACCCGCTTGTTATAGAGCCAGTCCGCAATCTGATCGGCCACAAAAGACCTCAGGCCGAACTTGACGCATACAGTCCTCAACTCATCAATATTTTTTCCTAAAAGCGCTTCCATATACTGGTCATTTTTCATGACTGTCTCATATATGTCCATGATACAATCACCGCAAACTTACACAAAATTCGGCAATTTTACGCCTGCTCAATAGAACAGGACTTTTACACATATTCTGCCTGCCCACTGTTAACTAGTGTTAAATAATTGGAGGAGTACGGGGGAGTCCATATTTTTGCCGCGTAATACAAGACATTATGAACAGCAGCAAAAGAAAGTTTTTAGCGGTCACAGTCACCGCGACTGCCGCACTGGCCGCAGCCATCACCCTGTCCGTAGTATGGGTTGTCAACACTTACAGGGACAGGCAGGAGGAATTCGCATCCTCGGTCAAGGCGGCCCTGAAAAAAGCCAATGATGCGGAGTGGGAGGCCAATCTTGCAGCATCGGGACACAACGGTGTTACAGCCACCCTTATAGGCACTGACTCCACGAAAGCGCCGCTCTTCTTCCCGAAAGACCTGAGCAACTACAATATGGAGGACATCGCATCGTTCACTGTTTATAAGCTCAGCGGAATAAGTCAGGAGGCAGGGGAAAGGCTGGCGGCCATAACCGAGCCCACCGACCCCGCCACCGGCTTTGAGACAGTTACTTTCTTAGCCGAATTCTACAACAGTATCGGCTACTTGGGCTCATTTCCCAACTGCGCTATCACAATATCCGTTGCAGAGACTGACACGGCACGCATCATCTACACAGACAGCATCAGTATAAAACGCCCCTTGGAATTCTCCATTACCTCGTTCTCCTCGCCCCGTGTCTTCTGCTCGGTACAGATTGAGAATCCGGACATTGACTTTCTGCGCCAGATGAGCGGCATCATCATAGGCATCTGCCTGATAGCCGTGATACTGTGCTTCTCATACGTGTATCTGCTGCGCACCGTATTCCGCCAGAAGACTCTCGGCGAGATGCGCCGGGACCTGACCCACAACATCACCCACGAACTGAAAACCCCGATTGCCACGGCCGCGGCGGCCAGCGAGGCCCTGCTGGAATACTCGGCCGACGAGAATCCGGAACGCAGGCGCAGATACATCAAAACCATCCACGACCAGCTCCACACCCTGTCCGCGATGGTGGAGCGGATACTGGACATCTCCCTGCAGGAGAGGGACGACATCACGCTGCGGATGGAGCAGTGCGATCTGAGGGAGATACTGCACCGCCTCTGCTCCGAACTGACCGTAACATCCGAAAAGTCAGGCGTGACCGTCACGGAGGACTATCCCGACAGCAGGTTCAGTGTCAACGCCGACAGTTTCCATCTCTCAGCCGCCATCTCCAACATTTTAGACAATGCGGTCAAATACTGCACCTCGGCACCTCATGTAACCGTGCGCCTGCGCCGACTCCCCGAAGGAGGTGCCCTGATAGAGATTCAGGACAACGGCATCGGCATTCCGTCCTCGCAGCGCCGCCATATCTTTGAGAAATACTACCGGATACCCACCGGTGAGGTGCAGAATGTCAGGGGTTTCGGCATCGGACTCTACTACAGCCGCCTGGTAGTGGAAAAACTCGGAGGCAACATCTCCGTCTCGGACGCACCTGACGGGCACGGCTCCGTATTCAGCATCACCGTTCCGGACAATCCTAAGAATCAGCTTTGAGCTCTAACAACATCTCTCATGGCTCTTTCGAACGGATTCATCTGCTTTTTCAGCCATCCAATCCTGCTGACCTATTCAAAAGTCAGAAGCGAAAGAATCTTTCTCTGAAATTTCTCATAAATTTGTCCGAACAAAACAGCTTCCAAGGCAGGTATTCAATGGAACGCGACAATAAGATACGGTTGCTGCTCGTGGAGGACGAGTCCGCTCTGGCAGGCATCATCGCCGACACTCTTTCGGAAAAGGGATTCGAGGTGATGTGCGCCGCTGACGGGGCTGACGGTCTCAGGGCCGCGGCTGACTTCAGACCGGAGATTGTGGTCACAGACATCATGATGCCGGTAATGGACGGATATACTTTTGTCCGAAAACTGCGGCAAAGCGGATCTACTGTTCCGGTGCTGTTCCTTTCAGCCCGCTCCGATGCAGAGGATGTGGTCCGCGGGTTTGAGCTCGGGGCCGGAGACTATATCCGCAAGCCATTCGCCATAAGTGAGTTGATAGTCCGCATCAACTCACTGCTCGGACGTCGGGACAGAGAAGCCGACCCGCGGCAGACAGGCAAACCGGTCATCATAGGCAGATACACATTTGACCCAGTATCGGGTACACTCAGCATAGATGGATACAGTTGCATTCTGCCGTCCAAGGAAGCCGCACTACTGTTCCTGCTCTCGTCCCGCATAGGAGAAACCGTCTCCAACGCCGTCATTCTCAAAAACCTCTGGCATAGCAACGACTACTTCACAACCCGTAGTCTCAACGTCCACATCACACGCCTTCGAAAACGCCTGACTGCCGACCCCGCAGTCACCATCTCCAACATTCGCGGCATCGGCTACCGCCTCTGCATACAGCCCTGAGTCCCGCACTCACTGAAAGAACCAACATCTCTCATCACGTGAACATCCAGCAGTCGAAAAGACCAGGCCCTCCCA
>ERZ780212.2078-NODE-2078-length-13672-cov-2.755086_pt1 | contig 13672 bp, 24 predicted proteins | sample MGYA00511364_ERZ780212 | MGnify/ENA primary metagenome ERZ780212 (study PRJEB29588, sample SAMEA2147991) | human gut metagenome | biome: human gut; feature: human-associated habitat; material: faeces | place: Denmark | collected 2008/2010 ...
GATGCCGTCGGGCTAACAAGTACGGGGCGCAAGATGTTATCCTTGTATCAATCCACTGCAACGCGGCAGGAGACGGTACGTCGTGGTTACCCGCGCGTGGTTGGGCTGTATATGTAGACCCTACCGCCTCGCAGGATAGTAAGCGGCTGGCCACAGCATTAGCCAACGCGGCAGAAGATTACGGCCTAAATGTGCGCAAGGAGACGGCAGGAATCAACTATTGGGTGCAGAGCCTGTACATCTGCAAGCACACCTTATGCCCGGCGGTCCTTACCGAGAACCTGTTTCAGGACAACAAAGAAGATGTTGACTACCTTTTGAGCGAAAAAGGCAAACAAACCATTGTCAACTTACACGTTGAGGGTGTAATTAAGTACATCGAGCGGTATGGGAAAGGCTAAAAACATCATCTTCGCCGTATTGTTGGCATTATTGGTAGCGTCCGTATGCTTCAATATTCACCAATGCAGGACGGGCGGAGCAACATATCAAGATACATTCCGCACGACGTTTGTAGATACGGTGCTGTTCTACAAGCCAGTGCCAAGGGATAGCGTGGTTGTGAGATATATCACGGAAATCCTGCCCGTAGTACATGACACTTGTAAAACCGACACCATAAACATGGCATATCTCAACGGCAAAGACAGTATAAAGGTGGAAATTCCCATATCGGCCAAGGTGTACGAGGATAGCACATATACCGCATACGTGAGTGGCTACCGTGCAAGCCTTGACAGCATCTTTGTATATCCGAGACGTGAAGTCGTAAGGATAACGGAGCGTAGCAAGCCTAAGCGTTGGGGTATTGGCATTCAAGCGGGATATGGTATTGGCAGCGACGGTTTCAGCCCGTACTTCGGAATAGGATTATCATATAACTTATTTGATTTTTAAATAAAATGAAATGTCAAGATTTACAGGGAAAACAAGGCGGCCGAGTACCGTAATGCGGGACAACGAAGTCCTCGACTTGTACGAGGAGATACGTAGCAGGTTAGGAGAAATGGCTTATTATGTGCCGAAAAGCTATTTCTACGATAAAATACACGAACGTACAGGATTGTGCACAAGAACAATATCCTTTATAATCAATCATGTAAGAAACAAATAAAAAAGGACGGCATGAAGTGCACTGCATAACACTTTGCCGCCCCAAAATCCCGCAGTATTTTCAGCGTCTACATCAATCGTTTCCTGCAATATTCGCAAACAAACCTTTTAGCTACTGGAAACATTCGCTGTCCTATCTCACCTGCGAGATAAGCCGCCTCCTCCCCGTAAGGGTTTATTTTGAAAGCACGCTCTATATGTCTTGACAAATGCCGCATTTCATGCAGCCACGAATTAAGGAACTGCGGGGAACTGCTTGTAAGACTTATCACCATCACAGTTTCCCCCATGTTTAAGTTTGAATAGGTTAATCCTGTATTCAAGTCTCCCCGCCTCAAATTTTCGTAAGCACGGCGTAGTTCTATTCCGTCACAACCTATATTCTCCAGCTCATTTATTATACGGCTCGTCCAATACGTCGTAACGGCATAATAAACCTTGACGTGCCAATTATATTTTGGCAGGGTGAAATCTTGTGTTATCATAACATGTCAGACCATATTACAGGTGTCCCACTGCCTATGCAGTCGGCCATGAACCGCGTAAGCGGAAGCCCGTCGTACCCGTCGGGGTCGTCGAGGTAATCTTTTACAAACATCGCAAGGTGCTGTTCATCGGTTATCGAACTCTTATAATAATCAGCCTTTGCCATATTCGCCGCGTAAACGCAATCATAGCCTTTGTCGTTCTCTATTTTCACCCCGAACTTTTTCAGCATTTCTTCTACGTATTCTTTGGTAAGGGGTTCTATTCGTTTTTCTTTTCCCGTGGCGGGGTCTTTTACTTTCATCCGCGATACGGCCCAGTCGCACATCTTTTTTGAAAAATGCCAGCCGTATGTGGCAAGGTATTCCCCCATTCCAGACGGGAGTTTGTCGTAAGTATCAAGCCGTTGTCCCATAATAATACTTTTTAAAAGCCCACGGAACAACCCGTTGCGGATTATTCCGTGGGCTATAGGTTAATACCACTGACCGTTTGAACGTCTGCGTCGACGTTCGCCCATTTCGTCCATGTAAGGATTCTCAGACTGGTAGTCTTGCATACGCCGGTCGCCATAATATCCGCCGCCACGGTTTCCGTAACTGCGGCGTTCGCCCATGTCGTCCTGCATTTCCATCATGGCTTTCCTGTAACCGTGTCGGCAGCCCTCTTTATAGGCTTCTTCTTCCTCCACGCTGCGGAAGCCCATGTCGCGGTCGTAATCACCGCGTCCCTGTTCTATTATTTCCCAGCTTTTCATGTCACTTTTTGTTTTTTGAAGATGAATCGTTTATACCGAGTTGCTCCATTAGTTGCCGATTCTGTTCGGCCAAGGTATTTACGCTTTTCATGACGGCAGTCATCTGCTCCCTCATGCTTTTCATTTCCGCGTCCTGTTGTTGTTTGGCAGCAAGTTCCGGATTAAGCGTGTTGAGCATTTTGTCGCAAGCCGAAATAACGTTCCTGTGGTAATCGGCACTGTTGAGTATGTCGGTACTTTTCTGCCTCATCATGGAAACCTCGTTATTCATCGCATCCCGAGAGGAAGATACCACGATATTGGCATTCTGCCCGAAATCGGCGATTTCCGCCCCGGCGGGAAGCCCTTGCAGGTTGGAAGTTTGCCCACCTACGTTTACCACGACATCCACAACCATTTCCATTTGCGGGAATTGCCCTATTTGTGGTATTGCCGGGTATTTGGGCTTCGGGGCGGAAACGCTTACCACGGAGCCGTACTCTATGTATGGCGTGTTATCCTTGTGCAGTATGTACAACTGCGAATTGGGTCTCAAATTCTGAAACATCTTCCTGTTTGTTAAATGTTAATCATTTCCTGTAATCGTCAAAATTGGCCGTGGCAGCTTCCTGCTTTGCAGTTGAAGCTTGTGATGTTGAAGCAGCTGCTGCGGCTGTAGTAGGTCTATATCCTGCATTGACAAGATATAGTTCGTTCGTAAACCGGTTATAATGTATCTCATAGATACCTGCACCTGATAATTCTCCCGCTGTTACTGGAGTTCCTTCTGTAGCCATAAGCGGTAGAGATACACCGTTAGAGCTGATGTTTATAGGTAATGTGGCTGTTGTCCCTGTTGGGATTGCGGTACGAAGATTCAGGTAAAAAGAACCGACATAATTTCGTCTGTACAAAGAATGGTTTGGTAACTCTATTGTAACAGCGTCTGTACCGACGGTAACATTTGCACTTGGTATAGTGTTGTAGTTGTTACGTCCCAGCGAGGGATAAAGGAACGGTAAGTTAGGAAAGAAGTCCCACATAGTTACCTCCTTTCCTTTTTATCCGAAGAAGCCATTACCATAGCCGCAACCATAGCCGCAACCATAGCCGGCATAACCGCCTGCGGCTGCTCCGAATGCAGCTGCCTGTGCTACTTCCGGGTTATAGGCTTTAATCTGTGGGTAAACAACCGGGACGGTATTAGGCATTTTGCATTTGATTCCGTCAACATCAGACTGTAAAGCCTGCAATGCCGCCGAAAGAGGTGCTACCTGCTGTGCCACGCTTCCCATTATAGCCTGCGTTTGGTGTTCGTTGTTCAGTTGTGCTGCCAATGTCGCGCTCTTTTGGCGTTCAGAATCCAGCTTGTCCTGCAACACCCTTGTTTCAGCCGCGTCGAGTTTGGCCAGTATGGCCTGCGTCTGTGCCTGCGTGGCTGCTTGCAGGTCGCGTGTGTTGTCGTTCATCTCGCGGGTTAGGGTATTCATGTTCTGGCAGTTCTGCAACTGCGTTGCCGCCCCTTGGCGTTCGATGGACTGCAATATGTTGCAGCAGCATGTGGAGAGTTGGTTTATGATACCGCTGTTGCCGCTTTGGATTGCGTTGATGATTTGCGTTCCCGTAAGGCCGACGCTGTTCTGAATGTTGCAAAGCGCACTTTCAATCTGTTGGCTCGAGCAGTTGAGCGTGGAAGCGATTTGATTGATTGCACTTGCATTCCCTTGTATGGCCTGCATGAGCAGTTCGCGTCCTGCATTTCCTGCAAGTTCTGCGGGTATCCCGTTTCCGCCACGTCCCCCAAATCCGCCGAAACCGCCGTTGTTCCAGCCGAAGATACTTGCCACAATAGCAAGGTAAATAACTCCCCAAATACCGTTCTGTCCGCCGAAACCGCCGTTTCCGTTCAGCATGGCAAGCACATTGGGGTCTACGCCACGGTAGCCGCCAAGCATACCGGGTAGCATGGCAGTAATGTCGAGTTTGCTTCCGCTCCCGTTACCGCTGTTTTACAGACAATATCGTCCGAAAGCAAAAGTCCCAAAAAACAATTGTTACAAGAAAAGTAACTTTCTTATAAATAGGAAGTTATTTCCTAAAAATCGGAAAGTATTCAATAAAAAATGCAGGCTCGCTAATCGAGCCTGCATAAGCGATAGAAAAACATAGCAGAACAATCAAAGAATATCGTCGCTTTCGTCTTTTACGGGCAGTTCCAAGTTTTTCGTATAGTCAAAATGCCAACCGTTTTCTTCCGCAAATTTCCTTGTCTTGCAATAGTCGCATTCGGATATAATATCCCCGTTGTTAACGTGACTTTCAACAAACAACCTATATGCGCATTCGCTTATACAGCGTACCGGCAGGTATCGGCGGGGAAGTTCTTGTTTTTCAACTTCGTCTTTTAATATTCCTAATTTTCTGAATACATCGGCGATAGTTTTCAATGTGTCCGCGTCAAGTGCCATTCCGCTTTCCACGAGGGATATAGTTTGGTTCAAAAGGCTTTTTAGGGCGTTTTCCTTGCGTTCTTCCCCTATTTCTTGCGTATTTATAACCGGCGAAGCACTTCTGCTTCCCAAAAAGGATTTTAACGTCGCACGGTAGCTTGCTATATAATTTTTATTGTCGCTATTAGCAAAAAATTGTTCGCACCGCATTTTCCCCACTTCCGTAAGCTTGAATATCTCGCTTTCTTTTATACCGTCGGCCGATGTATATTCGGGAAAGAACAAGCCGAATGCGGCCGAGTTCCTGCACCCCGTCAAAACTGTGTAGGAAAGGCAGTCTTTCTCCCTTTTTTCGAGTTTGAAATCCTTGTCGTTGTTTGGTCTTAAAGGTATTTTTATCTCTGCCATGCCGTCTGTTATTTATCTAATCCGTGCTTAAAGGGACGCATTCTATCAATACGGCTTCCGTCCTTGAAAAGCCCTTTATACCGATTCCCTCATTTAAGGCTTGGCGTTCCCATTTTTTCATCAAGCCCGATATATTGGTGTGTTCCCCGTATATGGACTTGACCATAAAAGTAAACGCCGATGATTTTACTAAAAGTTTGCATTTCCTCAAAAGCACCATTTTCTCGTGCCTCCAATCTTGCCAGAACTCCACTATGTCGCCCGATTTCGCTTTAAGTATGTTTTCATTGCAATACATACCTATAGGGAGTATGGCCATATATTTTGCAGATGGCCTTAACAGCGGATGTAGTATTTTTATGGATTTTCTCATACAGTATCATGATTTGGCTGAAAGGCACAGCCCGACTGCCCGTATGAACCACAGGTAATGTTGTTCCCTCAAAGCAACCCTTCTTGCCTTGTAATCATCGGCGTGGTCTTTCAAGTACTCGGCATCGCGGCGGGACAGTTCAAAGCAATCCAGTTGTACGACTTCCACAGCTTCTTTGTTGTTATATTTCCGTAGCCCTTTCTTAGTCCAAAAGACGCGCTTGCAGTCCTCGAAAATGGCATAATCGGCTTTATCTGCATTGTCGTAGTAATCCTGTACGCCTTTTACGTACCACCGTTGCGCCAGTGGTACGAATACTGAAAGGAAGTTGGAACTGAATCTTCCCATTTTTTGGAAGTAATGGTACATCGTTCCGAACATGGAAGTGAGGCGGGCCTCTTTTATGAGCCTTAGTTGCCATTCGAGTACGGACACGTCATATTCGTCTGTCACAAATCCATACACATTTGTTTGCATGTGCGTTTCGATGAACTCTCGTGCCGCGCCTTCGTCCTCAAGTCTGAAAGAATCCCTAACCCCCCAATGATACAACCGGTCTAAGAGTGAAATCATTTGGAAGAAAAGGGCGCGTGTTATGATAGGTGTATTGGCCATGCCGTTATGTTTATTAATTCTTTTTCCCTTTTTCGCCGATATTCTTCTTGATAGCTTTTATTTTTGCTTTTATATCGCGTTTTTGTTCATTTACCGGCTTAGCCGATTCTTCGAGTACCTCTTTCATAAATTCGGTATCAGCCATTTCTTGTTCGTGTGACACTTTCTTGGCCAGTCGTTCTGCTTCTTTATCCATTCGTTTTTGCCATTTCTTTATGGCGTGTACCATGTCATTTGTAAGGGCTTGGTCCTGTGTCATATTTGCAGAAATGATATACAGCATTGCGGCATATCCGTGTATTTGTTCGGTCAATCCTTTTATGGCGGCGGCAAGCAGGTAGCCGTAGGCATGGGTATTGCCGGCTATCCTCATGGACCATACTCCGGAAACTGTGGTTATATCCAGGTATGTTTTGCCAAGAACGCCCTCTTTGTAGTAGAAATCGGCTTTAAAACCGCCGGCTTCCACGGTTTTATAGGGTTTTGCCTTTATTAGTTCCATAATATTTGTTTTAATCGTTATAGAAATATTCTTCAAGTTCTTCCGTGTTTTTCCGCCGTATGAAGAAGCACACGCCTACAGCGCGCCTGCTGTCTTTCAGTCCTTTGGAGCGCAGCATGACCGATAATTCATGGCGTTTTCTCTGCGTGTAATAATTTTTCTCGCAATATTCCACATATTCCTCAAACAGTTCCTTCAGTGGCTTCCAGAAGCCTTCCTTTTCGGGTAGTTCCCATTCTGATTCTTTCCACCACCGCCGCATGGAATTGGCGTTGGCTTTCAGTCTTTCTTGTGCTTTCAGAGTAAATTCGGACAAAGGCAGCCTGCCGTCGTTGTTTACAATCCTTTTATATCCCTTGTAAATCCAGTTGAATATGTAGGCGCGTGCTCCGGGTGTGGTGAGTTTTGCGGTAAGCATGGGGTCTTTGTCTTTTTCCGTCCACATCTTATGTGTGGATTCAAAAGGCAGCAGCCTGCGGTGGTGTCCCTCGCTGTCGTCGTTTGTTTCGGGGAATTCGTTGGCACAGCAGACCATAAGCGGTGGTTTGACGAATCGGAAAGACTTGCCGTAAGGTTCACGGGCGCGTATTTTTTCCCCGGAGATAAATCTTTTAAATGTGCCGCCCGAGAAGTCGCTTTTGTCGAGGTCGCCCACTATATTGAGTAATTTCCCCTCCAAATCTGAAACGCAGAAAGAGCTGTTTGTGCCCTCTTTGAACAGTTGTGAGGGTGTGAATGTAGAATAATACTTTTCCCCGAACACTCCCGACACCGCGTCCACGAGGACGCTTTTGCCATTGCTTCCCGGCCCATGTATGCAGGCCATGTACTCGAACTTGAAAGTTTCCCGGTCCATAAGGAACGCCCCGCAGAACGACTGGAAATCGGACGCTACGTCTTTGTTGGGGAAAACCCCCGTGTTTCTGTCCCCCAGGAACCTGTCCCACAGCCTGCAAGTCTCGTAGAATTTCATGTAGCATTCCTTTTCACCTACGTAATCGAAGTCGAGCACTATGTCTGTGACATATCTCGGGTCGTGTCCTTTGATTTTCCCGTCTTTGAGGTCAAAGACACCGTTATTGAAAACTATATACCGCCTGTTTGGGCAATACAGGAATTCGTCGGAGCTTTTTATCGTGGATTGTAGTTCCAAGGCTACTTTTTTTGCTGTCCCTTGCATGTAGAATAGCCCTATATCCAATATACGGAATGTCCTTTTTACCAATTCTTGTAAAAAATCGGAAATTCCGATTTTTTCATAATATTTCCCGTTATAAGAGTAAATATTGCGTCCGTCTTTATCGGATAGAACCAATTTTGCGGTATTTCTACACATACAACGGTCGAACAGTTCCCACAGGCAGTTTTCCCTAAATGGCTTGAAAGCCTTATCCCATTTTCCATAGCCTTGCAGTTCCTTTTCCTTGCGGTTTTTCCCGTAAGTATCGGAATAAGCGTCCCGCAGCGCCGAGGCGTAATATCCTGCAAGGTATTCAAAAGTCGCTTGGTTTGTCATATATATAAATTACGTTATACTTACCACTGTCCTCTACAAGGCAAGCTTTGGCAGGGAAACATAAGATTCTATGCGTTCCTTGGCAGTGTTATAATAAGTTTCATCCAATTCAATTCCTACAAATTCACATCCCATGTCAAAGGCGGCTATGGCGCTCGAACCACTACCTAAATGCGTATCGAGAATTTTGTCGCCCTTATGAGCAAAAAGGCGAAGTATCCACCTATATAATGCTATGGGCTTTTGACAAGGATGTATGCGCGGCTCTTTTTTCGTACCTTGTGGGGCACATTCAAAGACCTTGGCGTTGCCGTTGAACGAAGTCCATGCGTATTCGGCCATTGCCATGCTGAAATCTTCTGAAATAGACAGTTTCCGCCAGACAAGAAAACAACGGGTCGGCGGCAAACGGAAATAATTACCACCAAAAATTACTTGGTTGCGGCTCACTCTGAATAATTCCTTGAAGTATTCATCGCCGGGGGCAATATCCCACGATTTGATTTTGTTTCCGTATTTTTCCGCCCATTTACCGCCGGTCCTGCTGACCCCGTATTTCTCAAATCTCCCACCGAAAAGACAATATTCCCCGCCCGATTGCCCCGCGCCCCCATAAGGAGGGTCTACCACCGCCAAATCAAAGGCGTTGTCGGGCAACCCGCGCATGTAATCCATGCAGTCGCCGTTTATGAGCGTTATATCGTCTACTTTCTCTTTCATGTCGCAAATATACTATTTAACAACGATATAATCACGACAAAATAAACTTTTACTTAAAGAATTAGTATGGCAAAGCCGCTTTTAAACCCGCGTAAAACGCCCAAAACGCACTTACAAGCCTCGGAAGTGAAACCAAGTGCATTTACATCATTAAATTAAGTGATTGAAAATGAGAGGAATGTAGTCCCGTAGTGTAGAAATGTAGTGTACATTATATATAAACTATATTTCCTTTTATTATACTGATAGTATAGTTATATCATATTGAATAAAAAGTATATTATATAATTACACTTCTACATTTTCTACCTCTATACTACCTGTAAACCAAAATGTTGCAAAGTGTAATCCAAACTGCAAATCTACACAACCCCTTACATTACTACACTTGAAAATAAGGATAAACGATTGATAATCACAATGTTATGCCGATTGGGATTTTTGTGAAAAAAATTTTCAAGGGTCGCATGTTTGAAATTTTCTTCGTTTTCGGTTATACCCCCGCACACCCTTTGCCGTTTATGTGGTTTTCGTCTGTGATTCTCAATGCGTTGCGCGTGTGTTTCCAAGGTTTGCAGCTTGCAAAACGGTTTCAAATGCAACTATTTTATTTGATTTTTCATTAACATTTCGTAACTTGCTGTAAATCAATAAATTGCGCGTATTTTCACCGCTATTGCCCGCCGTCCTTCTTAACATTTTCAACATTTGTTAACGGTTTTATTCCTCGTTCGGAATAGTTGTTTTGTTTCGCGTCCTGTGCCGCGTTGTTTTGTAGTTAGTGGCAAATTTAGGGTATTAGTTTGTAATATGCAAGTGTAGGGCCTGAAAATTGTGTTTGCGGTGTGATTTTATTTTCGGGTGTATGTTTTGGGTGTTGTTTCCCTTAAAATAATTAACGTTTGCAGGGTTGAAATTTCCTTGAAGATTTAACGTAAAAAACTTGCTATCAGTTTGTTATATCAAAATAAAGTTGTATATTTGTATTGCGAAAGGGAAACAAAAGCGCCGCAAGGCTTTAACCCAGTAGCGAAAAGCGTTCAATTAAGGGATTGCAAAACAAAAACCGCGCAAGGTTGCCTCCTTGCGCGGGGCGTGCGGGCTAAACGCTAACGCACTGAACTTCTTCAAGTCAGTGCAAAGTTAATCCAACGGGTTTTAACAACCAAACGATTACCCCGTTTTTTTTCAGTTCCTGCGATTTTTTGGATGCTTGACAAGGTAAGCAAACAAACATGTATAACTATATAAACTTTGCACAAATGGAAAGATACGATTATTTAGAAGCAGTAAAAGAGGATGTAAAGAACTACATCGAAGAAAACGGCATTAAGGTAACAAGCGAAAACCGTGACGAGATGGAAGAGCAACTAAACGATGATTTATTTTGTAATGATTCCGTAACGGGCACAGCTTCAGGGTCGTACACGTTCAACACATGGCAGGCGGAAGAAAACCTTTGCCACAACTGGGATTTGCTTGCGGAGGCTATAAATGAGTTTTGCGGAGACATGAATATTTTGGAACAAGGCGCGGAGGCGTGCGATGTAGCAATACGTTGTTACCTGCTAAACCAGGCAATAAGTGAGGTACTCGACGAGTTGGAAGAGGAGGCCGAGTAAAAACAAATTACCCCTAATAATTACTTTACCACTTGTTTGCGGTTGTGCTATCAGACCGCACCGGGCGAATTATACCCATACACAAACCACATTAAACAACAAGCACGATGAAAACAAGAATAGAAGCGGCAAAAGGGCTGCACGCAATTTATAACGCTATGGAAACGCGCAAAGTCAAATTATCCACGATATACCGGCGCATTTACAGGATTCCCGGCGGCAACTGGCATTTAATCGGACGCGCGCACGACTATACAGCGTAACCGACAAAAACGCCCCTGGATTTTGAGGAGGGCGGCGAGGAATCCGAAACGCGCATAAAAGGGAGTAGGAAAACCCGCAAAACTTATTTACAATGGTAGCAACATTTGTTTTTAAGTTTTGGAAAGTGCGCATAAATCCGAAAGGGTTGCAAAAGCATTAAAGCGGTTTTAAAGGCCGCGCCCTTTTGCGGGTTCATATCCCACACGGGCAAAGGTAAAACAAACAAACGACAAAAACAAACATTAAAACACAAATATCATGACACGTACAACACAAACAACAATACGCAATTTAATCAAGGCCGGGCGGCAAAGGAACTTGTAAACACTACAAGCGTAAGCCCGGGCGATCTCACACAAATAGCCTATTCCGCCGGACTGTACGGCATAAACGGGGCATTGCTCAAACATTGTACAACGGGCGAATTATACGCAATTGCGGGGCGTTCGGCCGCTCTGTTTTATTACTGCTAAACACAAAAAACAAAACAACAATGGAAAACTACGAATACGCAAAAACAAACATAATACAGTCGCTCCGCAACGCGCAAACATATTGCAGCTACTTAGATTGCGGGAGCGAGTTGCAAGGCGAAATATATACAATGATAGAACACTTACAAAAAGCGGTTACGCGAAAATTCACGGCACATGAAAAGCGCACGGCGGCATTTTAACGATTAAAACAAACAACGATGAAACAAAAATTTATAATAACGGAGACTTATTCAAAAGCCGTGGAAATAGACGCGGCGGACGAATACGAAGCACACGACAAACTCAATGAAATGATGTGCAGCGGCGAAATACGCATGACATCCGAGGATTTCGACGAATGGAATATATACCCATTAAACGACACAATACAATGACTACAACGGAATATATAGAAAAGTATTCGGCTATAATAGCCGAAAGCGGCCAAATTTTGGACTGCAACGAACTTAAAAAGGAAATACAGGCACTTTGTGGCTGCACCGAAAGGCAGGCAATTAAAACACTGCTAAAAACATTTGACAAGGCACGGAAAATAAGGGAACAAAAACGTAATGACTTTTAAAGCCTACAAACATGACAACAAACAAAGACTATAGGCAATTGCTTGCGTATGCCAATGAAATAAAGAGACAAGTAAGGGAAATTAGCGAACTTGACGGCACACGCCCGGACATTGAAAGTATTAACCTGCAAGAATTGCGGCACAAGCTGGACGACATGAGTTATTTTGCCCGCACATTGATGGAAAAAGCATTGCAGACCATTTAAACACATATACGAAAATGAGACAGGAAAAAGCATTATGCCAAATTTTGGATTGGCTTGAAATCAATTTGGAGGGCTATACTCTTGAGCCCGACCAAATCACAAAAAAAACATTCGCAATAACCGAAAAAGCCACAAAACGGCATTTGAGCGGCTTTTACAAGCCAACCGAGCTACTTGTATGGATAGAGGGCTTTAACGCCCGCACGGCCTTTGAAAACGGCCAAAAGCAACAAACATGCGATAACATCTAAAAACAACAAAAACAATGGAGACAAAATATTACCTGTACGAAAGCAAGTACAACGATTATAGCGAATTTTGGATAACCACACGGATGTATGATGGCAAGAAACTCAAACCCGTTGCACAGGCGGGAACAATACCCGAACTCGAAACAGTTGCAAATGCAACTAATAATTTTGCGGCGGTGTATTACGAGCCTTGTTTGCTCGACGGCGACGGCACACGCAAGGCCATCCCGGAACTAAGCCTCAACAATGTTTACGAAGTAAAAGGCGAAACAATTGCGCGGTACAACGTCCGTTTGCCGAAAGAGGCAAAGACGCTGGCAGATTTTGCGGCACAAGACGATATACGCCCCGTATTTGCTTTTGTTTGCATACAACCGGGCAAAGGCGTTGTGATAAGCTGCAACACACGCAGAATGCGCGTATATGAAGCCAAATGCAGCGGTGCATGGCCTGAAGGTTTTGAAAGCCACATAACACCGAAACACATTAAAGCAATAGCGGGCAAAGAAGCCACTATAACGGAATTTACCGGAGGTACGCTGATAGAATGCGGGAACAATTTTTACGTAACACAAAATGTCCCGTGCTTGACAAAATTTCCGAATTGGGAAAAGGTAATACCAGTCACGGACGGGCACGCCAAAATAACGTTTGACAAAAACGGCATGGAAACGCTGCGCAAATTCGCAAAAGCATACAAAGCCGCACTGTATATTTTGTTTGAAACAACCGGCGACGAGCACGAAATGAATGCCTCCGCTATCGGTTACGATGAAACCGTGATAGCGCAAACTAAAGTCCCCCTGGCCGCACCTACGGGCTACACCATATGTATCGGCTATGCCCCGCTGGGATAACGGCTTGCACGACCGACTGGAGCGGGACAATATATGTACACGCACAATGGGCGGCAGTGTTTGAAGGGCTTGTTGCGTCTAACACGATAAACATGCCTATGTACAAGGAAACATTTACCGTAAAGAAACTATCAAGCACGGACACCGTGAAAAAAGACCACGCCCCCGCCGGGGAAACAACCGCAATTCCCGAAATGCCCGCAATGCACAATATTCCCCCGGAAATGCGCAAGGAACTGGCGGCTATCCCGGGAATACACAGGCTCGCCTCATTGGGGATAATTATATGCGGGGTATCATACCACACGGAATATTTAAGCCCGCACAGGCAGTTGCTGGCAAGGGTTGATAATGTGGACATCGACAAATTCCAAGGTACGGGCGTATTTGGGGCTACAAGGAAATTACCGGACTGGCGCGCGGCCGTGGCGGCTACAGTGGAGGAGCTTTTGCGGCACTGCGCAAATAAGCCCTACAGCGGCGCGGATTCGCCA
>ERZ780212.2082-NODE-2082-length-13662-cov-2.825531_pt1 | contig 13662 bp, 10 predicted proteins | sample MGYA00511364_ERZ780212 | MGnify/ENA primary metagenome ERZ780212 (study PRJEB29588, sample SAMEA2147991) | human gut metagenome | biome: human gut; feature: human-associated habitat; material: faeces | place: Denmark | collected 2008/2010 ...
GACCGTAGCGACCGCCAACGATCAATGGCTTGCGCTCGTCATCGTAGAGAGCTGACTTAACGTCGAGGTACAATGGCTCACCCTCTGCACCTGGCTCCTTAGTACGGTCGAGAACAGCAATACGCTTAACGGTAGCTGGGATAGTCTTCTTCAGGAAGTCAACAGAGAATGGACGGAAGAGGTGAACTGCAACCATACCAACCTTCTTGCCCTGCTTGTTCAAGTAGTCGATAGCCTCGCGAGCTGGCTCTGTAGCAGAACCCATCAGGATGATGATGTTCTCTGCATCCTCAGCACCATAGTAGTTGAAAAGGTGATACTCACGACCAGTGATCTTAGTCATCTCCTGGCAGTACTTCTCTACAACCTCAGGAATTGCATCGTAGTAAGTGTTGCAAGCCTCACGGTGAGTGAAGAATGTCTCTGGGTTCTCAGCGGTACCGCGAGTAACAGGACGCTCAGGAGTCAAAGCACGGTTACGGAAGTCCTCGATGAACTCTTCCTTAACCAATGGACGGATGTCTTCCATATCCATCTCCTCGATCTTGTGGTACTCGTGAGAAGTACGGAAACCGTCGAAGAAGTTAACGAAAGGAACCTTTGTCTCCAATGTAGCCAAGTGAGGAACTGCAGAGAGGTCCATAACCTCCTGAACAGAACCTGAGCAGAACATAGCGAAACCTGTCTGGCGGCAAGCCATTACGTCCTGGTGGTCACCGAAGATACAAAGTGAGTGAGAAGCCAATGTACGAGCTGATACGTTGAACACGCAAGGGAGCAACTCACCAGCAATCTTGTACATGTTAGGAATCATCAGCAACAAACCCTGAGAAGCAGTGTAAGTTGAAGTCAAGGCACCAGCCTGGAGAGAACCGTGAACTGCACCGGCAGCACCAGCCTCTGATTCCATTTCCTGGATAGAAACTCGCTGACCGAAAAGGTTCTTACGACCTTTGGCAGCCCATTCATCTACATGCTCCGCCATTGGTGATGATGGAGTAATAGGGTAGATAGCAGCAACCTCAGTAAACATGTAGCTTACGTGTGCGGCAGCTGTGTTACCATCACAAGTGATAAATTTTTTCTCTTTAGCCATTTTACTTTTAGATAAAATATTAAAAATGTTTTGTATTTAATTCATTCTTATTCTAATGTTGAGTGTTGAATGTTGAGTGTTGAGTTAGGCTTGCGCCCTTATGTGTCTTCATGCTGATGCCGTTAGGCAATTCAACATTCAACACTCCACATTCAACATTCCCTAATATAGGAAACCCAGAAGCCATAACGGAATTCTGTTATCCTTGCCTACCTCGGTATTGTATCGGGCGTAGATGATGTCGGGATTGTTGCGCACCTTGTTTGGAGATTGCGCATCGCAGATTCTGAACTTCTTCTCACCATCTACAATGAAGTAGTGGTCCTTGCCGGTCTGGCTTACCTTGTGGTCTTTCCAGACCGAGTTGACGAAGAATGTTTCCATCACCTCCTGCTTGTCTATCTTGATAGGATAGATGGCGTACATCAGGTTGGAGTTGTGCATCATCACCTTGGATGGTTTCTTTGGGAACTCCTGCCCGGTAGGGTAAATCATGTTGATGAGTCGCGCATCAGCAAGATACTTGATGTAGTTCATTACCGTAGCTCGGCTGGTGTTGATCTCTTCGGCAAGCTGGCTCACGTTGGGAGCCTTGGCACCTTCTACAGCTAGCTGATAGAAGAGCCGCTTGATCTTGGTGAGATATTTCAGTTCGATTTGCTTGATGAGGAGGATGTCTACCTCGGTCATCATGTTCATTGTCTTTAGTAGATTCTCTGTGAAGTTGCGGTTCTCCAGGAAGAATGGATAGAATCCATGATGCAAGTAGTCCTGGAAGTATTTTATCGGGCTCACCTTAGGCAGTATCTGCTTGATGATGTGCTCGTGATTGCGCAAGATTTCATCGAGTGTATATGGCTTGAAACTGTTGCCAGTCTGCAGGTTGATAAACTCTCTGAAAGAGAAGCCTCGCAAATTATAGCTTTTCACGATTCCATTGAGCTCAGGATTCTCTTCCTTCAGTCTCATCACGCTGGAACCTGTGAACACGATTCTTAACTCTGGATAGAGGTCGTAGCATTTGCGCAGTTCCTTGCTCCAGTCCGACTGCTTGAAGACCTGGTCGATGAGAAGGGTTCTGCCGCCGTGGCGAACAAAGTCACCTGCAAAATCTGCGATTCCTCTGCTTTGAAAATAGAAATTGTTCATATTCACATACAGACACTTGCGGTCAGTAGGGCCAAAGTGCTCCTTGGCATATTGAAGGAGGAATGTAGACTTTCCTACACCACGTGTTCCCTTTATGCCAATCAAACGGTCGCTCCAGTCGATTTCGTCCATCAGAGTGCGTCTTACTGGTGCGTCCGTATGCTCTACGAGGTATGTATGTGTTCTGAAGAATGCTTCTTCCATGAGTTTATATCGTTTCTAATTGTTTTTACGATGCAAAGGTAATTAAATATTTCTAATTTGCAAACTCTAGATAGCAAAAAGTAACTTTTTTTTCATTATTTAGCACTTGTCTAAGTAAAAATGGGGATTTTCTTCCCTATTTTGCGCTTTTCTTTATATCTTTGCACCATGAAGTTACATATTTTCAATCCAGAACATGATTTGGCTTTGGCTGCAAATCTGAAACAGTTCACCGCGCCTCATGCGGGTAGACAACTTAGAAGTGATCTTGCTTTCATTCCGGCTCTTTGGGCGGAAGAGGGCGACCTCGTACTTGTGGATGATATTGATTTTGCGAAGAACAGGGTACGCCATTTTGGGGCAGAACTGAACAGCAAGGTTGAGTTCATCACCAAGCCTCAGCTGAAGCATCTGCTCAAGACGGAATTTCTGGACAGTGTTCATCCCTGGGGATGGAACCTGTCGCTGAAAGGTGAGTTGGAGCGTTTGGGAATGCCGGAGATGATGTTGCCGACTGATGCTGTATTAAATAAGGTACGCGAGGTGAGCAGCAGGCAATGGGCTGCCCTTCATCTGCAGCGTGGCGTGGAATATGTTACTGAGACGGCTCGCGTCAAAGAGCTCATTCTCCAGCACGGCAAAGCTGTTGTCAAGGCTCCCTGGAGCAGTAGTGGGAGGGGAGTGAAATATGTAAGTGCTGAGGACTTCAGGACTGCCGGAGATTATCCTACTTTCGAAAGATGGGTGGCAAACATGATTTATCATCAGGGCGGCGTAACCGTAGAACCCCTATATAATAAGGTGAGAGATTTCGCCATGGAGTTTGAAATGAAAGATGGCAATGCGCTCTATCGAGGTCTTTCGCTATTCGATACGATCAAGAATGCCTATTCGGGCAATGTACTCTGCTCTGAAGATGATAAGGTGGAAATGATGAAACCGCTCATTAGCGAGGCTCAGCTTGCCGGAATCAGACAGCGCATCATCGAGGTAATGGAGCCGGCGCTGAAGGATATTTACAGTGGTCCGTTCGGCGTTGACATGATGATCTGCACGAAAGGGGAGAAGGATGAATTCTGCGAGGCTGTGCTGAATCAGGAAGGTGAGGACGTAAACAGAACCGGACTGGGCGTGGTTCCTTGCATCGAAATCAACCTGCGCAGAACGATGGGGCATGTGGCAATCGATCTATACGAACATCTTGTGGCTCATTCGAGCGATGAGATGAAGACCAACAGGACGAATATCATGCGCGTGGAATATGATGGAAACAGATATCATCTCAGAATAAAGCCTGGCAGACCTTCGGAAGAGGCACCACTGCATTGATTTTTTGTAAAGAACATAGATGTTTTTGTTAAGAAATAGTAAAATCGGCTTTTCCCGTGCAAGGATTAGCCGATTTTTCATTTTATCTTCAGAACTCACGATTCAGATTCCGATTCGGGAACAGCCTTTTTAAAGAGGATCAGTCCCTTTGGGTTCAGGAGCGTTGAGTCATTAAAATGAACCAATAAATTAGAGAAATATGAATAAGAAAGTATTTAGTGCAGCTATTTTAGCTTCAGCCGCAATGGCAATGACTTCTTGCAGCTCAAGCAAGAATGCACAGAATGAGAACACAACAAAGGCCGAGAAAATAACAGAGGCAGAGGCTGCCCGTCCATCGGCAGATGTGGAAATGGACGAGAGTTATCTTATCCTCTCAGAGGCTCAGCAGAATATCGTGAAGAAGAATAATGATTTCGCTTTCAGACTCTATCAGCAGATCAGCGGCATGGATTCTGAGGTGGTTTCGCCAATGAGCATCGCCTATCTGATGGGAATGCTTGCAAATGGTGCCGACGGCAAGACTCAGCAAGAGATTCTGAAGGCAATCGGTTGCGAGGGCGTGAGCGTGAAGGAACTCAACGACTGTTATAAGGCGCTGATGCTTTCGGCTGGCAAGCTCGACAAGCAGACAACCGTTAATATTGCCAACTTTATCGCCATCAATAAGAATTTCACATTGAACAGCGATTTCGCTCACACCGTAGCCGATTCATATCAGGCTGGTGTTGAGAGCATGGACTTTACCAATTCTAAATCTGCCGCCCGCATTAATGACTGGTGCAAGAAGCAGACTAAAGGAATGATTCCTAGCATCATCGACCAGGTAGACCCTGCAGCCGTTTCTTACCTCCTGAATGCTATTTATTTTAATGGAACCTGGCAGGAGAAGTTTGATGCGAAGAATACCCGCCTCGAGAACTTCAGCGGTTACACCCGCGATATTAAGAAGGTGAACATGATGCACCTGAACAAGAAGTTTGCCTATACTGAAAATGATATGTTGCAGGCTGTAGAGCTGCCATACGGAAATGGAAGTTATCAGATGACCGTTCTTCTTCCTAAGGCTGGCAAGAGCATCAGCGAGGTGATGAAGGAGATGGATGCTGATAAACTTCAGAAGTTGAGTAATGACATGGACCGTTGCCAGGTAGATTTAAAATTCCCTAAGTTTACCACAGAGATGGATTTGTCGCTCAACCAGATTATCAGTAAATTGGGAGCTCCAAGCATCTTCCAGCCAGGCACGGCAGATTTCAGCCGTTTTGCCAATGGCAGCTTCTACGTATCGAAGATGTTGCAGAAGGCAAAGATTGAGGTAAGCGAGCGTGGAACCAAGGCTGCTGCCGTAACAGCTGCTGTGATGCTGACCTCACTGGGTCCTCACGAGATGAAGCGTGTAGAGTTTCATGCCAACCGTCCATTCGTTTATTTCATTACAGAACGTAATAGTGGCGCCATTCTCTTCATGGGTCAGTTCCTGGGAGAATAATAACAGAGAATTTGCAGGTTCTTAAAACTAGAAAAGCGAAAGCCAAGTCCGTAATCCGGAATCTGGCTTTCGCTTTTTATTTCGCTTAATTCACATGTTTACTCCTGAAACTTTTCAATGAACTCATCCTCAGTAATGATTGGAATATTGAGTTCATGGGCTTTCTTATTTTTCGAACTCTGCGAAGTTGCATCGTTGTTAATCAGGAAGTTAGTGCTCTTGCTCACACTTCCCGTAACCTTGCCGCCCTGGCTTTCAATATAAGCCTTCAGCTCGTTGCGGTTCTTGTAATGATGCACATCTCCCGTTACGACGAAAGTCAGTCCCTGGCATTTGTTTCCCGTTTCTACAGGCTCCTGCTCCTCGATAATCAGTTCGGACAGCAGATGCTGCACATGCTGGAAATGAACATCATCCTTGAACCAGGCGATAAACTTGGCACTCTTTTCAGGTCCAATACCATCAATGCTTGCAAACTCATCATCGAACATGCTCAGGCGAGCCGTTTCTATCAGTTCCTTCACCTTGTAACGGCTGAGCAGTTTTTTAGCCACATCGCCGCCGCAGAGCGGAATATTCAAGGCGTAGAGCAGATGACGGCCATCAGTATGGCGGCTCTTCTCAACACTCTCCAGAAGATTGCTTACGCTCTTCTTGCCAAATCCTTCGAAACAGGAAATCTCGAACGCATAATTCTTCAGTTTATAGAAATCAGCATATTCCCTGATAAAACCATGATTGATGAATTTCCAGACAGTCTGTTCTGAGATTCCGTCAATATTGATTCCTTCCTTGCTGACGAAGCGGGCAAATTTCTTAAGTTGTTTGGCTGGGCAGGCTGCATTGGTGCAATGGAGAGTCTTGGTGCCGCTCTCACTCTCGCGCACTACGGCTGGCGCATGGCAAACCGGACATTCGGCGGGAATGACAAAACTACCCACAACCTCTGTAATGTTGATTACCTTCGGGATAATCTTATTGGCCTTGATGACCTGCAGCCTGGTTCCCTTGTCGCCAATGCCCAGACGCTCGCATTCGCTTACATTGCAGAGCGAGGCACGCTGCACGGTGGTTCCTTCTAGTTCTACCGGTTTGAAAACAGCTACAGGCGTGATGGTGCTGGCTGCGCACGACCATTCGATGTGGTCGAGTTCTGTCTCTGCATGTTCATCTTGCCATTTAAAGGCAAATCCTGCCCTCGTAGCGTGGTGGCCTGTAACCGACCCCGTAGCTGCATAAGCCGTATCATCGTAGCAAACCACCAGTCCGTCTACCGGGAAAGGATTTTTCTTGCTTGTCACCTTCTCCGTAAACTTGTCTATTTCCAGCTGGATATTTTCTGTGGTAGGGTGGTCAATACGCTCACGTTCTACAGGATTCATTCCCAGGTCTTTCAGCATCTGCATGCGTTCGCCCCATGAAGTAAGTTCCCGCTCAGTATAAACCAGGGTGAACGGAATCCATTGGATGTGGCGCTGCTTCACCTCTTCAATATCCTTCAGCGTGAGTGAGCCTGAAGCGAGGTTTCGTGGATTGGCGTAATCGCCTTCGCTTTCGATGATGAACTGTTCAAAATCAGCATACGAAATGACAGCTTCTCCTCTTACTACAAGATGTCCTTTCTCTGAAATGGTAGCAGGAATGCCTGAAATGGCTGGAGCCAAGTGGGTAATGTTGGTGCCGATGTGTCCATTACCGCGGGTAACGATTTTGGTGAGTTTTCCGCCGTCATAGGTTACTACGAGGGTCAGTCCGTCCAGTTTCCATGAAATCCAGATAGGGCGGTCTTCTGCCCATTTTACAAGATCACTTACCTGTTTGGTCTTTGCCAGAGAGAGGGCGGCAAATTCATGCTCCTCTTTCTTTCCTACGATAGAATCTTCTGACACGCGATTAGTAGGGGAGTCAGGCAGAATTTCGCCTGTTTCCTCTTCCAATCTCTTGAGCTGGTCGAAAAGGGCGTCCCACTCATAGTCGGTCATGAGTTCGCCTTTTCCGTTATAATAACTATCCGAAGCTTGGTTGAGTCTTTCAACCAAGCTCTTCATCTGCAATAGTTTCTCTTCCATAATGAATGTTTGAGGATGTTAATCAAATGTTGTGTTTTTCGATGGCTAGAAATTATTCTGCAGGTTCCATGGCTATGGAGAGTTTTTCAAAGGCGAAACGCTGACCTCTGTTTCCTCCATAGTTTACACGTCCGCAGATGCAGAAACCCATCGAAGACAGAAGGTTAATCATCGGCGTATTGTCAAAGTTGGTGTCAACCTTGATGCTAGGTATTTTTTCTACCTCGCACATGCTGTTCACCTTACTGATGAAAATACGCGCCAAACCTTCACGCTGGAAACTAGGCAACGTGGCAAAGCGATGTATTACATAATAATCGCCATCAGTAATCCAGTTGCCTACTAATTTCTTATATTTGGGTTCGCCATTCAATATGACTGCTCCATAGACAACCACCTCTTCGTTTACTGTCAGAACGAAGGCGTTGCCATTTTCTATGTCTTTTCTGATGTCTTTTTCTGATGGATATTCCTCAGTCCATTGGTGACGTCCCGATTCTATCATACTTTGGCGAGCCTGGTCGATGACTTTCCAGCAAGCAGCAAAGTCCTTTATATACGCCGGTCTGAAGTTTGTCTTCATATTAATTACGCTTTTATTATTCGGGTGCAAAATTAACAAAAAAAAACGAATTAAACTAAAAAACGGAGGAAAAACTTCACTTTTTTGTTCGTTTTCCTCCGTTTTTCTTGTTCTCTGCTCATTTTGAGCTATTTTTCCTTTGCTTTTTGCCAGGAAGCCGGGTGAATATGATTCTACGCCAAGCACTTGTCGAGCTCAGCAATGATAGCATCTTTCTGTTCCCTGATATGCTGACCGATGAATACGATTTTTATCATGCGGTCGCCCAATTCCTGATCCCATTCCTTCTGCAGTTGTGGGTTATTCATCAAGACCTGGTCGAGTTCGTCTTTCGGCATGGTAGCCAACCATTGGCCAGCCTGCTTTACAGTCTTCTGCTTGCCAGCCTGTTCGAACACGTAGCACATGTCGCGCTCATCATCGAAATAGCAGATTCCCTTGGCGCGAACCACGTCTCTAGGCCATTTTCTAGCTACGAAATCATCGAAGAGACCCAGGTCGAAAGGCTTGCGACGATAGTAAACGAAGGTGCCGATTCCGTATTCCTCAACTTCTCCGCCTTCATGATCATGGTCATGGTCGTGATGATGGTGATGATGATGCTCATGTTCGTCTTCCTCGTCATGATGGTGATGATGTTCATGTGGTTCTTCTTCATCATCTTCTTCATGCTCCTCGTTTCTTTCTGATTCAATTTCCTGAATCCAACCGGCTGAAGTGGATACGGTTTCCCAATCAAACTTCTTGGTGTTGACGATCAGATTCAAGTCAACGTCACCATAGTTGCATTCAAAGATTTCTGCCTTAGGCTGGATGGCGCGGATAATCTGCTTCAGGTGCTCCAGCTCCTTAGGCTCAACCTCTGCAGCCTTGTTCAGAAGAATGATGTTGCAGAACTCAATCTGCTGGATGACGAGCGAAGCCAAATCTTCCTCATCAATATTCTTCTTCATCAGGTCGCTGCCGTTGGAGAATTCATCCTTCATGCGCAAAGCATCTACTACGGTAACGATGCTGTCAAGGCGCAGAATGCCATTCTCGATGTACTGAGGACCGAGAGATGGGATAGAGCAGATGGTCTGTGCTATAGGAGCAGGCTCGCAGATTCCGGAAGCCTCGATGACAATGTAATCGAAACGCTTCATGTCTACAATTTCCTTGAGCTGTTCTACCAGGTCCATCTTCAATGTGCAGCAGATGCAACCATTCTGGAGAGAAACGAGCGAATCATCTTTCTGACCTACTACGCCACCTTTTTCTATCAGGGCTGCATCAATATTGACTTCACCAATATCGTTGACGATGACGGCAAACTTAATACCTTTTTCGTTAGCTAAAATCTTGTTGAGAAGGGTTGTCTTTCCACTACCCAGGTAGCCTGTCAAGAGCAATACAGGCACTTCCTTCTTTGCGTTCATATTAAAATATTTTAATGTTATACTTCTTAAATCCAGTCTGCTGATAATGCTGCTTTCTCGGGCAGCTGTCATCTGGCTGTCTGACGGTTTTGCGAAACTGCAAAGATTGTGCCACACCTTATTTTTTTGCCATCTTTTTTCGTACACCTCTTTTTTGTCAGTTATCTTGTGTTATTTTTAGGTTATATTTCATGTTTTTCTCATTTTTCTTTGGTGGTTTCAACTAGAAATAGTATATTTGCAGAGAAAATGTGTTTCAAACAGCACATAAACTTAATGAATAAACATATTTTATATACATAAGTAAGTTAAGATGAAAAAGTTTAAGGTTTTAGTTTTGACGGTTGTGGCAGTCCTTGCGCTGGCATCTTGCGGCACTACTCAGACTGTGCCTCTGACCGGTCGCACTCATCGCATCTCTGTATCCGATGAGCAGGTTCTCAGTCTGTCTAATCAGGAATACACAAAGTACATGGCTTCTGCCAAGAAGTCGACCAATGCAGCCAATACGGCGATGGTTCAGCGAGTAGGAAAAAGACTTGCCAATGCTGTTGAACTCTATTTGAAGCAGAATGGATTTGAAGCCGACGTGAAGAATTATTCATGGGAATTCAACCTGGTACAAGATAAGTCTGCCAATGCATTCTGTATGCCTGGCGGTAAAATCGTGGTTTTTGAAGGACTTTTGCCTTACACTCAGAACGAAACCGGTTTGGCAATCGTTTTGGGTCACGAAATAGCTCATGCTGTGGCTAAACATAGTGCTGAGCAGCTCACCAAACAGCAGAATCAGCAAACCGGTACAAGTATCCTGGGAACTGTGTTGAACCAGACAGTAGGTAATGGTGTAGGTAACGTGGCAAGTGCAGTTGCCGGACAGTATTTCTCATTCCGCAATCTGAAGTATTCCCGTGATAATGAAACCGAGGCAGATTATATGGGGCTTATCTTCGCTGCCATGGCAGGTTACGATCCTCAGCAGGCCATTCCTTTCTGGAAGAGAATGTCACAGGGCTCTAGCAGCAATCAGAGTGATATTTTCAGTGATCACCCTTCAGACGCCAAGCGTATTGCTGCCTTGCAGAAGGAAATGCCTACTGCGCTGAAGTATTATAAGCCTCAGAAGACTTATAAGGTAGGTTCTACGAGCAAGACTTCTACAACCAAGAAGACCAGTAGAAAAAAGAAGACTACAACCCGCAGAAAATAAGGAATTTTCCGAATCTCTCGAATCTGAAGAAATGAATTCATCTTCTCTTCCGAATCTCTCGAATCTGAAGAATCAAATTAAAATAGTTAAGTATGGAGTATTTATCTCATAACCTTTGGCTGATATGGACATCGGTGATGTTCATCTGCCTCATCTTAGAGTTGTCTTCCGGCGATTTCTATGTTACTTGTTTTGCCATTGGTGCGCTCATCAGCATTCCTGTGGCATTAGTAGGAGCACCTTTCTGGGTGCAGGTAGTGGTTTGGGCTATCTGCTCTATGCTTAGCATCTGGTTGGTTCGTCCGCATCTGTTGAAATCGCTACACAAGGGTGGGGAAGACCGCCGCAGTAACGCCGATGCGCTGGCAGGACAGATAGGGGAAGTGACCGAGATGATTCCTGCCGGAGGATATGGTAGAGTGAAGCTGGATGGAGATGATTGGAAAGCGGAAGCTCCGCATCTTGCCGAACCGCTTGCTGTAGGCGATAAGGTTCGAATCTTAGGTCACGAATCTATCATCCTCAAGGTAGAAAAAGTTTAGGTAGGAAAAGTTTAGATTCAACATTATTCACTTAATCGTATAAACATCATGAACATAGGAATTTATGTGCTGGTGGCTCTAGTAGCACTTGCACTCGTAGTGGTTAAGAAAACCATCGTCATCATCCCTCAAAGTGAGACGAAAATCATAGAGCGTCTCGGACGATATTTTGCTACGCTCAAGCCGGGTATTAATGTCATCATTCCTTTCATTGACCATGCCAAGGATATTGTGGCGATGAGAAACGGAAGATACGTTTATACAAACTGCATCGACCTTCGTGAACAGGTCTACGATTTCGACCGTCAGAACGTAATCACTAAGGATAATATCCAGATGCAGATAAATGCGTTGCTCTATTTCCAGATTTTGGACCCATTCAAGAGTGTGTATGAAATCAACAATCTGCCAAATGCCATAGAGAAACTGACCCAAACCACCTTGCGTAATATAATAGGTGAGATGGAACTTGACCAGACTCTTACCTCCCGCGATACGATTAACACCAAACTCCGTGCAGTTTTGGATGATGCAACCAATAAGTGGGGAATCAAGGTAAACCGAGTAGAGTTGCAGGATATTACACCTCCTGAGAGTGTGCTCCAGGCGATGGAAAAGCAGATGCAGGCTGAACGCAACAAGCGTGCTACCATCCTGACTTCTGAAGGTGAGAAGGAAAAGCAGCGCTTGCTCTCAGAAGGTGAGAAGGCTGCCATCGTGAACAAGGCTGAGGCTGCCAAGCAGCAGGCTATCCTGAATGCAGAAGGTGAGGCTACTGCCCGCATCCGTAAGGCTGAGGCCGAGGCTATTGCCATTCAGAAGATTACGGAAGCTGTAGGACAGAGTACGAATCCAGCCAACTATCTCCTGGCCCAGAAATACATCAGCATGATGCAGGAAGTAGCACAGGGTAAGGATAATAAGGTGGTTTATCTGCCATACGAGGCAACCAATCTCTTGGGTTCTATAGGAGGAATCAAAGACCTTTTCAAGGGATAAAGGCCTCTGAATCAATGGATAATGCCCTTTGGATCAAGAAATAAAGCACTCTGAATATCAGTAAACTGTAACTTCAGTAAATATATTAAACAGGATAAAAATGAAGAAAATCTGTATCGTTGCAGGCGCAAGACCTAACTTTATCAAGGTTGCGCCCGTAATTAGAGCAATTCGTAATGCTCAGGAAGCTGGTAACAAAATCAGCTATCAGTTGGTTTACACAGGAAAAGAGGATGACCCGACTTTGGAATCTTCTCTTTTCAATGACTTAGGCATTCAGAAACCGGATGCTTATCTCGGCGTAGACTGTCCAAACATGAACGAACTTACCGGACAGGTGATGGGTCAGTTTGAGCGCTATCTGCAGCAGAATGCTACAGATGTTGTCATAGTGGTTGATGATCTGGCTTCAACCATGGCTGTGGCTATTGTTACCAAGAAGCAGGGTGTGCAGCTTGCTCATATTGCAGCAGGAACCCGCAGTTTTGACATTACCATGCCAAAGGAAATCAACCGTCTGGTGATTGATGGCTTGTCAGATATTCTCTTTACCGCAGGCATTTCTAACAACAGCATCGCCAACAAGGAAGGTGCAGAATTGTCTAAGGTTTACATGGTAGGAAATGTGCTTATCGACAACATCCGCTTCCTTCAGTCTAAAATGCAGCGTCCGGAAATCATAGACGAGTTTCATCTGAAAGAAGGCGAATATATGGTTCTGACCTTGAACCGCAAGGCCATCGTCAATAACATTGATGAGATGAAATCGCTCATTTCTGTCATAGATGAAGAGGCGCGCCAGGCTGGAGTGAAGGTGATTGCTCCGCTTCGAGGCAAAGCATTGGGCTTCGTGCTCGCATTCAAGGCTTATCAGGAAGAGAGCAATCATCAGAGTGGAATCCAGGTGGTTCAGCCGCTCGATTATCTGTCGTTTGCTTATCTTACAGCTCACGCCAAAGGTGTGATTACCGATTCGGGTAATGTGGCTGAAGAAGCAACCTTCAATGGGGTTCCTTGCATTACGCTCAACAGCTATACTGAGCATATTGAAACTGTAAAGGTGGGTACAAACGAACTGGTTGCTGAAGATCCGGAATTACTGAAGCAATCTATGCAGAAACTTCTGAAGGGTGAATGGAAGAAAGCGGGCATTCCTGACAGATGGGATGGTCGCTCAGCAGAAAGAATAGTCCAGATTCTCGCTGAATAGAATCTAAACTCATAGAGTATAATCTCATGGAGAGAGATAATTCTATGTAAACTGATTCTTTTCAGAATAAACTTAGAGGTTCACTTCAATATCGTTATATTGAAAAGTGAACCTCTTTTCTTTTATGTTTTATCTTTTTCTTAATCTTTTTCAGGCGCCTTTGGCACAGGATAGTCGTATTGCTTGAAATAGGACGGCGTCTTATTATCATACCATACTCCTTCTACGTTTAAGCCGATAGAGAAAGTCTTTTTGGAGTTGGTGTATCTTACGCCGGCTCCTAAAACGTTGGCGCCAGGTACTCCCATTCCGTAACCACCCGGCATGATTCCTCTGCCCATCCCCCAAGGATATATTCCGT
>ERZ780212.2092-NODE-2092-length-13615-cov-3.902212_pt1 | contig 13615 bp, 15 predicted proteins | sample MGYA00511364_ERZ780212 | MGnify/ENA primary metagenome ERZ780212 (study PRJEB29588, sample SAMEA2147991) | human gut metagenome | biome: human gut; feature: human-associated habitat; material: faeces | place: Denmark | collected 2008/2010 ...
GGTGGCCGGCCGTACGGATTCTAAATCGGTTCCAAGCTCCCGCCGGGAGCTGGAGATACAGAGAACATTGATGGAGGTGAAGATACATGGTCAAGATCAGACTTCGCAGAATGGGCGCCAAGAAGGCCCCCTACTACCGCATCGTGGTGGCGGACTCCCGTTTCGCACGCGACGGCAGATGCATTGAGGAGATCGGCACGTACGATCCGCTGAGCGCGGACAAGAAGATCGTCGTCGACGCCGAGCGCGCCAACTACTGGCTCGCCAACGGTGCACAGCCGACGGATACCGTTCGTGTGCTGCTCAAGAAAGCCATCGCAGCGGAATAAGGAGAGACCCCAAAGATGAAAGAGCTTCTGACCTATATTGTGCAGAACCTCGTGGAAAAACCGGACGAGGTCTCTGTGACCGAGCGCGAGGCCAACGGCGAGACCGTGTTTGAAGTGCGCGTCGCCGACGGCGATATGGGCAAGGTCATCGGCCGTCAGGGCCGCATTGCCAAGGAGATCCGCACGGTCGTCCGTTCCTATGCTCAGCGCACCGGCGTAAAGGTGTCTGTCGACATCGTAGACTGAACTGCAAAAACGTTCCCGAGAAGCTCTCGGGAACGTTTTTTATTCTTGCCATCCCCCGCCGATTCCGCTATACTGGATGGATAGAACAAAACAAAGGAGCATGACAATGGGTCTCTTTTCCAAAAAGAGCGCGCCGCAGCCGAGCGCGCGCCCGGAATATATCGAAGTCGGCCAGATCGTGAACACGCACGGTGTGCGCGGCGAGGTCAAGGTACAGCCCTGGGACGTGAGCCCAGAGCTTCTGTGCGGGTTCAAAACGTTCTACATGGACGGTGCGCCCTTCCGCCCGACGAGCAAGCGCGTGCAGGGCGACATGGTGCTCATGAAGCTGCCCGAGGTCGACGACATGGATGCTGCCGCCGCGCTCAAGCGCAAGGTGCTCTCCATTCGCCGCAACGATGTCCAGCTCAAGCCAGGTGAGCACTTCGACGCCGAGATCATCGGCATGAACGTCTATAACTACTTCCCCCACACGTATATCGGCACGGTGGTGGACGTGCTCTCCTACCCCGCCCACAAGCTCTACAAGGTCAAAGGCGAGGAGAAGACCTATCTCATCCCCGCGGTGAAGGATATCTTCATCACGGACATCGACGAGGAATCGCGCGAGATCAGCGTGCACATGATCGAGGGGTTAGAGACCGATGAGGATTGATATTTTAACACTCTTCCCCGCTTCGGTCGACGCGATGATGAACGTCAGCATCCTCGGCCGCGCGCAGGAGCGCGGCTACATCACGATCAAGACGCACCAGATCCGCGACTACACGACGAACAAGCAGATGCAGGTCGACGACTACCCCTACGGCGGCGGGCGCGGCGCGGTGATGCAGGCAGACCCCCTGTACCGCTGCTGGGCGCATGTGTGCGAGGAGGCTGGCAGCCGCGGGCATACGATCTACCTCTCCCCCTGCGGGCGCACGTTCACACAGAGCGTGGCGCGCGCGCTGAAGGATAAGTATGACCACCTCATTTTAGTCTGCGGCCACTACGAGGGCATCGACCAGCGCTTTATCGACGAGTGCGTGGACGAAGAGCTCTCGATGGGCGACTTCGTCGTCACGGGCGGCGAAATTCCCGCCATGGCCGTGACGGACGCCATCTGCCGCATGGTCCCGGGCGTGCTGCCCGAGGAGGAATGCTTCACCGAGGAGTCCCACTGGGCTGGGCTTTTGGAGTATCCTCAGTATTCCCGCCCCGATGAATGGCACGGCCGCCGCGTGCCGGACGTGCTGCTCTCCGGTCACCACGAAAACGTGGCCAAATGGCGCAAAAAAGAGAGCTACAAGCGCACAATGCTCCGCCGCCCTGACATGTGGGCACAGTTCGACGAAAAGCAGCTCAAAACAAAGAGTGAGAAAAAAGTCCTCGCTGAAGCCAAGGCCGAAGCAGAAGCCATCCGCGCCGCGGAGGTGAAGAAGGCCGAGGAAAGCGACACCGAAACACCTGTTGAGTAACAGCTCGCACTATCTGCACAAGGCAAGGCGAACGGTCAATCGACTTCATTTGCCGCCCGCAGGCGGCAAAGTATTTTGATCCGTCGCGGAGGACGACACGCGCGTCCGCAGTGACACTTTGCAGGAAATGGCGCGGTGAGCACCATTTCCTGAAGCTCTCTCATCAAGAAGCAGCTTCGCTGCTTTTTGATGAAGTAAAAAAGCGGAACAGCCTAAGCTGTTCCGCTTTCTTTATGTACTTTTACGCGATGCGCTTCGCGCCGACGTAGCGGGAAGCATAGTAGCTCGCGGACAGGCTGTCGATCGTGATCTTGCCGACGCTGTAGCGCGCGTGAATGATCTGACCGTTGCCGATGTAGATGCCGACGTGGCCGATGGCGTGTGAGGAATCCGAGAAGAACACCAGATCACCGGGCTGCAAGTCGGATTTGGCGACGGCGTAGCCGCAGTTCTTATACTGGGCGGTCGCCGAGTGCGGCAGGGAGTAGCCGAGCTGCGCGTAGAGATACATCGTGAAGCCCGAGCAGTCAAAGCCGCTGGGGGACGCGCCGCCGGAGCGGTAGCGCGTGCCGAGGAAGGGCATCGCCATGGAGACGACCTTCGCGCCCACTGTGCCGTCGAGGTCGGCAGGATCGCGCAGATATTCACCGAGCAGCCAGCCGGTCGTGGAGTCGAACGTGACCTGATACCAGCCGTTCGATTCACCGACGACGGTGACCTGCTTGCCGCTGACCACCTGCGTGATCTTGTCGTAATTCGTGCCGGGACCCGTGCGCACGTTGATCGTGCCGCCCGTAACGACCATGGAGACGGTCTCGGTCTCGCTCACGTCTTCCTTGGCGTCGGCCTTGTCTTCAAGCTCTGCCTGCATCTCATCGAGCTTGGCGAGCTCTTCTTCGTTCGCGCTCTCGGTCTGAACGGATTCCGTCAGCACCGTCACGCGGTCAACGAGGTTGCGGATCGAACCGTCGTAAGCGGCCTGCGCCGAAGAGAGCGGCGCGAGCAGGCTGACGGAGAGAATGCCCGAAAGCAGGAACGATAAGCATCGTGAATGGTTTCTCATAGCTGAGTCATCCTTTCGTGAATAAAATCAGGGGTCTGCGCGGCGGCTATTTACATCTTGCCGCTCAGCGCGCGCTCAAGCCAGATGGAGGCAAATTCCATCGCCTCGCCAAGGCTTCCTTTTTCCGTCGAGCGAACCACACGGTCGCGCGAACGGAGGCTTGCGTCCGTCATCTGCAACTGAATGGAAACGCGCTTGGCAAGCGTGATATCCTTGAGCGGCGTGGTATCCAACGCCTGCATCATCACGATATATTTATCCGCCATCGAGCCGTAGTAGATGAGATTATCCACACGGCGCAGCGGGTGTCCGCGGTAAACGAGACCTTCCGTAGCTTCTGCCATCTGACTCACTCCTGTCCTTGTAACCAATTTGTAACTTTGTAACCGTTTTGTAACTTTTTGCAGTATAGCATTTTTTGCCCCCCTTGTCAATAAAAGTGGGGCGAAAAAATGCAACAAACCCTCGGAGGCCGCGTTCACGGTCTCCGAGGGTCGTTATTCTGGCGTTTTTCGCTTACTTGCCGAGGTAGCTGCGCACGAGCGTTTGCAGCAGCTCGTCGCGATCCAGCTTGCGGATCAGCGTGCGGGCGTTGTTATGGTTCGTGATATAGGTGGGGTCCTCCGACAGGATGTAGCCCACGATCTGGTTGATGGGATTATAGCCCTTATCCTCCAGCGCGGCATAAACGGTGGTCAGAATATGACGGATCTCAGCGTCCTTTTCCTGCGCAACATTAAACTTTCGGGTAAATTCTTCCATTGGGAGAGCCCCTCCTTTCCATGCAGACAGTATAGCAACGCAATTTCAAAAAGTAAAGAGAGCGCTGTCAACTGTAACCAAATCGTAATGTTTCCTTAAGGAATTCTCAGCGGAGCACCGCGTTGTGGTCGGCCTTGAGCGCTGCGAGGATGGACTGGACGTCCTCATCTGCCTCTTCGCCGGTCAGGCTGCGGTCATCCGCGCGCAGAACGAGGTTGAACGCCACGCTCTTCTTGCCGATGGGCACGCCGGGGCCGCGGTAAATATCGAACAGCGACACATCCTTGAGAAGGCCCTTCGCGCCGCGGCGGATGCTCTCTTCGAGCGCGCCGACCGTGACGGCCTCGTCGCACACGACGGCGATGTCGCGCGTGACGGCGGGGAACTTCGGGAGCGGCTGGTAGACAGGGATGTCGCCGCGCTTTTCATACATCGCATCGAAGCTCAGCTCTGCGGTGTAGACCTCGGTGTCCATGCCGTAGTTCGCCGCGACGAGCGGATGGATCTGGCCGAACACGCCGAGGTATGTCTCGCCCGCATACACTTTCGCGCAGCGGCCGGGGTGATAAGAATCATTGTCGGTGCAGGCGACGTACTTGACATCCGTGATGCGCAGCTCGTGCAACAGCGTCTCGATGCCGCCCTTGAAGGAGAAGAAGTCCACGCCGTCGCCGTAAGCGCCGAGGGAGAGGTACTTCGGCTCGTCAGCAAGGCCATCCTCGCGCGGCAGGTAAATTTTGCCGAGCTCATAGAGGCGGGCGGACTTGTTGCGGTAGCTGTGGTTGCGGGCAATGATCTCGAGCATGCTCGGCAGGATCGTCGTGCGCATGATGGAGGTATCCTCGCCCAGCGGGTTCAAAATCTTCAGAGAGTTGCGCAGCGAGGAATCCTTCGGCATGCGGATCTTATCGTAATAGGTCGGGCTGATGAAGGAATAGGTGATGATCTCATCGTAGCCCAGCGCGCGCACAGCGCCGCCGATGGCGCGGTCGAAGCGCTGCTGCTCGCTAAAGCCGCCGCGCGTGGTCTCGCCGCGCATGAGCGTGCAGGGAATCTTATTGTAGCCGTAGAAGCGCGCGACCTCTTCGGCAATGTCGCTGTAATGCTCGACGTCGCCGCGCCAGGACGGCACGTAGATGTCGTCGCCATTCAGGATAAAGCCGAGGGAGACAAGAATTTCGCGCATCAGGTCTTCGCTGAGTTCCGTGCCGAGCAGGGCGTTGATCTTGTCGGGTTCGAGCTTGACGACCGTGGGGGCCTTTTCCTTGGCGACCACGTCCATCACGCCGTCGACGACCTCGCCGCAGCCGAGCAGCTCCACGAGCTCGCAGGCGCGCTCGACGGCCTTGATGGTGTTCATCATGTCGAGGCCCTTTTCATAGCGGGAGGAGGCGTCGGTGCGCATGCCGAGGGCGCTGGCCGTGCGGCGCACGGAAACGCCGTTGAAGTTAGCGGACTCAAAGAGCACCATCGCCGTGTCGCCGACGATCTCGCTGTTCGCGCCGCCCATGACGCCCGCGACGCAGACGGGCTTGTGCTCGTCGCAGATGCAGAGCATGTTCGGCGTCAGCTTGCGCTCGTTGCCGTCGAGCGTCTGGATGGTCTCGCCCTCGCGCGCGGTGCGCACGATGATGTGGCCTCCTTCGACGCAGCTGAAGTCAAAGGCGTGCATCGGCTGGCCGTATTCGAGCATCACATAGTTCGTGATATCGACGATGTTGTTGATGGGGCGCACGCCGCTGTTGCGCAATCTCTCGCGCATCCAGCGCGGAGACGGAGCGATCTTGACGTTTTTCACCATGCGCGCGGTGTAGCGCGGGCAGAGGTCGCCGTCCTCAATGTCGATGTCGACAAGGTCGGCGATGCTGCCGCCGCAGCCGTGCGCAGCCCTTGACCTCGGGTGTGTGCAGCTTGAGGGGGCGCTTGAACGTCGCGCTCGCCTCGCGGGCAAGGCCGATGACGGAAAGGCAGTCGGGGCGGTTCGGCGTGATCTCAAACTCGACGATGGAATCGTCAAAGCCGAGGATGTGCGCCATGTTGAGGCCCGGCTCGGCGTCCTCTTCCTGCAAAACGAAGATGCCGTCGGCGATGCAGTGGGGGAACTCCTTCTGCTCGGCGTGCAGGTCCTCGAGCGTGCAGATCGTGTCGCTCTTCGTGTTGTACGCGACAAGGTCGCCTTCGTGAAGGTTGGAGCAGCGCGTATCGGGCACAGCGGTTGCATTGCCGAGGTCGAGGCAGGTGTGGAACGTGCCGTCGCCCAGCGGGGCACATTCAAGCACCTTGGCGGCAACAACAGGGCCGTAGACCTTGTCGCCGGGCTTGATGTCAGCGGGGATGGAGGGCTTATCCTTGTCGATGGGATGATAGTCGTTCAGGATGGCGGCGGGCGTGATGACAGCATAGGGGAAGTCGTGCTCCGCCGTCATGCCGAGTTCCTTGAGCGAGCAGAGCATACCGTCGGACTCGACGCCGCGCAGTTTGCCCTTTTCGATCTTCACGCCGCCCGGCAGATGCGCGCCGTGCAGCGCTGCGGGGACATAGTCTCCCACATGGACGTTCCACGCGCCGGTAACGATCTGCACGGGCTCGGCCTGACCGATGTCGATCTGGCAGACCCACATGTGATCGGAATTTTCATGGCGCTTCATCTCGATAATTTTGCCGACGACCACGTTCTTGAGGTTTTCGTCGGGACGCTCGATGGTCTCGACCTTCGAGCCGGAGAGCGTCATCTCGTCGTTGAATTCCTTATCGGTGATATCCTTGAGGTCAACGAATTCGTTGAGCCAATTACGGGATAGGATCATATTTGTATCCTCCTAAGAAGTAACAATCAAATTTTGTTTTTTGTGACGACATGCGCGCCAGAAAAAACACCGCTTAGGGTGCAAGCGTGCGAGCAAAGCGAGTGCGGCGCAGCACCCTGCGAAAGAGATCGCAGAAAGCGGCTCGCCGCTTTCACGAGGAATATTAGAACTGTTCGAGGAAGCGGACATCGTTCTCGAAGATCAAACGCAGGTCGCTGATCTTGAAGTGGCCGAGCGCCAGACGCTCAAGGCCCATGCCGAACGCCCAGCCGGAATAGACCGTGGAGTCGATGCCGCAGCCCTCGAGGACCTTCGGGTGGATCATGCCGGCGCCGAGCACCTCGATCCAGCCTTCGTCCTTGCAGGTGGGGCAGCCTGCGCCGTGGCACTTGTGGCACTGAATGTCCATTTCGCAGCTCGGCTCGGTGAACGGGAAGTGATGGGGGCGGAAGCGCGTGACCGTGTGCTCGCCGTAGAGCTGGCGCACGACCTCGTTGAGCGTGCCCTTGAGATTCGCCATCGTAATGCCCTTGTCGATGACCAGGCCCTCGATCTGGTGGAACATGGGCGAGTGCGTGGCGTCGACCTCGTCCTTGCGGTACACGCGGCCGGGGGCCAGAATGCGGATGGGCAGCTCGCGCGTCTCCATCGCGTGGATCTGCATCGGAGAGGTCTGCGTGCGCAGAAGGATCGAGCTGTCCTCGGTGAAGTAGAACGTGTCGCTCCACTCGCGGGCGGGATGGCCCTCCTCGACGTTGAGCTTCGTGAAGTTGTACTCGGCAAGTTCGACCTCGCGGTCTTCGAGAATTTCAAAGCCCATGCCGACGAAGATGTCCTTGATCTCGTCGAGCACCTGATACATCGGGTGCTTCACGCCGATCTTTTCCTGCTTGCCGGGGATGGTCACGTCCACGGCCTCGGACTTGAGCTTGAGCTCCATGGCCTTGTCGGCGAGCTCCTTCGCCTTTTCCTCAATGTCCGCTTCAAGCTTGGCGCGCACGTCGTTGGCGAGCTGCCCGATCACGGGGCGCTCCTCGGCGCTGAGCTTGCCCATCTGCTTCAAAACGGCGGTCAGCTCCCCCTTTTTGCCAAGGTAGCGGACGCGCAGTGCTTCGAGGTCCTCCGCCTTGCCGGCGTCGGAGATCGCATCGAGCGCCGCCTTGCGGATCGCTTCCAGTTGTTGTTTCATATCATTTCTCCTTTTCAGGTAAAAATTTGCCGAATTTCAAAAATCGGCGGCAGGGGCAAAAAAAATAGTCTTTCCTCCCGACACTCTCGGGACGAAAGACTTTCTTCCGCGGTACCACCCTGATTCGCGCCCAAAGGCGCGCGCTCGTTGCCCGTAACGGGGGCCGGCCGGCCGCGCATTTCCTCGCGGCTGCTCGGGGGCGAACCAAGCGACATCCCGCAGACCGACTCCCAGCCGCCGACCGGTCCTCTCTACGCGGAACAAACACGCTATTTTCCCTTTCACAGCATTTGTCTAAGTGGTACTTATATCACAGAAAAAAGGAACTTGCAAGGGGGAATTTGCCCCTTGCCGGCAAAAAAGCGGCAAAAACGCAAAATATCGCGCATTTTCCTCTGCGCACTCCCCTTTTCCTGCCCAAAACGCGGAAAAACCGCACTTTACAACGTGCAAAAACGTGGTATACTATAATAGTTATTTACAAACCCACTGTGGCTGCTCTCGCAGCCGGATAAGGAGAACGATCATGGACGAAAGAAAGCGTCTTTACAAGTCCCGCAACAACAAGATGATCTGCGGCGTCTGCGCAGGCATCGCAGACTACTTCAACATTGACCCGTCGATCGTGCGCGTGCTCTGGGCGGTCCTCGCTCTGGCCGCCGGTACCGGCGTGCTCGCCTATATTGCCTGCGCGATCATCCTGCCCGAGGGCGACACCGAGGTCTGACCGCTTGACAATCCGCGCAAAAAAGATATACTAAATCCTGTTTGCCGCGCGAAACGGCAGAAAAAGATGTAAAACGCGAAGGGAGCTTCCTTTTATGGCGACTTATCCGATGCATGTCGCGGGTCTTGACCGCGACTTTCCCATCTGCAAGGTAACGGACGATCTTTATATCGGTGCTTTCATCATGTTCGGCGACGCGGAGCTGACTGTGCGCTGCGCAGAAGAGCTCTTGAAGCTCGCCGAGGGCATCGACTACGACTACCTCTTCACCGCTGAGGCAAAGTCCATCCCCCTCATCCACGAGATGGCGCGCCAGAGCGGCGCGAAAAAGTATTTTATCGCGCGCAAGGGCCCCAAGGTCTACATGCCCGACCCCATTTCCGTGGAGGACAAGTCCATCACCACCGTCGCCCAGCAGAAGCTTTTCCTCGGCTCTGACGACGCGGATCTCATCCGCGGCAAGAAGATTTTGCTCGTCGACGATGTCATCTCCACGGGCGGCTCGCTCAAGGCGATGGAAGCACTCGTCGAAAAGGCGGGCGGCACCGTCACGGGCCGCATGGCCGTTCTCGCCGAGGGCGGCGCAGCCGACCGCAAGGACATCCTGTTCCTTGAAAAGCTGCCCGTCTTCAACGCCGACGGCAGCGTGAAGTAAATTTTGGATCTTGGTAAAAAGCAGAAGCGGCAGGGCAAAGCCCTGTCGCTTCTGCTTTTTACCTGCAAACAAAACTGGATAGAACCTTAGTGTTTTTCGTTTGAAACAGTATCAGGATTCAACACGACAGGTGCCCATTCCATTGGTTTTTTCTTTTGCTGCATCTTCGCGTAACCCCAGACAATAATACCAGCAATCATAAAGATACCAAACAAAACCCAAGATGCGCCACTCATTGCCGTGCCGTTCGTCCAAATAATCCACAGACAGAAGATGATGCCTATAACCCCCATCAGTGTTCCTCCTCTGATTTTATAAGGACGTTTCCACTCAGGATGAGTCTTTCTCAGGCGCATAAACGAAAGCACTACTAAGAGGTAAAGAAGACCTGCAACCAGACCGTAGAATGTATAGATATAGTTAATCCAATCCTCGGGAGCAAAGACCATAAAATACAGAGACAAAAGTCCAACAACGATATTAGCCAACTTGGGCTGACCATTTTTATTCAGCTTGGTTAGCTTTGGGGTCATTTGATGCTGCTCTGCAGCGCCGTAGAGCGTTCTGGCTGCACTTAACCAAAATGCTGAAAGCGTAGTAATACAGGTCAATATACCCATGATAACAATAACAACGCCGAGCCAGTGCAGACCAACGATATCTGCAACGCGCGGATCAACGATATCCGTTTCTGCAATCCAGTCTAAAGACACAACACCACCCACACCAACGATGGCGAATGCATAAACCGTAACCGTACAGGCCAGTGAGCCGACAAATGCTTTCCAAAGGTCTTTTTTGGGGAAGTTCGCTTCCTCAGACATCTGCGGGATTAAGTCAAAACCAATGAACTTCATGATAACAAGGCCAACGCCCGCTGCACAGCCCTTAACACCATAAGGGAACCAGTCAATGTTGGCAAAGCTCCACTTATCGCTGACAATAAAAATAATATCTGCAATTACAGAGACAACCAAAGTGCCCCAGAAAAAGATATTCTGTAATTTTGCCAGTATTTTTAGTTCAAAGTTTGTCAGGAAATACCAAAGGATTAGTATCACTGCCGCGAGGACCTTTAGCTGACCAGTAGTCACTGGTAGCAAATAAGGAAGCATTGACGCGATACCCATTGAAACGGTAGGCATCGCCATAACATACATTAGCAAAAGCAGCCAGAATGTTGCAAAGCCCGGCGTCCAGCCAAAAGCATTGCTGACCCAAATTACTTCGCCTCCTGCATATGGCAACATAGAGGTCAATTCCGCGTAGATAAAGCAAAGCGGTAAAACCATGATTGCGCAAATTAAAAACGAAAGAACGACGCCGCCGCCAGCAACCTCAAACCAGTACTTGATCTCAACCATCCAGCCTGCAATCATTCCGCCAGCTGCGATAGCGATCATGCTGGGCAAGCTCAAAGTTTTTTTCAGCTTATTTTCTCCCATTTGTCCATTCTCCCCACTTATTTTTCCTTATCAAGACTTTTTTGTATAAGTTCGATTGTCTCATCTGTTGAAAGGACGTCACAGTAGATAACACTCATAATTTTCAGTTCGGCATCATGTAGTTCCATGCTTCCTGCCGCACAAGCGTCTTCAACGCAGATGACCTTGAAGCCTGCGTCCGCCAAGCCTCTCACTGTGCTGGCCACGCATTGATCCGTTACAATACCAGTAACAACAACAGTCTCAATCCCCATAAACTGCAAAAGCTGCAAATAATTCGTTCCTGTCGTTACGCTGTCAGTTGTCTTGTTTACCACGATTTCATTTTCCACGGGCTTCAGTTCATCTACCATTTCGGCGCCTTCACTATTGATATAAACAAGCATACCGTTCCAACCGTCAGACTTCTGTACTGGAGACCGATCCTCTCCGTCCTCACGTAAGCATGCAATGCGGCCATATGTCACGGCAAGCTGATTTTTACGAAAGAACTCTAAAAGTTTTTTATTATTCGGCACTACCACCTGCTCTAAGCGTTCATAGAAGGGAATCCATCTTTCCCAGTCCCCCGCGTCCTTTAACTTCTTTGCATCACCAATTTCTCTGGAAACAAATTCTTTCTGTAAATCAACGAGGAGCAGAGCAGTCTTTTTAGGGTCAATTACAGGGTCCGCAGTCTCCGGTTGTTTTGCATAGTAGAAGCTCAGATATTTTTCTTTAACTTTCATATTCTTCTCCTTTTTGTCATGATGACTGTGTTTTGGCCCGAAAAGAACGCCGGTCACGGAATTACGACAAACCGTTCTGCGGTCGCTCTTTCATCATTTTTTAGCCGTTTTGTCTTCCTCACCGCCTTTGGTTGATTTTTTACCATAGATGGGCTTTATTATGGCAGAGCGAACATCATCAGCTTCCTTCGAAGGTTGGTTAAAAGATGGTGCTAAGAGGTTGCGCTCTGCCACAATAAGCGGTAAATTTTCATATCAGGCAAATGACTTTATTTTTTCTAAAGTGTACTTTTACAATTTCTCTTGTCGCATCTATACATGAGTGAAAAGAATGCAATACATGAAAAATTTTTGCTTTAATTACTTGCGCTTTTGTGCTACTTTAATAAAGTAAACTTTCGCTGATGGCATTTTGTAAAAGTACACGTTTTTAATTTCACATCTGCTCTTACCTAAGCATCACTTTCTATTTTCACCGACTTGCTGTAAAACGTTCCAACCGGCATCTCACACGCTTCCGCTGCTTGTTGTAGCGTGATTTTTTTTGCCCGCCATGCCGCGTGCACATCATAGAAATTCTCGGGCAGCGGCGTAGGCGGTCTGCCAAATTTCACACCGCGTGCTTTTGCCGCGATAATACCCTCAGCCTGCCGCTTTCTGATAAAGTCCCGCTCCGACTGTGCAACAAACGATAAAATCTGCAACACGAGATCAGCAATGAACGTACCCATCAAATCTTTTCCACGCCGTGTGTCCAGCAACGGCATATCAATCACACAGATATCCACTGCTTTTTCCTTTGTCAGAATCCGCCACTGTTCTTGAATTTCCTCATAATTTCTCCCCAGCCGATCAATGCTCTGGATATAGAGCAAATCGCCTGGCCTTAATTTACTGATGAGTCGTCGATACTGTGGTCGTTTAAAGTCCTTTCCCGATTGCTTGTCCATATAAATATGCCGATCGTTTACACCTTCTGCATGCATGGCTATCATCTGACGATCCTCGTTTTGGTCTTTACTGGAAACACGGATATAGCCATAAATTGTGCCAGTTACTTTTTGTTGCATACCGTTCCTCCCAAACATCTTGATATGCTCCACAGTATACAACTGCCTTTCAATTTGTCTCGTGCCCTCACTTTTCGTCAGTTTTACTAAAAATATTTTAGCTTTTTCTGCTGGACAAGTGCAAAAGAACGTAGTATCCTATAAAAAATAAACGAGGAAGATGGATGATTCATCCGATAAACTGGTCAAACACAACAAAATAAGGAGGAAAACGCATGGCATACCGGGAAAGCTACGCAGGAAAGATCAACCGCAAGCTGAACAAGAAGCTCCACGTCGTCGAGGTGGCCTCGGGACGGCAGAAGGCCGACCTCGTGCTCAAGAACGCGACGTATGTGAACGTCTTCTGCAACGAGCTCAGCCATGGCGACATCGCCGTGGCCGAAGGGCTGATCGCAGGCATGGGCGAGCATTACGAGGGCGCGGTCGAGATCGACATGGGCGGCAAGCTCGTGCTGCCCGGCTTTGTCGACGCGCACATCCACTTAGAGAGCGCGCTCGTTTCCCCCAAGGAATTTGCCAACGCCGTCATTCCGCACGGCACCACGACCGTCATCACCGACCCGCACGAGATCGCCAATGTCATGGGCACCGACGGCATCGAGTATATGCTGCAGGCGACGGAAGATCTGCCCGTTGACGTGCGCTTCATGCTCCCCTCCTGCGTGCCCGCAACGCCGCTCGACGAATCCGGCGCGGTGCTCGATTACCGCGCGATCGACTCGTTCTACGAGCACAACCGCGTCGAGGGTCTGGCTGAAATGATGAACTATGTCGGCGTCGCGAACGCCGACGAGCAGGTGCTCGAAAAGATCGTCGCCGCGCAGGCGCACCACAAAAAAATCGACGGCCACGCCCCCGGCCTTTCGGGCAACGACCTGAACGCCTACATCGCCGCCGGCGTCTATTCCGACCACGAGTGCAGCACCGTGGAGGATGCCATCGCCAAGCTCGAGCGCGGACAGTACATCATGATCCGCGAGGGCACGGCCGCGCGCAACCTCGACGCGCTGCTCCCGCTGCTCACACCGCAGTATTACACCTACTGCATGTTCTGCACGGACGACAAGCACCCGAACGATCTTCTCGAAAAGGGCCACATCGACTACATCGTGCGCCGCGCCATCAAGGCGGGCG
>ERZ780212.2094-NODE-2094-length-13605-cov-2.272989_pt1 | contig 13605 bp, 13 predicted proteins | sample MGYA00511364_ERZ780212 | MGnify/ENA primary metagenome ERZ780212 (study PRJEB29588, sample SAMEA2147991) | human gut metagenome | biome: human gut; feature: human-associated habitat; material: faeces | place: Denmark | collected 2008/2010 ...
AAAAAATGGGAAACGACCGCGGTCGTTTCCGATTTTTGTTTTTACAGAAAAGTTGTGCAGGGTGCCCAGAGCCAAGCGGAGGGCATTTTAAATGGTCAGGCCCACAGATTTTCCGGGTACTGGCCCTCTGCCGTTTTGCGGGCGATGGCTTCCACCACCAGCGGCTTATCCTCACGGTAGGTAACGCCGTACCATTTATCCGTGCTGCGCAGCACCTGAATTTTTGCCTTGCCCTCTTCGTCTGAGCCGATAGCGTCCATGCCGCAGGCTCTTGCGCATGGTCTTTCCATTTTGTTTATTGCATTGTATGGACAGACACTCTGACATCTGCCACACTTTATACACTTAGACTGATCTATTACTGACTTGCCATGCTTGATAGTGATCGCACCCTTTGGACAGACTTCCTGACATGGGTGTGCAAGACAGCCCTGACAGCAGTCGGTAACATGATAATGAGTTTCAGGACAGCCGTTGCAGGCAAACTTGATTATGTTTACAAGCGGTGGATCGTAATACTTTTCTGCGATCGCACTTTCTTCAATGCCGTCAGCCACAGACTTATGCTCCTCGATCGGTCTTAGGGGCAGACCGATAGCAAGACGGAGCCTTTCTTCAACGATAGCTCTTTCAAGGAAGATAGACTCACGGTAAACAGCCTTGCTTCCCGGTACTATCTTATAAGGAAGCTCTGCGATCTTTTCGGCATAATCGCCCTCTTCATAGGCAAGTCTTGCCACCTCTGTAAAGACTTTTCGTCTGATATCTGTTACTGAGGAATAGATACCTCTCATTTTCATATTTTTACCTCCTGCGTTGTTCTTCAAATTTGTGTCATACACTTACTATTGTACTATTTTTTCGGCTTTTGTCAAGTAATATATACTTTTTTTCATAAGGTATATTGAAAGTTTCGTATGACTTACATATTTGTCTGAAATAAGGTGCAGTAATGGTACTAAACGTCCTAAAAATAAAAGTATTTCTTTTTTACCAATAGTTTTTCTGTTCATGAAAGTATGTGGCTTTTGCACAGTTTTGGGTAGGACGATTTATGCAAACAAATGATAAATGATTTAATTTGACAACATTTCTGCAATTGTTGCATTTTTTATGCAACAAAAGGGGCATTTTTCGGGATAAGTGAGAGATGTTTTTTGAGAGCCGTTAAGATACGGTGGTACATCTTTCGCAGAAATTAAAAAAGGAGGAACGATATGGCAGGCGAACAGAAAAGATTTGCGAGATTTTTCTTCTATCTGAGAAATCTTCGTGAAGCGGCTTCGCACACCGGTGCAAGGGCGGAGGAGGCTGAGGACAGGGGGCTTGAACTTCTGCACTCGGCAGAAACGGAGGCGGAGCTTAAAAAGCTGGAGGAGGCTGACAGCGACACCCTTTCTTATGTGAAGCGAGGGCTTAACAGGATAGCTTTCGGGGCGGTGAATGACGCTGTAAAGCTTGTTTTTGACGCTGAGAACATGACGGCAAGGGACATCATGGGCATGGATCTTTTCAATGTGAGCGAGATAAAGATCAGCGGAAAGAACGTTTTGGAGATCAAGTTTTTTGACAGGCAGAAAGCCTTGGAAAAGCTTGGGGAGCTTGCGCCTCAGCTTGACGGCGGCGGTGAGTCGAAGCGACTTATCGAGAGCATTTACGGCAGGGACGGTGATAGCTTGTGAAAATAACAAGGCTGTCGGAAAATCAGAGGTTTGTTTTCAGATGGTGGACGGCACGGGAGCTTAGTGATTACGACGGGATAATCTGTGACGGTGCGGTCAGATCGGGCAAGACCTTTTGTTTGTCGGCGTCTTTTATGACATGGGCGATGACTAATTTTGACGAGTGCATTTTTGGGCTATGCTCAAAAACTATCGTGTCGCTGAAAAGGAATATCCTGCCTGCGCTCAGGGAGTATATGAAAGCCATGGGCATGACGGCTGTGGAGGTCACGTCAAAGAACTATATGGACGTGAGCTTCTGCGGCAGGAAAAACAGGTTTTACTACTTTGGCGGCAGGGACGAAGGCTCGCCCTCACTTATCCAGGGCGTGACCCTTGCGGGGGTGCTACTTGACGAGGCGGCACTTATGCCCAGAAGCTTTATAGAGCAGGCTGTGGCAAGGTGTTCGGTGGCGGGGAGCAAGCTGTGGTTCAACTGCAATCCTGACAATCCTTACCACTGGTTCAAGAAAGAGTGGATAGACAAGGCGGAGGAAAAACGGCTTATCTACAGACATTTTGTGCTGGAGGACAATCCGACCCTTGACCGGGCGGTGATAGAACGCTATCACAGGATATATACGGGGACGTTTTACGAGCGTTTTGTGCTTGGCAAATGGACGGCGGCAGAGGGGCTTGTTTACCCTATGTTCGACGAGGAGAAAAACGTCTTTGAGGGGGATATACAGTGCGAGCGGTATGTTATAAGCTGTGATTACGGCACGGTAAATCCTTCAAGCTTCGGGCTTTGGGGCGAGAGTGGCGGAGTATGGTACAGACTCAGGGAGTATTACTATGATTCTCGACGTGAAGGTATGCAGAAAACTGACGAGGAGCATTACAAGGGGCTTGAAGAGCTTGCCGACGGGCTTTGCATCGAAAAGGTCATTTGCGACCCCTCGGCGGCTTCGTTCATACAGTGCATACGCAGGCATGGAAAATTCACCGTCCAGCCTGCAAAGAACGACGTTGTTTCGGGTATCAGGCTTGTGTCGGACTGCATAAAGGACGGCAGGATAAGGATAAACCACAGGTGTCGTGATACGCTTCGTGAGATAAATCTTTACCGCTGGGACGAAAAGGCAGGAAAGGACGCACCTGTGAAAGAGAACGATCACGCCATGGACGATATGAGATACTTTGCAGCAGAATGTCTGGGGCGTGAAAAAGACGACTTTTTTGTACTGACAGTTGAGCATTAGTACAATAAAGTGTACAGAAAGGAAGGAGAGAAAATGAGTATTTTCAGAAAGAAGGTCCGTGAATTTGTGCCGAACACGGCAGGCTCTGACAGAGAGTCTGGGTTTCATTACAGGCTTGCGCCTGAGGGGGTTTTTCAGCAGGAGCTTTATGACGCACTGAGGGCGAACGTTCCTGTTATCGACGCTTGTTTCGGCAAGATAATAAGGCTCACAGGGGGCTTTAAGGTTACGGCTTGTGACGAGAGGGCGCAGGTGGAGCTTGACAGGTTTTGCAGAGAGGTTTCCGTGGGGGTGTCGGGAAAGTCCATTTACACTTTTGCGGATATGTATCTGGATTCACTGCTTACATATGGCAAGGCGATAGGCAGGATATATGCAGATTACAGGACAGGCAAGGTAAAGGGGATATATGTTGGCGACCCGACTTTGTACAGAGTGCGTGAGGGCAGGAACGCTTTTGAAAAACGTATTTTTTACATGGGAAGCGGTGAGGAGATACCGGTAAGAAGTCCTGAAAAACTGCTTTACACGGCGCTCAATCCTAGTCCTAAGCACCCTGACGGAGTGTCCATACTCCGTGGATTGCCTGCGCTGAGCGAGATACTTATGCGAATTTACGAGTGCATGGGGCAGAACTTCGACAGGGTAGGAAATGTGCGCTATGCGGTGACTTATCACCCTGAGGGGGAGAGCGACAGGGCGAGAGCCAAGGAACGTGCAGAGCAGATAGCTCAGGAATGGAGCAGGGGCATGAGGGCTTCACGAAACGGCTCTGTGCAGGACTTTGTGGCGGTGGGTGATGTGGACATAAAGGTCATAGGCGCTGACAATCAGATGATAGACACGGAGATACCTGTCAGACAGCTTATGGAACAGCTTGTGGCGAAGCTTTCAATACCACCGTTTTTGCTTGGGCTGAACTGGTCAACCACTGAGCGAATGTCTGCACAGCAATCGGATATCCTCACAAGTGAGCTTGAATATTACCGCAGACTGCTTGAACCTATACTCAGAGAGATATGCGAGGCGTTTTTAAGGCTTAACGGATATGCTTGTGGGGTGGAGATAGAGTGGGACAACATAAATCTTCAGGACGAGGAAGCGTTGGCGAAGTCAAGGCTTTACAATGCGCAGGCTAAGGCGGCGGAGCTTGAAAACGAAAGGGTAGAGAACGAGAGAAAAAAGGAGGAAATGCAATGAGCGAAACAGTATCAGGTGAGGAGCTTGAAAAGATAAACGGCTATGCGAGAGAGCCGCTCACGGAGGACAAGGTCTTTGTTTTCAGGGTGGCGCTTTGTGACAATGACATTGACAGAGATGGTGAAAAGTTTTCATCAGGCGCTTTGGAGAAGCTTGTGGAGCTTTTTAAGGGCAGAACGGGTATTTTCGACCATGACCCTAAAAGCTCAAAGCAGACTGCCAGAATATTCGACACTTGGGTGGAAACTCTGCCTGAGAAAACTACAACAGACGGAGAGGTCTACCGCAGGCTTATGGCAAAGGCTTACATGGTGCGTACTGCTTCTAACGGCGATCTTATAAGCGAGATTCAGGGCGGAATAAAGAAAGAGGTATCCGTTAGCTGCACCATGGGAAAGAAGCTTTGCTCTGTATGCGGAGCGGATATGTACAAGGGCGGCTGTGACCATGAAAAGGGCGGTGAATACGGCGGTAAGCTGTGTTATCACATTCTTGACGAGCCGCTTGACGCTTACGAGTGGTCGTTCGTGGCAGTGCCTGCACAGGTGAACGCAGGGGTAACGAAGCGTTTTGCCTTAAGGGAGAAGCAAGAAAGCACCGACAAGAGCTATGAGCTTGCCCTTGCGAGGGAAGCTTTTGAAAAGGACGTTTTAAGGCTCAGCTATTTCTGCAAGCCTTTTATGAGTGCAAAGCGTGTGAAAGAACTTGCGGAGCTTATGACAGTTACGGAGCTTATCGACTTCCGTGGCAGGCTTGAAAAGCAGGCGGCTGAGAATGAGGAGGTCTACAAAGCCGAAAGGGAGAGCTTTATCACGGGGGATTACAAGATGTAATGGACAGATGTGAAAGGGGGCGATGACAATGTGGAGATAGGGGCTTAAATGCCAGAATATGATATCATCACTGTAGGGGCGAACAGTGTTCACCAGAAAAGACAAATGGTTTTCGATGATGCGAAAATCAGTACAAAAAATCGGACAACTTTAATTATCGAAAAGGAGAAAATAATATGTACAACAATATCAAACTTGAAAAGGGACTTTATTCTATCACAGGCAAGACATTCACACAGGCGCTGACTGAGCTTGATCCTGACGCAAACTATGAGAACACCGAGCTTAAAGGTCTTGACGCTTTTGAAAGACAGCTCAAGCGTTTTGACATCAAGGTAAAGGGTGCAAATTCTGACAGAGTGGAAAAATTCTTCATTTCCACTGAGTCGGCAGTGCTTTTTCCTGAGTACATAAGACGCACTGTCAAGCAGGGCATGGACGAGGCTTCTATCATGGGCAAGGTAGCGGCGGCTGTTTCATACACTGACGGAGTGGATTTCAGAGGTCTGAACGTTACAAAGTCAGGTTCAACTGACGTTGTGCCAGAGGGTGGAAATGTGCCTATCACAACTGTCAGACTTAGCACCAACAGTAAGACTCTTACAAAGTTTGCAAGACGTCTTAACTGTTCTTTTGAGTCTGTAAGAAAGCAGAAGCTTGAGGCTTTTGGCGTGGTGCTGAAAAACCTTGGAGCGACTATAAGCAGAGATGTGAACAGCTTTGCAATGACAGAGATAACAAGAGGTATTACAGCTCAGAATCTTATTGGCAGTGAGCTTACTTACGCTGATCTGGCGGCTTTTTGGGCTTCCATGGGCGAGTTTAACATGACGACCATGATCTGTACTCCTGATGTTATGGCTAAGATCCTTGCTATGGACGAGATGAAATACTGCATTGGCGACTATATGGCAGGCGGCACAGTTCAGACGCCATATGGTGTAACGCTTGTAAAATGCCCTCAGCTCACAGGCGGTATTGCGGTGGGCATCGACCAGAGCAGTGCTGTTGAAATGGTGCTTGGAGGAGATGTTATCGTGGACTACGATAAGCTTATTACTAATCAGTGCAACGAGATCGTTTGCTCAGTGCTTGCAGGTTTCTCTGTACTTACGAGCGGTGCTGTAAAGACGCTGAAAACTACAAAGTAAGCTGAGAGGATAATGAAAAAAAGGGATGGTGGGTGGGTATATTTTTTGAAAGGAGCAGGAAAATGGCAATAAGCAAAGACAATGTAAAGAGCAATTTCATGGAGCTAAGCGGACTTGACAGCACGTCGGCTGAGGTGTATGCAGGGCTTATAACGGTGTGTGCTGACGAAATGGAAAAGGCTGTTGACCAGGAGCGAATGGTCGCTGAGGGCGGGACGGCTATATGCGAATTTGCGGCGGCAGCGGAGGTATTTTACAGATTTATTTGTCTGAAAGCCGCTGAATACAAGGTCATGTTTACGGCACAGGGCAAGGCGGTGGAGGCTTTTGACGAGGAGAACAGGATAAAGGCGGCAAGAGAGCTTCGTGACAGCGCAGTTTCAAGGGCGGAAAGATTTTTCTCAAAGGACGGCTTTGTATTCAATGCTGTTATCGCATATTAGGAAGGAGGACGAGCCATGACAGTCTGGACAGAAATGGCGGCAGAGATAAAAAAGATACTTGACGGAGCAGGCTTTACGGCAATGGGTGAATACACTTCGGCTGACAGTCTATTGCACAGTGGGGAAGCAATTGGCTTCTATGGACTTAAAGGCTATGATGTGGTCGATGAAGTCATTGGGCAGGGCGGCAAAAAGCTTTACACTGAGTATATATGTCATATCGACCTGCGGCTCATGGGCAAGGCAGGAAAATACGATGACATGGAGGAGCTTCAGGAAAAGTGTGAAAGCGTTATGGCGGAGCTTGCAAAAAGCGAGGTTCTGAATGTAAAGAGCGCAAAGCTTGGAAGCGCAGTTCAGACATTGCCCCTTCACAGGCTCGAAAGGCAGGCAGAGCTTAGTATCGGCATTTGCAGTGAGGAGGATATAAGTGAGTAAAAAGGGAAAGATAAAGCTTGACATTGGCACACGTTCATTTTACATGGACGGAGTTAAGCGAAGCGGAGGTTACATTCAGGAGGAAACAAAGGCTGTGAATGGTATTTTGCGAAATATCTCAGGCAAGGCGGCGGAGATATTTCAGTTCAGCGGCAGGATCGCTCCGTCGGATTCAGTTTTCGCCTTGTTCCGTCGGACAAGGCTTACGCTTGGGCTGCTCTAAGCGAGAACGGAGGAAAGGCGATCAATTTCACGGCAGACGGGGTCTTATACAGCGGATACATACTCTCAGAGATAGAAATGGATTTTCAGCCTGACAGGATGATCGGAAGCCTTATGATAAAGCTTAGGGGGGCGGAATAATGGCGAAGATATACATCAGGTTTGAACTTATTGGCAGTGGTAATTTGGACTATAGAAACATTGTTTCAGCAAGGCTTGTGAAAGACCGCTATACGCCATACAGTGAACTTAAAGCGTCTGTCGTTCTGAATAACAGCATAAATCTTAACAATATCAGGCGTGTGGCACTTTATATAGGCAGCAGGCGTATGCACTACGGTCCTGCGGATTACATCAGAACAAGGGTGAGAGGTGGAAAAACTGTTCTTGAACTTATAAGCCGTGGGATAACACTTATGCTGGGGCAGAACGAGCCTGAACCCGGGGTATGGTCTAAGGTGAGTTTGACGGATATTATGAAGAGCTACAGCCCCTCAAGCGAGATAACCTACGAGAGTGGAACTGACACTGTGAACTATGTGAACATTAAAGAGAAGTCTACACTGTGGGAGGCTATCGGCGTATATGCGGTCAAGGCTTACGGCAGGCGTGCATATATCAGAGGGGACAGGCAGGTCAATGTGTCGCTGAGTATCCTTTCGGTGAATATCGGTACTCAGCGTATTATTGAATACGGCAAACAGCTTGATACGAGATCGATGCTGTCGAAGATATATATGAAAAACGTGGACGGGGAGTATGGATATAGCTATTCAAGCGGTAAAACTATACCACATGGTATCACGAGGGAGAAGTATTATGGTCTTGATAAGCAGTGGCTCAATAATGTAGTTGTCGGGCTTAAAGATAGGATAGAGTTTGCAGAGAGGGAGTATTTGGTGGAGCATATCACATATGAGGGGTATTGCGGTGAGGATATCACTGATAAAATAATTTGTAATGGATATGGCGTAAATGGAAAAAGAGTGAGCAGAATGGAGATAACGGTCAATAGCAAAGGTATGCAAACGAAGCTTTTATGTGAATAGGAAAGAGAAGTAAGGAATGAATAGAGCAAAAAAACAGCGTACAGAAAAACTGTACGCTGTTTGAAGCTTCGTATTAACCCTTTACGCTTCCCAGAGCAACACCACGAATGATGAACTTTGAAAGACAAAGGTAAACAATTACTACAGGGAGGATAGCAAGTACGATGTACAAGCTGAACATTCCCACGTCCTTCTCCTGTGGTCCTGCATAACGCATTGCGTTGAGTACCAGAGGGATCGTGTACTTACTCTTTGATGTAAGAATAAGTCTTGGCATAAAGTAGTTGTTCCAGTTTGTTACGAATGTAAAGATGATCTGAACTGCGAATGCAGGCTTAAGGATAGGAGTAACGATCTTGTTGAAGGTCTTGAACTCTCCACAGCCGTCGATACGGGCGGCTTCTACGATCTCAAGCGGAAGTGCAGACGCCATATACTGCTTCATGAAGTAGTATGTAGCTGGTGCTGCAACAGCAGGAATGATCAGCGGAATATAAGTATCTGTCCAGCCGAGTTTGTTCATGAACTGGTAGAAACCGATAGCTGAAGCCTGTGTTGGAACCATCATTACGATGAGAATGAACATATCTGCGAACTTTCTCAGCTTGAACTGGTAAACGTGTGTTGCATATGCTGTCAGTGCTGAGAAATATACGCTGAGCAATGAAGCACAAGCTGATATGAACAGTGAGTTAGCCAGTGAACGCCATACGCTTCCGTATGCTACGGCTGTTGAACCGCTGAAAAGGTTCTTGAAGTTTGTTGCGAGGAAGTGGTCAGGATACCATCTGATACCTGCCTGTGATCTGCCTCGTGTTGCGTTGATTATCAAAAGATAGAATGGGAAAAGTGAAACAACGACCAAAAGAACAAGGACAACATAAGCTATTATCCTATGTATGATAAGACCAGTACTATTTGTCTTTTCACCAACTATTTCAGTACTTCTTGGCATTTCAGCTTACCCCCTTTTCTTCTTTTTCTTCTTTCCGTCATGGTCAGCAGACGCAAACATAAGTGCAAGTCCGATAACAGCGGAAACGATAAAGATTATTACGCAGAGTGCAGACGCCTTACCGATGTCGCCCTGCTTATTTGCCTGGATTATCATTACGACGGTCTTAAGTTTTCCGTTAGGGTTACCCATATCCTTTGTGAGGAGGGCAGGTACGTCGTACATCTGAAGTCCACCGATGAGTGATGTTACAAGAACATATGACATGATAGGCTTGATGAGCGGAATTGTGATCTTCCAGAATGTCTGGCTGGAAGTTGCACCGTCGATCTGTGCTGACTCATAGAGTGATGTATCAACACCCATGATAGCAGCCATAAGAAGAATTGTTGTATTACCATACCAAAGTATGAAGTTGATGAGTCCAACTATACCTCTTGATCCCCAAACGCTTTCAAGGAGTGGTACCTTGATAAGATCATAGATAGCGCCGCCTCTGCTGAACAAGCTGTAGAACAGAAATGCAAAAGCAGATGCCATGATTACGTTTGGAAGATAGATAACAGCCTTGAAGAATCCCTGAGCCTTTATCTTAAGACGAAGGTCAGTGAACCATACTGCAAGGATAAGAGAGATAACGATCTGTGGGATAAATCCTACTATCCACATGATGATCGTATTCCAGAATGACTGAAGCAGATCACTTCCTGATGTGAATATAGTTGAATAGTTATCGAAACCGCAGAATGTCGGTGTTACTTCGACAGCCTGTCTTGTCCAACCACCGCCGATAGAGCCCTGATCCTTAACATAGTCTGTAAAGCTGTAATAGAAAGTCTGGAACAGAGGATATAGTGAGAAGATGATGTAAACTACAAAGAATGGGATAAGGAAAACATATCCCCACTTGGCATAGCTTATGCTTTTTCTCTTCATATAAGTATACCTATTCCTTTCGTGAGATTAATAAATAATAGGGGGGGATAACCTCCACCCCCTATATTTAATTAGATACTGTTTTTTATACGATTAGAAATCGCAAGTAAGGTTACCATAGAGGTCTGTGATGTTCTTCTTGAAGTTCTCAAGAGCAGCCTCATATGAATCAACTGTGCCAAGGAAGTAGTCCTTCATAGCACCCTGGAATTTCTCGTTGCAGCCCTGGTCATAAGCAGAAAGCTTGTTCTCGAGGGAGATCTTGTCAGCAGCCTCTGTAAGAAGTGCAAGGTGATCCTGTCCGCCGAGGAATGCGTTTGTATAACCGCCGTCGATAAGCTCCTTGATAGCAGCCTTGTTGTTTGTGTAGTCCTGCTCGCCCTCAGTGATAGCCTTAGCTACGTCCTTGTTGCAAGTCATTACCTTCATGATATCAGCAACGATATCCTGGTTATCGGAGTCGATAGCGCCGCAGATCCATGTACCGCCCCAGTAGTAAGCCTGTGGGCCTGAGCAAGCCTTCCAGAGACCATAACCGCCGTTGCCTTCCTTAGCGTTTGAACCATCAGCCTTGATCTCTTCGTCAACTGTGTTTGGAAGAAGTGTGAAAGGAATGCCCCATGTTGAGAAGAAGTAGCCGAATACGCCGCCGTCGATCTTCTGGCCAGCAGCCCAAGCATCGTCCCAAAGGGAAGTCTTGTTGTTGTAGCCCTTGTCTGTGTATTCCTTAGTCTGGTCAGCCCAAGCCTTGATCTGTGGGTCAACTGTGATCTTGTTGTCTGTTACCCATGGGCTAGACATATTGTTTGAGAAGCATCTGTATGTATCATCGAAACCAGATACCATCTTGTAGCCCTTGTCAGCCATCTTCTGAGCTGTTGCTGTGAATGTATCCCAATCCTTAACAGCTTCCTGAACCTTCTCTGGATCGCTTGTGCCGAGAACGTCCTCAGCGATCTTTGTGTTGTAGAGGAACAGACCTGGAGTTGCCTGCCATGATACACCCTTCAGCTCGCCTGTCTTTGTATCTGTTGCAACGTCCTTTGTGTACTGATACATCTGTGACATATCGTCGTCTGTGATGCCGAGGTCCTGAATAGAAAGTGCAACGTCGCCGTTAGCATACTTCAGAGCGTAGTCAGCTTCCATAAGGAACATATCTACCTTCTCTGTGCTGTCCTGCTGACCCTTAAGAGCCTCGTCCAGCTTTGTCTGGTAAGCGTTACCTTCGTTTTCAACCTGTACCCAGTTCAGCTTAACGCCGTTGATAGTTGCGATCTCCTTAGAACCATCAGCAAGCTCGTTGTATGTAAGCTCGTTTGATGTGCCCTGTGGATAGTACTTATCAAGTCTTGACTTGAACTCTGTGTTCCAGCAGTAAATTGTAAGAGTCTTCTTTGAATCCTCTGATGAATCCACACCGTGAAGCTCAGCTGTGTTTACTCTGTCAGAGCTGTTGTTGATGCCTGTGTTGTTGCCAGCCTTTGATGTGCTGCCGCCATTCTTGTCAGATGTTGAAGATGAATCTGTGTTGCCGCAAGCTGTGAACATTGAAGCTGCCAGACAGAGGCTCAATGAACCTGCAAGTACTTTCTTAAGATTTGCCATAATAATTTTCCTCCTTAAAATCGCATTAGTTTATTTGATTTGCTCCGCAGCATTTCTGCGGAAAATTAATGCCTTGAATTAATTGATGTCGCTTACCGAACCGCCTTCCAGCAGCTTTCCGTCGACTGTTATCACCTCTTTAAAGGTGGTCTGTGGGTTTTCTATCAGTGATACCAGCTGTTTTGCGGCTGTTACACCGATAAGGTCTGTGTCCTGAAGATAAGTCGTAAGCTTTGGAGAGAGAAGCTGTGAATAAGCTATTCCGTCGTAGCCCACTATCGAGATATCCTCCGGTACTGAAAGACCCATTTCCTTGACTGCATTGAAAGCTCCCATTGCTGAATAATCATCGGGCATGAAAACGCAGGTCGGTTTGTTCTCTCTGCTAAGAAGTTCTTTTGTCAGCTTATAAGTCAGATCAGGGTTGTGATAATCACCGTTAAGTATCCAATCGGGATCAACTGAAATTCCTCTTGTCATACAAGCTTTATAGAAGCCTGCCAGACGTCTTTCGGCTACTGCCGATCTGTTGCCCTGGATAAAAGCGATCTTCCTATGCCCCATCTTCGTCACATAGTTGATAAGCTCTTCCATACCTTTTTCATTATTGGACATGATCGCTGTTCTGCAATCGAAGATGTGGTCGATCGTGACCACTGGTATATCTCCGTTTATCACCTCGTACACGTCCTGCGACGTAAAATCCGTACAGGCAATGATAACACCGTCAACATTGCGGTATTTGCAATGTTCGTATGTAGACATTTTCTGCTTGCCCACATCTCTATTTATAAAGGTTATATCATATCCTGCTGCTTCAGCCGTAGTCTTAAAGCTGTCAAGCACCTTTGCGAAAAACTCATGGGTAAGACCGCTTCCTGCTTCGTCGAGATACATGACCCCGAGATTATAGGTCCTGTTGGTCTTTAAAGCTCTTGCCTGAGAATTTGGGAAGTAGCCCATTTCTTTGGCGGCTTTCATAAGTCTTTCTCTTGTTGCCTCGCTTACGTCCTTATGGCCGTTGAGGGCTTTGCTTACGGTTGCGACGGATACTCCGCAGCGAACGGAAATGTCTTTTAAGGAAACCAATGATATTTCCGCCTTTCCGTAGATTTTAAACGTTTACGCTTGATGTTTTCCATGAAAACTTATTTCAAACGTTTCCGTTAATAAAAATATACAATATTCTCGGCATAATTTCAAGTCTTTTTTCACATTTTTATGCCCTCTGTAATAAATTATGGAGGTTTAGCCAATTTTTCAACTTTACTTTTGTGCATTTTAACAATGCTATTTGGACAATTGTAATCGATTTGTTACAAAGAAACTGACAGGCTAATCAAAAAGCTGCGAAAATGCACTGCGTTTTCTGAGGGGTATATGAAACCAGGCTGTGTGGTATGTGAAAAATGTATATAAACATTTCTTTTGTATACAATTATGTTATGTGAAATTACAAAAACCATTAAAGAACTTTATTCATTAAACGTTTTCGGATAATAATTGTTGAAAAGTGTGTTGTGACATATGATATAGTTAAAATATTGTCTTGATATTAAAATATGATAGTCATTTGATCGGAAAAGTTGGAATATTCGGCGTTTGCGAAGATATTTTGAAACGTTTAAGCATATTTTAGCGTTTTTTTTATTGTGCAAAATAACGATGTGGAAAGAAAACGTATTTATTTCATACATTATATTCACAAGCTACATATGATATGACTATTTGATAGGGATTTTGCAAAGCTTTGAAAAAAATCTTGAATTTACTTTGAGAAAAATCTTGAATTTGTAGGTTTGTCAATCATATTGGACACTATTATTAAGAAATTCGATAGGCGAAAA
>ERZ780212.2099-NODE-2099-length-13575-cov-3.199704_pt1 | contig 13575 bp, 3 predicted proteins | sample MGYA00511364_ERZ780212 | MGnify/ENA primary metagenome ERZ780212 (study PRJEB29588, sample SAMEA2147991) | human gut metagenome | biome: human gut; feature: human-associated habitat; material: faeces | place: Denmark | collected 2008/2010 ...
TGTCATACTACGACAAGGACGGTAACCTCGGCAGCATCGACTACGACCGCTGGAACTACCGCGCCGGCATCGACGTGAAGGTAAGCAAATGGCTCTCGGCCAACCTCGGAGTGTCAGGAGACTATGGCAAGAAAAACAGCTCGAACATCAAGATTGGAGGTACAAATTCTGAAAACGACTATAACTTCCTGCTCACCCGTCCGCGCTACTTGCCGGAATACGTCAACGGCAGACCTATAGCAGCCTACGGTATCAGTAACACGCAAGCCGATGCCACTCAGGCTTATTCGTTCAACGAGTTGCGCCACAACGGCGACTACAGCCGCAACATGACCTCAAACATAAACATCAATGCCAGCCTGAGCTATGATTTCGGATGGAGCAAGATATTGAAAGGCTTGAACCTGCGCTTCTCTTACTCAAAGAGCATCAACACGGACAAGAGCAACCAGTACGCTTCCGATTACGACATCTACGTAATGCAGAACCGCACCGGTAGCGGACAGCACCTCTACACCCCGGTTGCAGGACAGGACTACGACCCGTTCTTGGACGACAGCAACTTCCTCTTGAGAACCGTCACAAACGGCAACGAGGCTTATCTTAGCCGCTCGATGGTGCGCACAGACAACTACCAGATGAACTTTACGGCATCCTACAACCGCGACTTCGGTCTGCACTCGGTAGGCGCGCTGTTCTCAATAGAGAAATCGGAGGCTGAAAGCGAATACCTGTACGCATACCAGAACAAGCCTTACCAATTCACTACGGGGCAGTCAAACTCAGCCAACCCAACCACAAAGACCATCACTTTCACCCGCTCGGAGTCGGGAACGCTCTCTTACATCGGCCGTATCAATTACGCTTACGCCAACAAATACCTTGCAGAATTCCTTATCCGCTCTGACGCGTCGACGAAGTTCGCCCCCGAAAATTACTGGGGAGTGTTCCCGTCGTTCAGCGCTGGCTGGGTAATGTCAGAGGAAAATTGGTTTAAGAAAGCCCTGCCTTGGGTTGACTTCCTGAAGATTCGCGCGTCGTTCGGTATCACCGGCCGTGACAACATTCCTGCTTGGCAGTGGATGCAGGTGTATGCCCAGGATGCCAACAAAGGTCCCGTGTTCGGCACGACAATCGCCGACAGCGGCAACCGTATCACCATAAACAGGTACAACTCTGCCGTGAACCGCGACGTGCATTGGGACAAGGTGTACAAGTTTAACCTCGGTCTCGACTTCAACGTGCTTGACAGCCGCCTCGCCGTAACGTTCGACATGTACCGCGAGTGGAACCGCGAGATGCTCATTCCTTTCTCACAGAACATACAGGCGACCATCGGAACTCAGACCGCTTCGGTAAACAAAGGCGAGTTGGACGCATGGGGCTACGAGATAGGCATAACGTGGAGAGACAAGATTGGCAAGGACTTCAAGTACCGCATCGGCCTGAACACAGGTTATTCAGACAACAAGGTGCTCAACATGGACTGGGTCACAAGCTACATTTACAAGGAAATCCAGCGCGGCCACCGCACCGACTTAGGTCTATGGGGCCTGCAATGCATAGGCATGTTCCGCTCGTTCCAAGACATTGAGGAGTATTTCGACAAGTACAAAATCACGTCTTACCTAGGCATGTCAAAGGACGAAGTGCGCCCGGGTATGCTCATCTACAAGGACGTGCGCGGAGCGCAGCAGCCCGACGGCACGTATGCCGGACCGAACGGAGTGGTCAGCGTGGACGAAGACGCCGTTCACCTGTCAGACCGCAGCAATCCTTACGGCTTCACCCTGAACCTCGGGGCAGACTGGAAGGGACTGTCGCTCACGGCGCAACTCAACGCTTCATGGGGCGGATACACAACAGTGCCGAACGCAGCGCTGGAGCCGGGCGACGGCTTGGAGTTCACCAACATGCCTTCGTTCTGGAACGTGGACAACATGTATTCTTACCAAAACGTTTACGACGCGCAGGGCAACCTCGTGGTTAAGGAGAACCGCAACGGCAACCTGCCTAACCTTGCCTACGCTAGCGTAAACTCGCTGACATCGTCGTTCTGGCGCATCAGCAGCACGCAAGTGACGCTCAGGCGAATCACGCTGGCTTACACGTTACCGTCAAACTGGGTGAAGGTGATAGGACTGCAGAACGCGCGCATCAACATCACGGGCCAGAACCTGCTGAGCTTCTACAACCCGTATCCCGACAACTTCATGGATCCGATGTGCCGCTACGACAGATACCCGACCCTGAGACAGTTCACCGTAGGCGTGAACCTTACGTTCTAATTCATGGATAATTCTAACTGAAAACAATGATGAAAGCAAATAAGATAAAATTGTTAGGCTTCGGCCTTGCCGCAGGACTTGCCCTCACATCGTGCAGCGACAGCTTCCTTGAGGACAAGAGAAACTACGACAACGTAGGCCCGGAGATTTATGACGACTACGACGGATGCAAGGCCCGCCTGAACGACATATACGCTTGGTGTCTGCCGGACATCAACGAAACCGCCGGCAACCATGTATGGAAAAGCCCGTCGACCGGCCGTGACGACGACCAAGCGAAGTCGACCGAGGAATACAGCGGCTTCAGCTGTTACGTCGACCCGCAGACGGAGTTGATGTCTGACGGGGACAACCGTGTGCCCGACTATTTCTGCGGACAAATAAGCAATATACAGGAAGCAGTGTACGGCCGCATACGCAACATCAACGACGTGATACGCGGTGTCAACGGCGGCTCCATCTCTCAGGAGCAGAAAAACGAGATACTAGGCCAGCTATACTTCTTCCGCGCGTGGTGCTACTACAGCCTGTTGAAATTCTACGGAGGCGTGCCTATCGTGACCGAGGTGGTAGACCCTGAGGAAGGCATCGTATTCCCGCGCGCCACAACGAAGCAGACGGTTGACTTCATACTGAGCGACCTCGATGCCGCAGCCAAGCTGCTGGGTCCGTTCACCATGAACGGCGGATGGGGCGGAAGCGACTACGGCCGCGTGACCACCGGCACGGCCCTCGCCCTGAAAGGCCGCGTGCTGCTGCTATGGGCCAGCCCGCTGTTCAACCGCAAGGACGCCCCCGAGCGCTGGACGAACGCCTACAACCTGATGAAGCTGGAACTTGACTCAATCAACGCTTGCGGCTACGGCCTGTACAACGAGGCCAACAACATAAACGGCTCGTCATTCGCCAACATGTTCAACCAGCGCACTACGGCCAATCCCGAGGCCGTGTTCGTAACGCTGTACAACCAGACGACGACCGGCGACGGCCAGAAGAACAACAGCTGGGAACGCTGGATACGCCCGGCAAACACCACAGGCTCAGGCTTCAGGGCTTCGGCAATGCTGGTTGACCTGTTCCCGATGGCCGACGGCAAAGTGCCCACGACGGCACAAACGTACACCAAGCTGGACAGGTCGGAATACGAGTACGACAGGGAGCACCCGTTCATGAACCGCGACCCGCGCTTCTACCGCACGTTCGCCATGCCGGGCTTCCGCTGGGCATACAAGGGCGACGGCTCGGTAGAGCAGCCCAACGACCCCAAGTACAACAACGGACAGGACTACGAGCTGTGGAACTACGTATGGTACAACTCGGCTGAAGACCGCGACAACCCCGCAAGCAGCAACTCTTACGGAGCGGACAACTTCCTCGCGCACGGCACGGGCACCCCGGGCGTGTATGTACGCAAACGTTCCGACGACCTCGACGTAAACCCGAACCCGCTATACACAAACTTCAACGCGGAGTCACAGAACGGCGGTTTCGCCTATTCGGCACAGCCGTACATGGAAATACGCTACGCCGAAGTGCTGCTCAACCTTGCCGAGGCTGCCTGCGGAGCCAACCAAATGGCCGAAGCCGTAAGCTATCTGCAGCAGATACGCGCCCGCGCCGGATACACCGCGGCCAACAACTACGGCCTTGACGCAGACCTTGCCGGCAACAAGGCGAAGTGCATGTCGGCCATACTGTACGAGCGCCAGATAGAGTTCGCCTACGAAGGCAAGCGCTTTGACGACATGCGCCGCTGGATGCTCTTTGACGGGGGCACGGGCAAAGTTGCGGGAGCGCCGTCTTCATGGGACCTCACCGGCTGGACCGGCAACACCTGCAACTGGCTGGGCATCAAGCCGCTGAACGGCCAACGCCGCGACAGGATGGAGTTCCGCGTGGCTGACAAATACGGCACCGGCGGCACTACCGCCAAGGATGAAGACGACCCGCTGAAGAAGGCTGGCGTAGCCCGCTGCGCCGCCGTTGACCTGAGGCAAGACCTAGCTCCGCAGCTGGAAGTGCTGAAACAGTGGTATGCCGACAACTTGGTACGCAAAGACCACAAGGGCGACGCATGGTCGGCCAGCAAAGTGAAGCTGTATATCAACTTCCGTCCGCAGTATTACTTGCTAGGTATTCCGCGCGGCCCGCAGAGCAACATGAAGGCCGCCGCTCAGACAATAGGCTGGGAAGACTATAACAACGGTAACGCTCCGGGCACATTTGACCCGCTGGCCGAGTGATTGACATGATACTGACGGCTCGTTTGAAGTCGGATTTTAATATGGGCGCGCCTGCCGGGTGCGCCCATGTTTTATTATGTGTTGCCGCCGTGTTCCTGACTGTTTGCGGTGGCGGATTGCATGTATGCCGCAACATTGGACAGTGTCCGCCATTATGGAAGAACCGTTAGATTGGATTCATCCGCAGTTTAAGAGTATGATACCGCTTTCATTTATGATAAGTCATATAAAAAAACACTGCCACTGTAGGGACATAATTTATTATGTCCGCACGTTTCGCAGAAACGTATTTCATTTGCCGTGCTTGGTTAATACGCCCCTCCGTGGCGTGCGGGCATAATAAATTATGCCCATACAAGTGGTGCATTCTGATAGCATGTATCTCTTAATTTTCGAAACAATTGCCATACACCAGAACTGCGGATGAACCCTATTATTGGCCGTTATGACTGTTTAAGCGGAGCGTTTGTGGCGTTTAAATCATGTGTCAGGACAGGTGTTTCCTGCCGGCTCATATCTTATTGAAAGTCAGGATGTTATCAACCGTTATGCAAAAGGCCGTGTTTTGCGTCGCAAAACACGACCTTTTAGGGCATGAAAGGTGGCCTTTCGCATTGCGAAAGGCCACCTTTTGCAAATTCAGTTTTTGTTTCTCAGTTCGTTGCGGTATTCCTTCGGTGTCTTGCCATACTTCTTCCTGAAGCATTTACCGAAGTAGCCCACGTCGCGGAAGCCCACCGAATAGGCTATTTCCGTGATGTTGTTGTCGGTCGTCTCGATAAGTCTCGCGGCCTTGTTGAGGCGTATTTCGCGCACAAGGTCTACCGGGGCGAAGCCCGTGAGGCTTTTCAGCTTCTTGAAGAAGGCCGACCGGCTGAGTCCTATCGTGCCGGCTATGGTGTCGATGTTGAAGTCGTTGGCGTTGAGGTTCTGTTCGATTATCTGGTGTATCTTGTGCATGAACTCAATGTCTTTCTTCACCAAGTGGCGTTCGTATTCTTCGCCCGCGTCGCCCTCGCCTGTGTTGTCGACGGCCGTCTGCACCACCATTTTCCGCTGGAATATGCGCTGTTCTTCAAGCAGCTGGTTGATGCGCGCCGTGAGATAGCTGCTGCTGAATGGCTTTGTTATGAAGGCGTTGGCGCCGGCTTTTACGGCTTTCATCTTGTCTTCCTCGGTGTTCTTGGCCGTAAGGATGATTACGGGTATGTGGCTTATGTTGAAGTCTTGCCGCACGCTTCGCAACACGTCGAGCCCTCCCATGTCGGGCATCATGAGGTCGGTGACGATGATGTCGGGGTGGTATTGGTAGATTTTCTTCATTCCCTCGCGGCCGTCGTGCGCCGTGAGCACGTTGTACCTGTCGCCGATTTGCAGTTTCAGCATACGGCACATGTCGGCGTTGTCTTCTATGAGCAGCACCGTGGGAACGTCGTCGGCCGTCTTTTCGTTGTTGTCGCCGTCGTTGTTGTCAGCCGGTTCGCTGCCGTCGGCCTGCACGTTCTTCTCGGCTGTGCCGTCGTCGAAGTACACCTCGATGTCGTCTTTGTCGAATTGCTCCTTGTCCGTTGGTATCTCCACCGAGAACACCACGCCCTTGCCGCCGTTTATGTTTTCGGCCCAGATGCGGCCGTGGTGCATGTTCACGAATTCCTTTGACAGAGACAGGCCGATGCCCGTGCCGGCATACGTAGTGTCGCCGGAGGTCTTGTTGTCGGCTTGCGAGAAGCGTTCGAATATCTGTTCGAGCTGTGTCGAGGGTATGCCGGCGCCGTCGTCCTCCACTCTTATCGTGCAAGTCTTGCGGTCGTGGTCGTGTTCAAGCGCCACGCAGATAGTGCCGCCCTCGTCGGTATACTTGAAGGCGTTGTTTATCAGGTTGTTGAGCACTACGCCTATTTTCTCGGCATCACACCATGCCGACACTCTCTCGTCGGGCTTTTCGAACACGAATGCTATGTTCTTCTCGTCGGCCAGCACCTTGAATTCGCCCATGAGCGTCTCTATCATGCGGTTGATGTCGACGAACGAGACATGCAGTCTCATCTTGCCGTTCTGTATCTTGCGGAAGTCGAGAATCTGGTTGACAAGCTGGAGCATCTTGTTAGAGTTGCGCTCTATCAGCTCGAGATACTCACGCCCGGTGGGGCTTAGTTTCTCGGTGGTCTTCAGTTCCTCCACCGGACCTTTTATCAGCGAGAGCGGGGTGCGCAGCTCGTGGCTCACATTGGTGAAGAAGCGTATCTTAAGCTCGGCCAGACGGTCGTTTATGTACACCTCGTTGCGCATCCTGATGACGTACATCACCGTGCGCGCTATGCCGTAGAGGGCCAATGCTACGAGCATGACGTAAATGGTGTAGGCCCACCATGTGGCCCACCACGGCGGCAGCACTACCACTTCGAGCGTACACTCGGGCGACACGTTGTCGTTAACCTTCACGCGGAACGTGTAGCGTCCGGGCGGCACGTTGGCGTAGGAGGCTATGCGGTTGCTTCCGTTGTTGTGCCATTCCTGCTCGTATCCGTCAAGTATGTAGGTGTAAGGTATGAGGCTGTTGTCGGCGTAATAAGGCGCCGAGAACTCTATGGTGAACGTCGACTGGTCGTGCCTGAGCGTGATTTTCCTTACATATTTCACCGAACCTTCATGTATCGGCGGGTCGAAGTCTTCAAGTTCGCGGTTCAAAACCTTGAAGTCCGTTATGAAAGTCTTGAACTTCTGCTCGTTCTCGCTCCTTACCGCGGCGGGGTTGAAGGCCAGCAGTCCCTGCCTGCATCCTATCAGTATGCGGCCGTCTTGCAGGCAAACAGCTGTGTTGTCTTCGGTCGTTACGTCGGGAAATCCGGCAAAACGGTCGTAGTGTTTTACGAACGACGAGCCCCTTTTCAGGCTTGCCAGCCCGTTCTCGGTGCCAATCCAAAGGCAGCGGCTTTTGTCTTCGGTTATCGACATGATGGCGTTGCCGCCGTGGCGGTCGTTCATGATGTACTGCTTCAGCACGGGGCGGCGGTGTCTTTTGTCGTAGTATTCCAGCCGGTTGAGGCCGTTGCCGAATATGCCCATCCAGATGTTGCCGTCGCGGTCTTTGTACATGGTGGATATGTCGTTGCTCGTCACGCCCGAGTTACGGCCTCCGCGATATGTCTCGAACTGGATGTCGGCGGCCTTGTCGAAGTCGCCGTCGAACGACATCAGGCCGTCGGTGGTGCCTACCCACAGTCGTCCGTCGTGGTCTTCGGCTATAACCCTCACGTCGGTGTACAGTTCATAGCCGGGGTATGTCTTCAGTCCGCTCTGCTTGTTGCGGAACACCGTGCGCCCGGCGTGCGTCTCCATGAGGTTAAGTCCGCCGTAGAACGTGCATACCCAGATGCGCCCGCGGCTGTCCTGATAGGTGTAATACACCCGGTTGCTGCTAAGTGACGAGGGGTCGCCGCGGCGGTTCATGTGCCTTGTCAGCCTCAGCCCTTGCGGTGCAAGCTCGTCAACCACGCCTTTTACGAGCCCCGAGCCTTTGGTGGAGAACCACAGGTTGCCGTCGCGGTCTTCCATTATGTGGTACACGCTGCCTATGTCGTCAGGGCCGAACCGCCGCTTCACCCTGTTTGTCTTAGGGTCGATGCAGTACAGGTCGCCGCCCCGCGTGCCAACCCACAGGTCGCCGTTGCGTGTCTGTTGGATTACGCGCACGCCGTCGATGTTGGCTGACGTGCATTTCAACAGGTCGGGGAAAAGAAACTTGAAGCTGTATTTAGGGAAGCACACCTTGTACACTCCGCTCGTCGTGGACGACAGCCAAAGGATGCCGTCATGGTCGATGTCAACGTCGAAGAAGTTGGTCTCGTTGATGTCGTCTTTGAATTCCTTGAGCAGGTTGACATTCTGAACCATCCTTGAAGCGTGGTCGTATCGCCACACTTCGCCGTTTTTTTGCAGTATGAACAGGCCGTTGGCTCCGGTGTCGACGAATTTCATCTCGGCGAACAGACTGTCCTGAGGCAAGGTGAACGTGGCCTTGCGGCCCGTTGCGGGGTCGTAGTTGAGCATAATGCCGTTTCTTGTACACAGCCACAGCTTGCCGTACTTGTCGGCAAACGTGCCCGCCACGCGGCCTACACCGTCTGTTTCAAGTTTGGGACTGCCGCCCTTGGCTACGGAGAACAGACCTTTTGAGGTGGTGAAATACAGCTTCCCGTTCGTTATGTTGATGCTTGTCACCGCGTCATTCATGCCTTTAAACGAGAGCCTTGCAGCCTTGCCTGACGCCGCGTTGACGATGAGCAACGCTCCGTAGGATGTTCCGGCGCATACGTATTTGCCTGTCTTGTTGAAGCAGGTGAAGGCCACCGTGCCGGCCGTTTTGCCCAGCACGGGCTTTTGCGCGCCCTTCTTGGCCGCGTCCATGTCGAGCCGTGTGGTAAGCCAATATACGTACTTGCCGTTCTCGCCCAGCACGTTGCGGCGCAGGCGCATGGTGGGCGCGTCAATGTCGCGCCGCGAGTCATATATCTTTTCGACGTTGATTTTTCCGTTGTTGTCCACACCTGCCACGAACATGTCCTTGTTGCGCGTGAGTATAAGCACGTTGCCGTCGTCAATGCGTTGCACTTTTATCACCTGCACGTTGCGCGACAGACGCTTCAGCTCGTTGTAAACGTCGTGGTATGATTCGGCTGACTTGTCGAACATATACAGGTGGTTGTCGGTGTTGCGTATCCAAAGGCGGCCGCCGCCGTCTTCAACCACGTTCCTCACTTTCTGCGGAGGAACGTCAGACGAATGGTTGCGCCGGGTGGAGTAGGGGGTGAACTTCGCACCGTCGAACGAGCACAGGCCGTGCCATGTGCCGAACCATACGAAGCCGTCCCTGTCTTTCAGGGCGCTGTACACCGTGTTGCTCGGCAGTCCTTCATCGTTGGTGTAGTGCTCGACAATCATGTCGGGCTGGGCCGTCGCCGTAAGGGCGGATGTAGACAGCAGTACGGCCGCTATGCAGAGTAGTTTTTTCATGATATGCCTTCGTTTTGTTTTTCAGGTAAGAAAGCCTGACTACAGCTTCTATGGGAGCAAAGATAATAAAAAAAAGTGATTCAGCTTGCCGTGCCGTATAAAATCATCTTTGTGTAATTATTTATGGTTGGACATGTAGGATGACGGCGGGCTGTTTTCCAATATACGGCAAACGGCGTTGCAAAACATGGCATATTGCACGATAAAAGGCGGCCTTTTACAAGCTAAAAGGCCGCCTTTTATAAAGCGAAATGTAAAATACTGATTTTCAAGAAGTTGCAAATGCCGTTCCTGCGCCGTTCCAGTAGATTCTTATTCAGCCGCTTACGCTGCTTTTCAGTATGCCGGTTCAGGCGTAGACAGCCGGTAAACCGCTCTGCTTATTGCTGCACGCCGAAGTCGGCCTGTTGGCGGTTCACTTCCTCCAAGGTGCGCTGGCGTTCCTCGTCGGTCATGGTTTTCTGTCCGCCTATGCGGCTGCGCATGGCTGCGCGTGCCGCGTTTGTGAGTGGTGCCTCGTCGTAGCATGAGGGCAAGGCGGCGGCCGTGCTCTCGATGGTCAGCGTGGCAGGGGCGGGGGCGTAGGTGCCTTCGTAGGCCGAGGCGGCTGTGACGGTTATCTTGCCTGGGCGGTTGGTTGCCTGTATCAGCACGGGAGCGCTGCCCCATTCAACGCGGCGCGGATTGGCCATTATTCCCTCGCCGTCGCCGATGATGCGGCCTTCGCCGCTTACGGTGAAGCGGATGTTGTCAGAGGCCAGACGTTTCACGTTGCCGTTGTCGTCGGTCACTTCGGCCACTACTACGATGAAGTCGCTGCGTCGGCCGTCAGTCCGCGTCCGAGACTGTCAACGTAAAGGCGAAGTTTAGTGGAGCGGCGCGACGGCATCTTTTTCTCCACGGCCACCACTTTGCCGTCTCTGATGCCTTCGGCAAGCAGCGTCACCTTCTGCCAATTACGCTGCTTGTAGCTGTACTCGCGTGCCTGCCAGAAGTCCCAGAAGCCTTTGAACACTACGGGAGCCGACTGTATGCCGTCAGGGTCGTGCTTTACGGGCAGCGTCATGGTCTTTTCGCCGAACACTGTGAGGCGCACGCTGTCGCAGTTGGAGAACACTGTAACATCGGCATCGGAGAATTGGGTCATCTCATTTGCAATGAACACCATAGGTTCAGAGTCGACAACCTGGGAGCGGAACATCTCGAAAGCGTATTTCTTCTGGCGGAAGGCGTCGTATATGCCGCCGTAATACGGGTCGGGATGATAGCCGCGCTGGTGGTCGAAAGGATGCCATTGGGCACCGCCGATGAACTGACGCCTGCCGTGGAACATCGTGCCGTAAGTGTCGCATAGCGACAGGGCGGCCGTCAGCATGGGCCGTTCGCCCCACGCGCGGGCGGAGCGGTTGAGGCAGTTGTGGGCGTACCAGTCGTCAACCATCTCGCCGAACTCGCGCGTGAACACGCACTTGTCTTTCACCGTCGTCGGCTTGCCTATGTTCTCGGGCCAGTCGTACACTACGTCATAATTATCGGCCACGCCCGCCGACTGCATGTCGGCCACGGCTCCCGGCCGTCCCGGGTAGGGGTATTCGTCGCGCGTTATCTGCAGGGCCTTCAGGGCGAAGTCCTCGGGATAGCGTGTTTCGTTCAATATAGGTTCCCATAGGAGCACCGAGCAGTGGTTTCTGTCGCGGCGGATTATCTGCCTTGTGTTCTCGTGTACAAGTTCACCGAAGCGCGGGTCTTTGTTCCAGTACTGCCAGCCGGGCGTAGGCACGATGATGAACAGGCCCAGTTCGTCGCAAGCGTCCATGAAAGCAGGGTCCATGGGGTAGTGGGCCGCGCGTATGATGGTCATGCCTGCGTCTTTCAAGCGCTTGGCGTCGCGCCACTGTTGGCTGTTTGGCACGGCGTTGCCAACGTAGGCAAAGTCTTGATGGCGGTTGCCGCCGATGAGCTGGTGGTAAGGTTTTCCGTTCAGCCAGAAGCCGTCGTCGCCCTTGAACTCGGCTTTGCGCACGCCCATGCGTACAGTGCCGCCGTCAACGGTTTTGCCGTTTTGGCTGACGGTTATTTCAACATTATATAAATAAGGGCTTTCGGGCGACCAAAGGTTAGGCTGCTTCAGTTTCATGGCGAGGTTGGCAACGGCGGTATTTCCGGCCTTAACCTTTATTCTTTTAGACAGCGAGCTGACGGCTTTTCCGTTCTTGTCTTTCACTACGGCGGTGACAGTAGGCTGTGCGGTGGAGCGTGAAGTGTTGCCTACTTCGACGTTTACGAACACGTCGGCGCTCTTTTCCGATATGTTGTCATAATGCAGGAAAACGCCTCCGCCTGCTACTTTGTTTGCCTCGACAGCATCGGTTATGGCAACGGGCGACTTGCCTATGAGCCAAACGTCGCGGTACATTCCCCCATGATAGCAGAAGTCAAGCGCGGCCTGTTTCTTTCCGGGAGGATACGTCTTGTCGTCGCTGTTGTCGGCCTTTACGGCTATCAGGCATTTGTCGCCCGCCTTGATGCCGAGCGCAGTCAGGTCAATGGTAATCGGGAGATAGCCTCCGAGGTGGCTTTTCACTTTTTCGCCGTTGACGAAAATGTCTTGTTTGCCCATTATCGCCTCAAAATGCACGGTGACGTTCTTGCCTACCATGTCGGCAGGAACGGTGAAGTGCTTGCGATACCAAGCCACGCCTTGATAGTTGCGGCTGCCGCTTCCTTCTGAAGGTTCGAGCCTTACGCTGTGCGGCGCGCATACAATTTGCCACTTGCTGTCGTCAAACGCCGCGGCTTCAGCACCTTCGGCATCGCCTAAGTGGAAGCGCCAGCCTTGGTTGAAGTTGTAGATTATGCGTCCGCTTCCTTGCAAAGGGAACAGTCCCGCCACTGAATATGTGTCGGCTGTTGCCGATGCCAGTGATATTAAAAAGGATAAAAGGAAGAATAGTTTTTTCATAATGATTGAATGTTTTTTTAGTAGTTAGAGGAGTTAAAGCAGTTAGAAGTCATTAACGTAAGATGTTTTGTTGCTTCATTAAATCCATTGCCCGTTTTATTGGCAAAGGTATTGACTTTAACTGCTTTAACTCCTCTAATTACTTTAACTACTTATTGACATCCAGCACAACGTGTTTTACCCTCAGTCTGCGCCAAGTGTAAATGCAGTGCAGCTTGCCGTCTTCCGTCTGGATGATTGAAGGATAAGAATACTGGCTTATGGGCGAGTCTTCAAGAGTGACCCAGTGGTGCCAGTTGATGCCGTCGTCGGATATGAGGACTGACAGCGGTGTGCGCGGCCCTTTGCCGTTCTTTATGCCTTTGGGCACGGGGCGGTCGTTGCATATCATTGCGTGGCGGCCGTCTTTCAGGGTCACTACGTCAAGTCCGCTGTTGTTGTTGGGCACGTCGATGAGTTGTATCTTCGACCATGTTTCACCATTGTCTGAACTATAGGTTATGCCTACGTGCTCGTTGCGTGTGCGTGCCACGGCGGCCAGCCTGCCGTCTTTCAATATCATGATGGCCGGTTGTATGATCTTTATTCCTTTGTCCATGGCCACGTAGTCGGTGCGTTTCCATGTTTTGCCCATGTCGTCGGAATATTCGAAATACAGCCTCCAGCCGCCTTCCTCGATGCTGGTCGGCGCGATTATTCGTCCTTTATTGAATATTGGCTTGTTCTTGATAGGGCCGAGGAAGTCTTTTTGCAGCGGTTCGCGCTTGCTCCAAGTCTTGCCTCCGTCCTTTGAACGTATCATCCATCCGGTCCAGTCGGCCACTTTGTTTCCTATCTTAAAGTAAATCACAAGGTCGCCGCCGGGTATCTGGTAAACCACCGGATTCCAGCAAGCCTTGCGCTGCCAGCCTTCAGGATTCTTGCTTACTTTCTTGTCAATGATAGGGCCTTTGGCCGCCGGAACGTTCGTGCTGTCGAGTCCTGACAGTCCTGCGAGCTTCGCTTCCTCGCTTCCTGTCTTGAAAACTCCGTCGGCCACCAGTTGCGGAGCAAGCCAATGGTCGCTGCC
>ERZ780212.2101-NODE-2101-length-13547-cov-3.544767_pt1 | contig 13547 bp, 11 predicted proteins | sample MGYA00511364_ERZ780212 | MGnify/ENA primary metagenome ERZ780212 (study PRJEB29588, sample SAMEA2147991) | human gut metagenome | biome: human gut; feature: human-associated habitat; material: faeces | place: Denmark | collected 2008/2010 ...
CCCCTTCGGGGACGGGGTTGGCACCTATACGTTATACACCTAAACTGCGGATGAATCCTTTCGCCTCGCAAAAGGCCGTCTTTTACACTCCAAAAGGCCACCTTTCGCAAGCCAAAAGACGGCCTTTTGCACGGGCGCGGCAAACATGTTGGCAGTCAATGGGTTACGCCATCCTTGCAAGAAGCAGCCGCCATACAGTCAAACCTACCGCCAATGAAGCCCCGCCATGCGTTAAATTACATCATTATGGCCTGAAAATTACAATTATTTCAGCGTTTCTTATTACTTTTGCAGGCGGACAACCACAAGCCGGACTATCATCGGCCGCAGGCTGACCGATGAAACAAACAACAACTGATATGGTCTATAAATACGACTTCTTGATTATCGGCGGCGGTGTCGCCGGTATGAGTTACGCCCTGAAAATAGCCCGGGCGCACAAAGGAAAGATTTGCATCATCTGCAAGACTACGCTTGACGAGGCCAACACGGCAAAGGCGCAAGGAGGCATCGCGTCAGTAACCAACCTTGCGGTGGACAACTTCGAGAAACATATCGAGGACACGATGATAGCCGGCGACTACATAAGCGACCGGCAAGCGGTAGAACAAGTGGTGCGCAACGCTCCCGCGCAGATAAAGGAACTTGTGCAATGGGGCGTGAACTTCGACAAGAACGCCGACGGCAAATATGACCTGCACCGCGAAGGCGGGCACTCGGAATTCCGCATACTCCACCACGCCGACGACACCGGGGCCGAGATACAGCGCGGCCTCATGGCGGCGGTGCGCAACAATCCAAGCATCGAGATAAAAGAGAACCACTTCGCCGTGGAAATCATAACGCAACACCATCTGGGCATAGAAGTCACCCGCCGCACGCCCGACATAGAGTGCTACGGCGCCTACGTGCTGAATCCAGACACGCAGAAGGTTGACACCTACCTGAGCAAAGTAACCCTGATGTGCACCGGAGGATGCGGAGCCGTCTACCAGACGACCACCAACCCCGTCATATCGACAGGCGACGGCGAGGCCATGGTGTACCGCGCCAAGGGCACAGTGCAGGACATGGAGTTCGTGCAATTCCACCCCACGGCGCTCTATCATCCGGGAGAGACGCATCCCGCATACCTCATCACCGAGGCCATGCGCGGCTACGGCGGCATCTTGAGACTGCCCACCGGCGAGTCGTTCATGGAGAAATACGACAAGCGGCTGTCGCTTGCGCCGCGCGACATAGTAGCCCGAGCCATCGACAAGGAGATGAAAATACACGGCATCGACCACGTTTGCCTCGACGTTACGCACAAAGACCCGGAGGAAACTAAGCACCACTTCCCCAACATTTACCACAAGTGCCTCTCCATAGGCATCGACATAACCAAGGAATACATACCCGTGCGCCCTGCGGCCCACTACATGTGCGGCGGCATAAAGGTCGACCTTAACGGCGAATCGAGCATACACCGCCTCTACGCCTTAGGCGAATGTTCGTGCACGGGGCTGCACGGCGGCAACCGCCTTGCCAGCAACTCGCTCATCGAGGCAGTGGTCTACGCCGACGCGGCGGCACGCCACAGCCTAGCCCACGTTGACGAATACGAGTTTAACAGCCGCGTGCCGGAGTGGAACGACGAAGGAACGATGACAAACGAGGAGAAAGTCCTCATCACGCAAAGCGTCAAGGAAGTGGGCCAGACGATGAGTAACTACGTGGGCATTGTTCGCAGCGACCTGCGACTGAAGCGCGCGTGGGACCGCCTCGACCTGCTGTACGAGGAGACGGAGGCCCTGTTCAAGCGCGTAAAAGCCAGCCGCGACATCTGCGAACTGCGCAACATGATCAACGTGGGTTACCTTATCACCCGCCAAGCCATTGAGCGCAAGGAGTGCCGCGGGCTGCACTACACGATTGATTATCCGCTACACGCGTATGACAAAAAATAGGAATTAAACACCTACCCCAACCCTCCCGAAGGGAGGGAGCTTAATATGCGTTGCTTCATTGGTAAAACAAACAGTGGCATTTGGCTGTCAAGATCCCTCCCTTCGGGAGGGTTGGAGTGGGTGTTTATTTAGCTGTCAGTTATTTATTGAATAATCGTTTCTGTCCTTCAATATGTCTTCCATATTCTCGGCGGCCCAGTCTATCAGGCTGTTTATCAGCGGAATGAGCGACAGGCCACGCTCCGTAAGGCTGTACTCCACGCGCGGCGGCACCTCGGCGTATACCTTGCGGGCCACCAGTCCGTCGGCCTCGAGCACCTTGAGCGCCGTCGACAGCATCTTTTTCGATATGTCCGGGATGTACAGTTTCAGGCCATTGAAGCGCAGCACACCGTATTTTTCGAGCGTGAAAAGCACCAGCATCGACCATTTGTCGCCTATTCTTGACAGCACGTTCCTTATCGGGCACTGAGGGAACAGTGCGTAATTTACATCTGTTTTGAGCATAAACAACCACCGTTTGGGTCTACAAAAGTAACCGAAACGGTCTACATAACACATCAATAGACGTTAAACTTTGTAAAAACCATTTTCCGAATACGCCGCAAAAAGGCAACGGTAACGTGCAGGTTACCGTGTAACGTCTGCGTAACTTCTTGCATATCATGTATTTGCGCATTACCTTTGCATCCGTAAACATCAACTTATAAAACATACATTGATATGAAAGAACTGAAAGTTTTGGGTGAAGGCACAAACTTCACGGCCGTATCTGCGGGCAAGTTTGACGGTTTGAAAGATTATGTATTGCCGCTCGGCGAAGGCGTATCGGTCAACGGCAAGGTGTTCACGGGCGAAGCTTTGAAGGCCACGGGCATGGAGATGTCGCTCCAGACGATGCAGCCCGGGCAGGCCAGCCCGTTCCTCCACGCCCACAAACGGCATGAGGAGCTATACATGATAATCAGCGGCGAGGGCGAGTTCCGGGTTGACGACAAGGTGTTCCCGGTAGCCGAAGGCAGCCTCGTGCGCGTCGCCCCGGCAGGCAAACGCGCGCTACGCAACACGGGCGGGGCGGCTCTTGTCGTGATGTGCATCCAGTATCAGGCCGGCAGCTTCGCCCCTGACGACACACCGGCAGGCGACGGCGTGATACTCGAAGAAGCCCCCTTCGACAGCAGTTTGTAACAGCCTGTTAATCAGGCCGAAACCGGGCGTTTTCTAAAAGGTGGCCTTTCGTCTTGTAAAAGGCCACCTTTCACCGTGCAAAAGACGGTCTTTTGGAAAGCAAAACACGGCATATTGGAAAACCGCCCGCCATAGGGCGTTTCTGCGGCGGTTACGATTTGCGTAGGCACACTATGGTTTTTGCCTAAAAAAAGACTATATTTGCAGACGTAAACAATGACTGAAGCAAATGAAAACAATAAAAAAATCCGCCATTACCGCCATATTTTCGGTCGCCGTGTTGTGCCTCGCGGCCTGCACGTTCGGCGGCGACGATGATACCGACTATGACAAGTCGCTGCTCGCGGCGGGCTCAACGGCACCGGTATTCACTATGACCACCGACGAATATCCTGACGGAATAAGCCTTGCCGCGCTGCGCGGAGGATACGTGCTGATAGAGTTCTGGAGGTCGGGATGCAAAGACTGCCAAGCCGCTACGGGACGTATGAAAGAACTGCACGCGGCTTACGCACCGCTGGGAGTGACGTTTGTGGGCGTATCGTTCGACACCGACGTCGACGCTTGGCGCACGTACATCGAAAACAACGGCCTCGACTGGATGCAGCACTGCGAACGTAAGTCAGGCTCAGAGAGCACCGTAGGCGCGGCCTACAACATAAAATGGGTGCCCACTTTTTATCTTATCGACCCCGAAGGAAAAGTTGATTTCGCAACGGTCTACATCGAAAAAATGGCCGAAAGGCTGGAAAGCATAAAATAAATAATTAAGAATTAAGAGTTAAGAATTAAGAAAATCACCCACGAGACATGTTTTCTTAATTCTTAACTCTTAATTCTTAATTCAACACGCGCTCTTAATTCCTAGTTCTTCCGCCTGTTCCACAGACAGAAAGTACGGCCGTAATTAAGCATACGCCATACCCATTCCAAAGGTCCGAACTGGCAATAGCGCAACCATATCCAGCTGAACAGTACCTGAAAAGCAAACACGGCTAGTGCCGTAAGCTCGGTCTGCGCAAGACCGACACCGGCTCCAAGACCGAAACCTATACCGTAAAAGAGAAACATGCCGACAACCGACTGGCCTATATAATTGGTCAACGCCATTCTGCCCGGAGCCGCCAGCCAACGCCAAACGGCCGCCTCACGGCTTTTAAGGTAAAGCAGGCAAAGCCATGCCGCGTAAGCGAAACCCAACGGATAGACACTGACAAAATATAGAACGGAGTGACCCGCCGCGCCGAAAGGATGGCCGTTGACGGCGCTCCACGCGTAAACCAGCGACAACGGTAGCCCTAAGAAAAAGCCGACAGATGACACCTTGCGCAATAGCGGCTTGTGTTCAGCCAAGTCGGCGTACAGCTTACGCCGCCCGATATAAAACCCTATGACAAACAAGCCCAGCACCTTGAAATAGCGGTTGCCGTCGACAAACTCCTGCACACGCACCAAAGCGCCCTGCACAAGAAACTGGAACACCTCACGATAAGTGTCAGCATCGCGCAGCCAATAGCCGAAGTTCTCCTCCGTTATGCCGTACATCCTGCAATAATGCCACTGCGCCCTGACTGCCGGAGCCGACAGGCTGATGCCGAAAAGCCCTGTAACACAGTCGACAAAGACGGGCAACAGCAGGAAAAACGCCGCCCAACACAACAGCCAGCGGTCGCTCATACGCCTGAACAACGGCAGCAACATTCCCATAAACGCATACAACATAAGTATGTCGCCGCTCCAAATGAACATCAGATGAAGGAAACCTATCAGCACAAGCACGGCCATTCGGCGGTAAAACAGGCGGAAACCGCCGTCGCCACGCTCGGCCGCATGGCTGATTATTATAGAAAAGCCCATGCCGAAAAGCAAAGAGAACAGGGTGTAAAACTTGCCGTCGACGAAGACGTATTGCAAGAACCTTACCACCCGGTCGGCATCCGCCGTAGGCATGGAAGCCGCCACCTCCGGCGGCTGGAACGTGTAAAGGGAAAACTCGGGATAGTTCGCAAGGATTATACCGATAAGCGCGAACCCTCTCAAAGCGTCCAAAATAACATAACGCTCGGAAGGTCTTACCGGCGACAGATTATGTTTGTTCATTTCGTTCTTCTGTTTACGCTCATCACACTGAGCAAAATTACAGCCAGTCCGGCCAGCTGCACCGCAGTAACTTCTTCTCCGCCGACGCCTGCCCCGAGAACTACGGCCACTACGGGGTTGACGTATGCGTGAGTGGCCACTTCCGTAGCGGGGCGCACTTTGAGCAACCACACGTAAGCGGTGTAAGCCATCAGCGAACCAAAAGTTATCAGATAAGCCAACGAAAGCCACGACAACGTTGATACGGAAGATACATTCACGTCGTCAAAACCGCCCGTAACACATGCGCAAACGGCAAACACGATGCCTGCGGCGGCCATCTGCCACGCCGCGCCGGCCAGTCCGTCGCCGTCTTCTTCGACCGAACAACGGTACTTGGAGTAAAGCGTTCCGCAAGCCCACGAAACGCATCCGCCAACAAGGATGAGCACCCCGTACTCGGAATGGGCACCCGGATGGGCTTCGGAATACAACTGCTCGACATACAAAAGGGCAACTCCCGCAAAACCGAGAACCATGCCCAGCACCGTGGAAACACTCTTGAAATTGCGCCGCCACATAGGAACATCGAGCAACATAATCCACACCGCCGTCGACGAAGCCACTATAGCGACGAGGCTGCTGCTAACAAACCGCTGCGCGAACATGATGACCGCTTGGTCGACAAACAGCAACACGACTCCGCAAACGGCCGACCTTATGATTAGCCTACGGTTCAGCAACCGCTCGCCGCGCCACTTACAGACGGCCAAAAGCAAAGCTCCCGCCACGCAAAAGCGCACCGCTCCAAGTACGAACGGCGGAAAATCACGCAGGCATACACCAATAAAGAAATAGGTGGAACCCCACACCACATAAATAAGGAAATAGGCTATGACGACGGCCATGGTGCTTGAATTAATTAAGAATTAAGAGTTAAGAATTAAGAAAATACGCAATGTTTGTATACTAAAGATTAAGTGTCAAAGCATGTTTTCTTAATTCTTAACCCTTAACTCTTAATTCTTAACTCCTTGTCTTGATTTCGCAGTCGGCCGGAGCCTTGATATTTTCATCCAAGGTTATAGAACCTATAGAGTCAGCTACGATGCGTCCCGACATGGGGTTCTTGATGTTCGTTATGGCTCCGCGTATGTCGGCGTTGAGCGTGGAGTACTCAAACGCGCGGTCGCAGGAGGCGTCGAACGTGCAGTTTTCAAGCACAAGGTCGTGCGCGTAGCACAAAGGCTGCTCGCCGGAAATGTGGCAGTTGACGAGACGCAGGTTCTTGGAGTGCCACCCTAAGTACTCCCCGTTAAGCTCGGAGTCGTAAATCGTAACGTTCTCCACTTCCCAGAAAGCGTCTTTCGTTGTGATTTTGGCGTTGTGGATTTCCACGTTTTTCACATACTGGAACACGTACTTGCTGTCGCTCTCAAGGCCGTCGACGCGGATGTCTGTGCTGAACATGAACGGATAAGTGCCGCCGTGGAGCTTCAAGTTATTAACGTTGATACGGTTGCAACGCCAGAACACCTCGTCGGCATCATTCATCTCAACGTTCTCTATGTCGATGTCGTTCATCTCGCGGAACATCTTCGGAGCGTCGATTACGGTGTCCTTCATCTTCAGGTGGTCAGAATACCACAGTGCGGAGCGGCCTCCCACCGCGAAATAACAGTTGTCGATGGTGAACCCATGGACGTGCCAGAAAGGATAATTGCCCTCGAAACGGCAGTTCGTAGCCACGATGTTGCTGCACTCCTTGATTGCCGACTCACCCTCGCGGATGGTCACATTGTCGATGTGAAGGTCGTGCGAGGCGAACAACGGGCGTTCCCCGCCAAACTCTGTGTTAGCTATAAGTCTCATATTATATTGCCTTTTGTTTTGTTTTCACGGTGCAAAAATACACAAAAAAGGCGACACTGAATGTATCTTATTTACTGATAAGACAACCAACCTTACGGTTGAATGAAAAATTAAGAATTAAGAGTTAATAATTAAGAAAATTACCGACGAGGCATGTTTTCTTCATTCTTAACTCTTAATTCCTAATTCAATACGCTCTTTTTGTTAGTTGTTCACCACCGCGTTGCCAATACATCCGTTAGGCATCTGCACGTGTATGAGCGCACACACTGTGGCGGCAATGTCGTTGATGGTCGTCCTTGCTTGCGTGGTTCCGGGCTTTACGCCCCACCCCATGAGGATAAACGGAATGTGGGTGTCATACGGATTCCACACGCCATGGGTGGTTCCGCGGCCTGGCTTTTCGGAAGACGCCTCGTAATGAGCGGGATTGAGCACCATCTGTACGTCTCCGCTGCGCAGGCGGTGATAACCGTTCACCAGTTTCTCGCGGACGACTGCGGGAAGAGAGGCATCCATCACTTGCTCAAGGTCTACCACGTAAGCGTACTGCGGGTCACGTTCCAGCCAGTCTACGGTGGCCTTCTTCACGTCGTCGAGCGACAATCCGAGCCCTGCTATCGTACCGCGGTTGAGGAACACCTTATAATTGCTGACGCAGTTTACGAGACTCTGCGCCGTGTTGAACTTTTGCTTGAGATACGCATCGAGCGCTTTCTCAACCTTCGAGGCGACAAAGCCGCCGGCCGGTATGCCGTGTTCCTGCAGCATCATGGCGTTATTGGCCGCGCCGTGGTCGGCCGTAAGGAACACTAGATACTGCCCCTTGCCCACCTTTTGGTCAAGATACGCGAACATGTCGGCCAGCCGCTTGTCAACGTCAAGATATATCTCACGTATCTCCGGGCAGTGGGTGCCGACCTCATGGCCTACCTTGTCAGTGACTGAGAAGCTAACGGTGAGCATATCCGTCACCGAGTCTTGCCCCAGCGATTCGCCCTCGACGGCGGCCTTGGCCATCTCTGCGGTCATCAGGTTGCCGTAAGTGGAATATGCTACCTCGCGTTCGCTCTTGCCTCCGTACTTCTCGTTGAAATCTACAACCCACCCGGGCAGCCGCTCCATGTAATAAGTGCTGGTGATGAACGCGCCCGTTGAGTAGTCAACCCAGTAAGCCCCGTCGGCCGAATGACCCGCAGGCAGAATCGAAGCGCGGTCTTTCAGCGACACGCCTATAACCTTGGCCTTAAAGTCGGTGGCAATCTTCAGCTCGTCGCCTATGGTCGTAGTCAGCAGCCTGCGCGGCGACATGCGGCCCGCATCAGTGTCGCTGCCGACCCCGCTCACCGTTGAGTCGGCACAACAGTAAACCATCCTGCCGTCCTGCATGAAACTGTTGCCGGCTATGCCGTGGATGGCCGGCACGGAGCCGGTGAATATCGATGCGTGACCTACACCGGTAATGGAGGGGACATAATTGATCATGGTGTTCTCGCAGTTGTATCCCTCGCTCATCAGGCGCTTGAATCCGCCGTCGCCGTAAAAGCCGTAGTAACGATAAAGATAATCCCAGCGCATTTGGTCGACAACTATCCCGACCACCAGTTTGGGCCTGTCAGCTCCGGCGGCCACGCCGCTTGTGCAACCTAGACACACCAAAGCGACAGCCACGAAGATGACTTTCGCTAACAAAAAGTTTCTTTTCATGTCAATGATTTTTTGTAATTTGTGTTGCAAAATTAGGCATTTTCCACGAACAAGCGAAATAAAACCTAGCCCCGACGGCAATCTTAACAGAATATTAAAACGGCTGACGGTAAAACGTTCCTGTGTAAGTCTGTAACCCGTTGATAATCAACACACTTACAAAAGACCGTCTTTCGCACGATGAAAGACGGCCTTTTGGGCTGTAAAAGACGGCCTTTTGGAAAGCGTTTTGCCGCATACGCGATTGAACTAAACGCCTGATAAAAGAGCGGTCGTTAGTTTACCGGTGACTATGCGCGGCTTGTTGACGAGCTTAAGGACAACCCATCGCCGGACAACGGACTAAAATAAAACACTAAAAACACTAACCGTAACCACTAGGCACGCCCTTTGACAATCGACTCGTAACGCTCGCCGAAACGGTTGGTGACAACAATCCTTATCTCACGGAAACGCCCGGCCGGGCGGCAACGGAACAGATGCGGGGTGGATATGTCAATGGACCGGCCGCCCGACTGCGCCTTATAAGCCGCGTCGATGCCCGTAAAACGCTCCATCGCGCCCATCTTACGCCCGTCCTGCCACCACTCTACTCTGCACCGGTGGTCGTAATCCCACACGTTGGCCACGACGCAATCCCTGAGCGAAGGCCATTCGCCGCGCCCGTAAACACTCATCTGCAGGTTTAAAGGATGGCCCGTCGACTTGTAATGCCAGCGCAGGCTGTCGCCCTCGACGCTTACCACCATGTAGCCGTTGGGCGTGCCGCAGCAGTTGACGCCGCCCTGCCACCACGCCCCGCAGGCGGCCCCGATGTTGTGTTGGTAAAGGTCTTCGCTTACCTCAATGTTCTGGAACGAATGAGTGTGGCCGCAGAACACGTGAACCCTGTAGCCCTTCAGCACCTCGGCCAGCCGCCATGCGTCGCGCATGTTGTCATCACCGCCCACGGTGTTCCACCCCGGCGCGTGGATGTTAAGTATCACCAGCGAGCCACGCGGCACATGGCTCAGGTCGTGCTTGAGCCACCCCAGCTGCTCGTCGGTCATCATCTCGACATACTGTCCGTTGCCTCGATAGCTGATGTTTTTCATCGTCACGACGTGCGCCTTTCCTATGTTGAACGAATAATCCGTAGGGCCGAAACGCCTGTTATACTCCATTTCGGCATACACTGGAGCACCGAGGTGCATACCGTGAAGGTCTTGCCAGCGCTTGTCAAAGTCGTGGTTCCCTATGCAGTGGTAAAGAGTCATGCCTGTGTTTCTTACCGATTGGGCATAATTTTCGTACAGAGGCATATTATCAAAGACCATGTCTCCCAGTGCCACTCCTACCACTTCACGCCTCCGCTTGAGCGAATCAACGGAACGCCTGATGTCCGGCATGGTCTCACAGAGCCATCTACGCATATCATGTTCGTCGCGCACCTGCGGGTCAGATACAGCTATATAATAAAAGTTGTCCGTCTTTTCCTTGCGTCGTTCCAGCACGAAATCATGCCATCCGTTGGCTATGGCCTCGCTTACGGATACATAAAAGCCGGCGGCAATACCGTCGGCTGCTGGAAGGCGGAAATCCGCCGGAGTTGAAATGGATATGTACTTACATGTCAGCGTATCGGTCAATAACGACCAGCGGCCGGCCGCGTCGGTCAGCGTAAACCGCCGCCCGTTGTTCACCACAACGCCTTCAACGCCCCTGCCCGATGTGTCAACCACCCTGCCCGACACGTTGAACACCGTCTGCCGGACAACGCCGCCGCTCATCAACAACATGCCAAGCAACAAAACAAGCAATACCTTTGCCTTCATTTCATTCAAACTTTCGTTCTTGTTTACGGCAAAGTTAACTCCTTGTTTTTACAATCAAGATGCAAGGAAAAGACAATATAATTAAGAATTAAGAGTTAAGAATTAAGAAAAACACCTTTGTTGAAACAACCGGCAGGCATATTTTCTTAATTCTTAACTCTTAATTCTTAATTCAAAACCTCACTTGTATTCCTGCAAAGGAAGCTCTCCGCGCAGCACGCCGAGAGCGTTATAGGCCAAGGACCCCATCTCGTTCTCGCCCGGAACTATAACGACGGGAGCCAGATAGTCAACTTGGCGGCGCAATATGTCCATGCAATAATCGCTGTGGGCGATGCCTCCCGTCAGGATTATGGCCTCCACCTGCCCGGTCATCGCCACGTACATGGCGCCTATCTGTTTGGCTATGGTGTACATCATGGCGGCCACCACCTCCTTGTAAGGCTGCTCGCCGTCCTCGGCCTTGCGGTCAATGGTTATCATGTCAGTCTCGCCCAGCAATGCGGTCAAGCCGCCTTTGCCGCTTATCATCTGCTTTACCTGCTTCTTGGTGTACTTTCCGCTGAAGCATACATCAACCAACTGGCCCGACGGCACGGTGCCCGCGCGCTCGGGAGAGAACGGCCCTTCGCCGTCGAGGGCGTTGTTCACGTCGACCACACGGCCGAGAACGTGTGCCCCTACTGATATTCCTCCGCCTATATGGGCTACGATAAGGCGCATGTCCTCATACTTCCTGCCTACCGAAGCGGCGTACTTGCGCGCCACGGCCTTTTGGTTCAAGGCGTGGAAAATGGACTTGCGGTCGATGCCGGGAAAGCCCGTATAGCGGGCCTCCGGCCGCATCTCGTCTACTACGACGGGGTCGGCTATATAAGCAGGACAGCCACATTCGGCGGCAATCTCGGCCGCGATAAGCGCACCTAGATTGCAGGCGTGCTCGCGCTCGGCATGTATCAGGTCGTACTTCATCTTCTCGTTGACGGCGTAAACGCCGCCGGCCAAAGGCTTGGTAAGGCCGCCGCGCCCTATGACAGCATCGAAATCAAGAGCTATTCCAAACTCGGCGAGACGCTTCATGATGAAATCCTTGCGGTATTCATACTGATCGCTGATGTGCTGGAAGGCGGCAAGCTCGCTCACATGATGATGCGCGCCGGTCATCCATACAGGCTTTTCATCTTCATAAACTGCAATCTTAGTCGACGTAGAACCGGGATTTATAACAAATATTCGCATATTCTTCAATAATTAGACACCCACCCCAAGCCCCTCCCGAAGTGAGGGGCTTGATATGATTTTGTCGTGATGGGTCAGTTGAAACGCATACATTTATAATTTATACTCATGACATTCCTTACAGCTTTGGCCGTTCAAAGCCCCTCACTTCGGGAGAAGTTTGGAGTGGGCGTTACGCACGCCACGGCCAGACTGTAGAACTTCGACCGGCACGAGTCGGCCCGCGAGGCCACCACGACCGGAGCCGACGTGCCGCAAAGCATACCGGCCATCTCGGCACGGGCAAAGAGGGTGAGCGTCTTATAGAACACGTTGCCGGCCTCGATGCATGGCATCAGCAGCGCGTCGGCATTGCCGACTACAGGCGACGAGATGCCTTTTATCTGCCCGCTCTCGGCATCGAGGGCGGTCTTTACGTCCATGGGGCCGGCCACGCACACGTCGCCGTAACGCCCTTCGGCGGCGCGCCGCTTCAGTTCTTCATAATATATGGTGTGCGGAAACTTCGCGTTCACCTTCTCAGTGAAGTTTACCAGCGCCACGCCGGGCCGCTCCACGCCGATGCGGCGGCACACGCTGACTACGTAACCGAGCATGGCGTCATACTGGTCGAGCGTGGGACGGGGTATCACGGCAGCGTCGGCGAAGGCCAGCAACTTGCCGTAGGCCGGAATCTGCGCCACCGTTACATGGCTCAACACGCGCCCCGGCTCAAGCAGCCCGTGCTCCTTGTCGAGCACGGCGTGCAGCAGGTTGTCGGTAGTCATAGTGCCTTTCATCAACACGCCGGCCGCGCCCTGCCTCACCAAAGCCACAGCCCTGCGCGCCGCGTCGTCTACGGCAGGCTCAACAATAACCTCAACACGCTCAGGCCACGCCGCGCGCAAAGCCTCGAACTCAGGCGGGCACGCCCCTGCGCACACCAGCGTAAAGTCGGCAACACCCTCGTCGAGAGCACGCTTTACAACATATTCGGTATGCGAATCAGCCGGGCACGCCACGGCCACGCGCTTCCTTTCGCGCATCAAGGCCAACCTGTTAATAAGATCGTCAAAGGTCTGTATCTTCATAGTCTACAAATTTTAGGCGCAATGAGAAAAAAGCGGAAGCCATGTGACAGGCCGCAACCTGAAAACCGCACACTTTTCGTCTTTTTGTGCAAATATAGTATAAGAAATACAAACTTCAAAATAAATAAGCAATAATAATTCGTTTTTTAGAATTACAGGCCATACTTAATACGCCTGCATCTTAATGTCATAAAATCGTAAATCGAAGCGGTTTTATGCCACGAAGAAACATGGATGCTTAACTAAAAGCAGGAAAACAGGCATCAGCGTATCAAAAAGTAAGTTACAATTTACAACCGGCAGTCTCACCGCTCACAACCGCACAGTTGGCAAAACAGGCTCGTCCGCAGTATGTTTGGATGAAAGTAAAGGTAATATGGCATCGAAAAAGTGTGTCAGCTATGCGGAAATTAAAAATCAACAATGAAAAAATCAAACCGCAATGTTGGTTTTCATCACATATAAAAGCCCCTGAAAGGGGCGCAAGCGGACTTTTTATAGCCATACACCGGCAAACTGAATAATGTATGGTAATCAAGCTCCCTCCTTTCAGAAGGATTTGGGCGGGTTTTCAATATGCCGTCTTTCGCCTTCCAAAAGGCCGTCTTTTGCACGATGAAAGGCCACCT
>ERZ780212.2106-NODE-2106-length-13509-cov-10.964323_pt1 | contig 13509 bp, 8 predicted proteins | sample MGYA00511364_ERZ780212 | MGnify/ENA primary metagenome ERZ780212 (study PRJEB29588, sample SAMEA2147991) | human gut metagenome | biome: human gut; feature: human-associated habitat; material: faeces | place: Denmark | collected 2008/2010 ...
TCTGAGGGACGGAGGGCAAGATGACCGTTACAGGAAGTCCGGTAAGAACGGTCACGGGCAGCCGGCAGGAGTCATGCCGCCATGATCCGGGTTTCATTCCCCACATTCATTCCATACGCGCCCCCTTGAGCCATCCCTCTGCTTTTCGTCCCCGTACTTCATTTGATCAGCCCGTTCTTCTTGTATTTATCGGGCGTGCCGATTTCGTGCTATTTGTCAGGCGGTCGGTCTGTCACCGTTGCCGAGGGCGTAGCGGCTGCGTCGGGACGGAGTGGGGACGGAGCCCCCTTGAAACAGAACGACGGACAACGACAAGCTGTGCGGTCTTGTCCTTGTCCGTCGTTGCCTGCTTGCCGCAGGTCATCCGGCCCCTTGCCGTGGGCCGGCGGGTACTCCTTTCTTATTTCACCTTGATGGTGGTGATGGGCTGTGTCTTTGTCGCGTCGAGCAGTACAGCCTGATATTTCACCTTGTCAAATCGGATGGTCTTCAGGTCCAGCTTCCTGATGGCGCTGTTGTGCATGGTGCGGTAGTAGATGGCCAGATCCTTCATGTCCGTTGCCGATGTCCACTGTGTGGCGCTGGGGATGTCGGCGGGGGGCTCTCCGTCGGCAAACTCTATGCCAACGGGTATGTCGAAGTTGTTGAGTATCTGGAAGCACTGCAGCACCGTTTCCTCAGCCGTCTGCTTCTTGGGGGCCGTGGCCTGGTAGAAGGCGGCGCGCACGAAGCGCGATGGGGGAGTGACGTCGCCGGGAATGCCGAGAAATCCGCTGCCGGCTCCAAACGATGCGAGGGCGGTGCCGTCGAGCGTCTTCGCCTTGGCCGTGCCGGGATAGAGGTTGACATAGTTGTTGAGATTCGTCATCTGCCATTCATAGCCCGGCGAGTTGGTGAGCACGCCCAGCTTGCTCTCGAACACGTTCACCTTGCCGTCCGTTATCTCGATGACGATCTGTCGTCCCGATGGCTCCGTGATGCGCCAGTGAACGGTCGAGGCTCTCGGGTCGATGGCCACCACGTGCACCTTTTTCATGCCTTCGATCACCTCGTCGACGGTGCTGAAGTTGCCCAGTATCCACGACACGAGCTGAAGGTCGGCGATGCTTGTCGTGCGGGTGGCGTCGCTGTAGTCCTCATACCGGCCGTAGCCCGGAAAATAGAACAGGCCTGCCGACAGGCCCTTCTCGTTCAGTCCCTCGGCCACAAACTCTTCCTGCTCCACGGCCAGGCCGATATATCCGTATTTGGCCGTAAACTGCAGTCCGTTCTTCTGTCCGCCGGGCACATACGACAGCTGGGTGTATCCGCGTGGCACGATCACGTATTTGCTGTTGAGGTCGCTGCCGCCCCATTCAATGGTTCTTGCCGGAATGCTTGTACCGTCGGCCGTCTTCAGGGTGATGCCCGTGCAGGCATCTGCCCGCTGGATGCCCAATGCCATGAGGGCCGCCATGGCCATTGTGGATAATCGTCTCATTTTCATAGTCCTTTCATTTTTTGTTGATATTTTCATTTATGCTGACAGGCTCCTGGCTTCCCCTTTCTTGCGGGTCTCCCTGCCATCGGTTGCCGGGACTTTCCTTCATAATCCAAAGATAATAAATAGTTTCGATATATCTATGTTTTTGCCCGTTTATTTGCACATTTCATCCCGATTGCCTTTTGTGACCGCCCTATTTCCCGCTCTTGCCGGGCTGTCCGTTCGTCCACGTCCCCTTCGGTCCGTTTCTGCCGGTATGTCCCGATCTGCATGGATGCGCCGCGGTGTCCGGCAGGTTGTCGCTCTTGCGCCCGTCGTGCATCCGGTCCCCGGATAGGATGCCGGTATGGGTCTTCCTGACGGGGTGTGGCAGGCTGTGGGGGCTGCCAGTGCGTGTAGGGTGTGTACCCCAGCAGCGACTTGTCCCTCCGTCTGTCTTTATCTCCTCCCATTCCCGGGCACGGACACGCTCACCCGCGGACGCCCTCCCGGTGCATTCCTGCAACCATCCCGTCCCATCCGGTTGTCTCTTAGCATGTTGTGCCTTCTGTCTTCGTCGTTTCCCGGCACCATAAACAAGAGGGAGCGCCATGGGTATGGCGCTCCCTCTCCGGTGCTCATGGCACCTGTTTCCTTACAGATTATTTGTTTTTCTTTTTGGTGATTGTCGTCCGGCTGCTGCTTTTCCCACGGGGTCGCAGCCGTCTTTGTGTTGTCATCGGCCGCCTTCCCGTCGTTGTCCGTCGGCCGATGCTCCTGCCTTTTAGATTCCGTCCGGGCTATAGAAGAACGAAGTCAGCGGATCGGGGTATTCAAACAGCTCGTCGGGCTTGAAGAAGCGCCTGATCTCGATGGCAGCGTTCTCGGGACTGTCCGAGGCGTGTACGATGTTCTCCTGTCCGCTCATCGAGTAGTCGCCTCTGATGGTTCCCGGGGCGGCCTTGCGTCCGTTGGTGGCTCCCGTGATGGTGCGCACCACCTGCACGGCCTCGCAGCCCTCCACGCACATGGCCACTACCGGAGCAGCCTTCATCGATGTCTTTACAAAATTAAAGAACGGACGGTCGGCCAGATGGGCATAGTGCTCGTTCAGCAGCGCGTCGTCCAGCTGCATCATCTTCATGCCTACGATGCGCAGGCCCTTGCGCTCTATGCGGTTGATGATCTCTCCGATAAGCCTTCTTTGTACGGTGCAAGGCTTCAGCAGTATTAAAGTTCTTTCCATGTATGATGACTTTATTTGATTGTTACCAAGGTTTTTATCGTTTCTTGCTCATCCCTTCAGGGCTTTGCCGTCGGCGAAGGCGTTGCCGGCCTTTTCGCCGATCCTGCGGTATTCGTTGTTGAACGGATCGAATATCACGGGTGCGGCCTTCTCCACGTCCACACGGCCGTCTTCGCCGATGGCCCTTTCGTCCACGCTCACGTTCACGATCTCGCCGCGCAGGATGCAGGTCTCCGGATTGTAGTCGATGAGCCGGCACTCCACGGCCACGGCCAGCTCGTCGATCAACGGGGCATCGACAAACTCCGATTTCGTGGCATGAAATCCGGCACGCTCAAACTTGTCAGGCACCTGATTGCCCGACACCAGGCCTACATAGTCGCACGCCACGATATGTGCGGTATCCGCCATGCTCACGGTGAATGCCTTGCGTTTCAGGATGTTCTTCACCGTCTTGTGGCCGGCACTGAGGCACATGCTGATCTCTTTCATCTCGCTTATGCCGCCCCATGCCGCATTCATGGCATCGGGAGTGCCGTCGTCACCGTATGTCGCTATGATGAACACCGGTTGCGGATAGGTCAACGGCTTCGCGCCAAAATTTTTTCTCATATCTTGTATTGTTCTTAGGTTTTCCGGTCATTTCAATCAGGTACACAAAAATACATATTTTACCCGACACTTGCAAATTAATTTATGTGAAAAATTTAGCTCCGATCGGTCGACCGACGGCAGAGATTGCTTTTTTTGTTGGCTTGTCCGAGGTCTTCCACGCTGTTGCGCAAGGTTCGTCGCCGTTTCCGTATCTATGTGAAAAGGCCTTGGGAAGTCGTTGGCGACCGTTGGGAGGAAGGGCGGCACATCCGTCTTATCTGCCGGAAGAACGTTTCCAAACGGTTGTAAATCAGCTCATTGTAAAGTAGTGAAGTTTTGTGAAGTAATATTTTTTGCCATATCGCTATTTTATGGTATATTTGTATCAGCCGATCGGGTCTTACCTCTCTTTAAGAGATTCTCCGGTCATGTCTGCAAGGGTTGTTTTCGAGGCTTTCAGGGTCCGCGTTTCTGCAGCGTGCCATCCCTTTGTCTGTGCTTCGCAATGTCCGGTGGTTGATCCGACATTCCGTGATCTTGCACTTTTCAAGCGATGTTCGTCACACCGACGATGTCATGTGCTGCCCCGTTTTCGCCTGCGCAATACATCTGTGTGTGTGTTGCCCCACACCTTCAACCACAATCGTCCGGCCGGTTGCGTCGATCAGTCTTAAGAGAATGGCATGACGCCAATCCGCCACTATATATATATTGAATAATGAGAAGGACATATATCATTCTATGGCTTTTAGTGCTGGTGCTCGTGGCCCTGTCGTGCCGTGACGACGGCAGTCAGGAGGCTCTGCTCCGGACGGCCGACAGCCTTTTGGAGTCTCATCCCGACAGCGCTCTGGCGCTTCTGCGCCGTGACTCTTCGCAGTTCAGCCGTTCGGGCAAGTCAGTGCGCATGTGGTATGTCCTCTCCCGCACCGAGGCAGAGGACAAGTGCTATGTGACGCACGTGTCCGACTCGGCCATCCGGGCCGCTGCAGAGTATTACGATGCCTCCGGCAGCGGGCGTCGCCGTGTCCGGGCGCATTACCTTCTCGGCCGTGTGTATTGCGACATGCATCTCTCGGGTCATGCCCTTGTCTCCTTCGACAAGGCGCTTACGGTAGAAGGCGCGGTCGATCCCGTCATCAGCCGCTATAAGGCTCGGGCGGCCACATGGGCCGGAGACATATACGAGAAGAAGAAGCTGGACAGGGACGCCCTGCACTACAACCTGTTGTCCTACGGCTATGCCCGGAAGGCCGATGTCCCTTCGATAGCGCTCTATTCGTTACGCGACATCGGACGTTCATATAGTAGGCTTAAGCAAAGCGAGCGGGCCATATCTTATTACCGGCAGGCCGCCGACAGGGCGAAAGCCCTGCACAATGCCTATCTTTACAACATGGTCATGGAGGAGCTGGCTGCCGTCTATCTTGAGATCGGAAGGCTCACAGAAGCCTATCAGGCATTGCAGACCCCTTTCTTGGGTAAGACAGACAGGGACATTTCCTCCCATTATTTTATATGGGGTGACTATTTTAGAAGTATAGGCCGGTTGGATTCCGCCTTGGTAAATTACCGGCGGGGAATGTCCTATTGTGATATTCCTATAAAGAAAAGTGTTTCTTTAGACCAGGCGAGAGTATTGGCGATGCTGGGCCGTCGTGCGGATGCCATCGGGTATTACGAGAAGTATGCCGCCTATACCGACTCCGTCGATTCCATCAACCGCAGGGAGACGTCCGACCTGTTGGCTCAGGTGGAGAGGAACCTTGACATCGAGCATCAGAACACGGTCCTGGCTGAATCGAGGGCGCGGCTGACGGTGTTGCTGTCCGTTGCCGTCTTCGTGGTTGCCGTCACCGTGTTCTTCCTGGTCAGGTATTATGTCAACGTGCGCCGGCGCGTCCGCCGCCAGCAGGCCCGCATCGGGGATTATCTCCGCCGCCACCGTGAGAGCGAGGAGCTCAGGCGGCGCAACGAGGCCCGCATCGCCGAGCTGGAGTCGGAGCTGTCCTCGTCCAACGAGCGTCTCACGTCGGTGCGCCGTTCGCTGATGCGCACGGAGGCTGCGATGCTGGCGGGCCAGAACGAGCAGATGCGCTTCAGGGAGAGGCACCGCGAGCTGCTGGTGGCCGATCTGTCGGAAACGGAGGTGTACCGTCTCTATCACGACGGCGTCTCCGTTCCCTCCCCGTCCGACTATCACAGGCTGGAGGAGGCTCTGAACCGTGCTTACGACAACTTCACGGTACGTCTGCGTGATCTCTATCCTGCCGTCACGGAGAACGAGTTGTGGATCTGCTGCATGGTGAAGGCCGGCCTGTCTCCGAAGGAGATCTGCCGCATCTCGGCGTACCAGTTCAACTCGTTGAGCATGGCCAAGACGCGGCTGTATGCCAGGATCTTCCACAAGAAGGGCGGATCTAAAGACCTGGATCTCTTCATCAGGGATTTTTAGCAGATGATAGCGGGAAGTCATTCGAACCTCTAACGACCGGCTAGGGTTAAAGAATGTGGCATTCAGTGCTCTGATCATCAGTGATTTATAAATCTGTGAAGTAAAATGAAGTGAAATCTTTGGCTATATTTTCACTTTTTGATACTTTTGCACAGACCAAAGAATGAGGAATATGAGGAAAACAGGATTCGTAATTTCTTGCATGTTCCGTGATCCGGCGGAGCTATGTCCCGCCGGCCGGCGCATCCTTCATCAGGATATGATCAACACAACAATCCATAAATCTATATTTATCGGGATCATGAGAAGAAATGATGATCCCCATCCTTGCCGTCATGCTCCTTTGCCCGGGCATGACGGCCGGGATTGTCATGGCATAGTGCGATGCAGGCTATGGCGGGATTAGTAAGTTTAACAAACATAAAATCAGAATCAATTTTATTAGATTATGAATACGAGAAGTTTTTTTATAACTTTGTTTTTAGTATTTCTGATTCCCTTGGCGTCATCGGCAGCGGCAAGGGAATACAAGTATCAGACTGTTCCGGGCGATCTGACGAAGACCCGAATATACAAGTTGGACAATGGCCTGACAGTATATTTGTCGGTAAACGACAATGAGCCACGTATCCAGACGTATATCGCCGTGCGTACGGGCAGCCGCAATGACCCACCTGAAACGACAGGTCTGGCACACTATTTTGAGCACCTCATGTTTAAAGGTACGCGTCGGTTTGGAACCACAGATGCGGCAGCCGAGGCTCCATTGCTCGACTCAATACAGAACCGTTTTGAGGTTTACCGCACCCTGAAGGACTCGGTTCAGCGCCGTGAATATTATCACGGAATAGACAGTCTGTCGCAGCTCGCTGCCAAATACTTCATTCCCAATGAGTACGACAAGCTGATGGCGGCCATCGGAGCGAAAGGAACCAACGCTTTCACGGGCTACGACATGACCTGCTTCGTTGAGGATATACCTTCAAACGAGGTTGAAAACTGGGCACGCATAGAGGCTGACCGTTTCCAGAATATGGTCATCCGCGGTTTCCATACAGAGCTTGAGGCTGTGTATGAAGAGTACAATATTGGACTGACCAATGATTTTGAAAAGGCCTATAACGCATTGAACTATAAGCTGTATCCCGGCCATCCTTATGGCACGCAGACTGTTATAGGAACGCAAGAACATCTGAAAAATCCGTCAATCCTTAATCTTAAGAAATATTTTAAGCGTTATTACGTGCCCAACAATGTGGCCATCTGTATGTCAGGCGACTTCAATCCTGACGAGGTGATAGCTGTTATCGACAAGTATTTCGGTTCCTGGAAGCCTAATCCCCATCTTTCGCAGCCTGAATATGCGTCGCTGAAAGAGCTTACAGCCACCACCGACACCACTGTGGTAGGTAATGACGCTGAGAGGGTTTTGGTTGGATGGAGATTCGACAAGGCAAGCTCCATGCAGGCAGACACACTGAAACTCGTTTCTGAAATGCTTGATAACGATATAGCAGGTTTGTTCAACCTCGACCTTAACCAGTCGATGAAATGTATGTCAGCCTCTGCTCTTACCGAGTGGAAAACAGAATATTCAAGTATAGTTTTAAATGGTCGTCCTAAAAAGAACCAGACTCTTGACGAGGTAAAGGAGCTGATGCTTAGCGAGATTGACAAACTGAAACGTGGCGACTTTGACGAAAATCTGATTAAGGCTGTGGCGAACAACGAGAAGCTGAAGTTCTACCAGTCAATCGAAAGCAATAAAGACCGCGCCGATATGATGGCTACTGCTTTCATCAACCGTGCCAAGTGGGGCGATGTTATAGGACGTATCGACCGTATCTCAGGCATAACAAAGCAGCAGGTTATAGACTTTGCAAGGCGTCATTTCCTCGATAATTATGTAACAGTTTACAAGCGCATAGGCACAGATACCACTCTGAAGAAGATAGACAAACCTCAGATTACGCCTATACCTGCCAACCGCGACCTGCAGAGCGACTTCGTAAAGGAGATAATCAACTCAAAGGTTGAGCCGATACATCCTAAGTTCGTTGATTTCAAAAAAGACATTGTTAAGGGTAAGACAAAGAAGAGCAAACAGCCTGTGCTTTACGTCAAGAACACGGAAAACGGCCGTTTCAAGCTTACATATTACATAATGCAGGGACAGGAGAACGACAAGTGGCTGAAATATGCGGCAAATTATATGAAGCTTCTCGGCACCGATAAGATGACGGCCAAACAGCTTCAACAGAAGTTTTATGAGCTGGCTTGCTCGTATAAAATCGATGTCAGGGCAAGAAACATGTCTGTCAGCATCAGTGGTCTGGCAAAGAATATGCCTGAGGCAATATCATTGTTTGATGATTTTATTGAGAATGCAAAGGTAGATACGGCTGCTTATAGTAAATTTGTAGAAAAGGAAGAGGATTTACGTCCGTTATTAAAGCTCAGTCAAGATGCTAACTGTGCTTACTTGCAGGTGTATGGAATGTATGGTACATATAACGGAGCGCTCTTTATTCCGTCATCTGAAGAGTTGCACAGCATGAATCCTCAGCAGCTTATAGACAAGATTAGAGGACTGAGAAACTACAAGCATACAATTATGTATTATGGTCCAATGGAGATGGACAAGCTGATCTCCATTCTTGACAAGAACCACAAGACGCCCAAGAAGCTTGCAGACACACCGATGTCGAAACATTTCACCATGCAGCCTACTCCGCAGAACGAGGTGCTCATAGCTCCTTATGATGCCAAGAACATTTACATGGTTCAGTATCATAATGACGGACATAAATGGAGTCCTGAACGTGAACCGGTAATCTCATTGTTCAATGAGTATTACGGAGGCGGAATGAACTCTGTGGTATTCCAGGAACTACGCGAGTCACGCGGACTTGCTTACAGCGCATACGCCGAATACGGCTCTCCTGCATATAAAGAACTGCCCGAATACGCCTCAACGACAGTGATTTCGCAGAACGACAAGATGATGGACTGCATACGCACATTCAACAGCATTCTGGACACGATACCTCGCTCGGAGAAGGCCCTCGAACTGTCAAAACAGGCTATTATCAAGCGCATTGCTTCTGAACGTACCACAAGGGAAAATATATTCGACGCATATATTGATGCGTGCGACCACGGCATCGACTACGACATCAACAAGAAGATTTACGAGACTGTGCCTTCGCTGACCATGGACGACATCGTGAAGTTTGAACAGGAAACAATGGCAAACAAGCCTTACCGCTACATGATTCTCGGCGATGAGAAGCAGCTCGACATGAAGGCTCTTGAAAAGATTGGTCCGATAAAGAGACTTACAACTGAAGATATCTTCGGATATTAATCCGTTTTATGATGGTCTGTATCTGACAGCTTATCGCCGGTCTTCTTATTTTCCGGATGGCAAAGTAAGTGTGAGGGCAATTGTATTGACATTCTCAATTTGTCGTCGGCGACTTGAGGAAACAAAGCTTGACCGAAGTGTGGAATTCCGATATGACACTACGGGCAGCAGACAGTGGGGAAGGCAGACTTCTGCCGTACCCGCCTTGCTCCTCATCCCGTTCATTTTCTTTACGGACACCGCCTGCCTCCCCGGCAAGGCGGTGTCTTTTTTATATATCGTAAAGGTTGATCGTATGGGATCGTCTGCCGGGATATTTTCGAACGCACCATGACGTGTCCCTCCGGCATGCCCTTTTTGGGGCGGACACGCCATCCGGCTAATCTTGAATTTACACTTGTAATCTATTGAATATCAACACATAATAAATCTGTGAACTAAAGTGAAGTAAATTCTTTGGCCGTATTTCTACTTTTTTTTACTTTTGTATATGCAAAAAGATATAAAGCAGGAAGAACTGTAGATATTATATGCAGTCCATTCGGCTGCCACTTGTCAGCTGTAGGAAGATGATCTGTCAGAAAGCAGGTTCCCCCAAGGCGATGGTATGACGGTAAAAGAGAACTATATTATATAACTTATAAGATCAGGAGACTATGAGGTTAAGACGACATTTTGCAATGCTTGTATTACTGATGATAGGTGTATTGTGCTATTCACAAAATAACCGGTATATCTTGTCAGGGCATATCATTGACAGCGACGGAGGAGGTCTGCCTGGTGCGAACATTGCCATTACAAACGATTCAGCCGACACGGTAATGCGCGCTTCCAGCGATGCAGAAGGAAACTTCTCATTACAAAGGGTGCCGGAGGGTAAATACCATGTGACAATAACCTATCTTGGCTTTGATGATTATTCAAAAGACCTGTATATAGGTAGTAACGTGTCGCTCGGCAAGATAAAGCTGCAGGAATCGTCACGCATGCTTAACGAGGTGACGGTCATGGGACGCTTTACCGACGTAAAGCCATCGGGTGAAACGGTAGTACGGGTGGCGGGCAATCCCTTGGCAAAGGGACAGTCTTTCATCAACTTCCTGCGAAACGTCCGCAACCTTGACGTCACAGACAAGAGCATTAAGGTGCAGGGCAGAGACAACACCCTGTTCTACATAGACGACAAGGAGGCGTCCTTCGAACAGCTGAAAGCCTTGTCGCCTTCCATGATTTCCCGCGTTGAGATTGTTCCGCATGCTGACGCGGCCTATGGCGTCAACGCTACGGGCGGCGTGGTAAAGGTCTACCTGCGTGAGGAGGGCGGCCTGCTCGGCTCCCTGTCGTTCTACGGCGAGGCGGACAAGTACGGATATGTTGACGGCAGCCCGATGGTGAACTTGCTCTATTCGAAGGGAAAGTTTACCGTCAGTAACATGCTGCGGGGCATGCCATACAGCCATTACGTAAGCAAGAACGATCAGGACAACGGCGAGGGCCAGGCGCACACCGTCACTGACGGATTGAACAGGGGAAGGCTCTTCGCCGATGATCTGTCGTTAAGGTACGCGTTCAACAAGACGGACAGGATAGACGTCTACGGTTCTGTCAACCTGTTGAAGGAGAAGTCGACTACCAACAGTACGACAGGGACTGACAACCTGCTGCTCGGCAACAACTTAAGATCGAACAGCTACAGCGCCGGCATCCAACTGCGCAAGGGCTTCGGTGGAAACGGAAGCTATCTGCAGCTGATATCGGAATACAGCAAGAACAAGGACAATAATGACGCGGACTATACCTATAACGGTGAGGCGGACCCGGCAGGCCTGCGCACAGACATGGACAACTTCAACATCCGCCCCCGCCTGTATTGGAACTTTAAGGAGAACATGACCCTGAGCGCGGGGCTCGGATTTTACTACCTCATTGACCGCCACAAGGATGACGGGACACAGAAATTCAACTATATAGCGGACGGCGATTACCATTCCTTAGGCCGCGACTACGACGCATGGGTGCAATATTCCGCAAGGCTGAGCGACAGGCTGTTCATACGTGCAGGGCTGAGCTATCATGGAACGGAAAGTGTCTACAAAAACTTTCTTGACCCGTCAAGCAACACAAGCATTTATGAGGACGGCATATACCCGACGCTGTTCGGCCAGTGGACATTCAACCAGAAAAAGCTTCATTATATAGCCCTCGGACTGAGGCACTATTATTCTCTTCCCAACTATAATTACCGCATTCCGACGATGATATGGCAGGGTGAGAACCTGTACAGCATAGGAAACCCCGATCTGAGGAAAGAGAACTATGACGACATAGAGATCTTCTATTCTTTGAACAAGGCCTGGTCGGTATCCTACGATTTCAATTACGGCGACAACATGGTGAACGTGATCATGCGGCGCGATGCCGGCCGTGAGGGCGTATTTTATACAAGCCCGGAAAATACGGGCAACAGGCAACGGCACACCGTCATGGTGGGTTATGCCGACAGAATTACGAAGTTCTGGTACACGAATACGAAGGTCTACGGCGTCTATGTCAACGAGAACGCCGGGCAGAACGGATACGACTGTGCGCTGGCACGTTTCAACAGCTATAACGACTTCAGCGTATGCGATAATTTTGGAATTACCCTCAACCTGTATGCCGCGACAAGAAGCAGGAACGCAAGTTACATCTCGAACGCGAGGTACAGTGTGGACGCCGGTGCCCGTCTCTCGCTTTTCAAAGGGAAGGCGGACGTCAGTCTGGTGTGGGCGAACATGCTGTACAACCGCGGCAGCATAAAAGTGGAAGGAAACGACTTTACCTACATGCGGCGTGACTTAAGCCCCGACTCCCGTGTGCAGCTGTCGGTGTCATGGAACTTCAGTGCGGGCCGTAAAATAAAGAATGAGAACTTGCCGACAGTCAGTGGAAGCTCAAGGGAGACACCTACCTTTTGACGGGCACATAGACGGCGTGTAGTCAGTTGTCGGCATGCCGTGTTATCTGCGGTTTGCGAGACGTCCCGCAAACCGCAGATTTGTATTTGTGACATCCTGCGCAGTATCCTCACTGGCCACATTCCCGCTTCCTGCCACTTTCGCACAGACCGGAGAACGACGAATATGAGGAAAAGGGGGATTCGTATGTTCCCGCATGGTTCCGCGGTCCGCCGAGCGGTGAACCGTTTTTTTTATACGGGAAGCCTACGCTTGCCATGTCATGGACAATGGATATGTGAAATCTGATTCCTTGTACAAGCATTTCCATCTTAACCTGGTCTTCTTTCTGACAAGGACCCAAGACAAATATGTCGGATCCGAGTCTTCATCCTATCTCAAATTCCATCGGGCAAGTCCTCTTCCAAAAGGGACGGCATCAGAGATATATTTTAATAAACCGACCTCACAACTAATGTTCCGGAGCATGATGGCACAATACAGCTTGCGCCATGGTAATATTTCTCCGGATCGTAGTGGTAAAGCATTAATAATGTTGAAATTTAATAGTAGATGTTTGGAACATATGAATAATTCTTTTATATTTGTAGGCGAAAACCACTAACTTTAAACCGGTTGGGTAATTTTGACGTAGATTCCGAAAAGCAAAAAAGTAGGAAAAATCTAAAATTAAAAACAAATGAAAAGTAATATACAACATAGCAAACAGCAGAACGCAAAAACGATAGTCCACTATACGATCTATGGCATTGGCTTGTTTTTGTGCTTTTCGCTCATTGATCTCATACAATATGAAGTTCCCGATTGGTTGGAAAATGCCGTAAAGACATTGGCGACTATTATCGTGCTTGTTATATGCAGTGGCTTATGGAGGATCTACAACAAGACTAACTCATAGGCCCGTCTTTCCAAGGTAACAACAAACAAAACGGAGGGTGCGTCAAAAGTGATTAACACATCCCCTTCGACTTCCTATTTGCGGTTATTGTATAAAGTACGTTCAAGAAATAACAAGTCTTATTTTTGGGGCTCATCCGTTAAATGCGTAGTTGTTGGGAGCAACAGGCGATGAAATGTCATTCAAGTCTATGTCACCATCATGCGGACGCGCCACGTGAAGCGTGCCTGCATCCGGCGCTCTCCGTCCGGCTTATAAATAGAGGCACACCTTGACCATGAACTCTCTGGGCCGCAGATGCGTCACGCTGTAGATCTGCTGCAGCTCCGTCATGTCCCTTCTTCTATACTCTGTCGTGCCGAAGATGTTGTTGCAGCTGATCCCTATCTCATAACTCTTTTCCCGATAGGAGAGGGTCAGGTCGGAATAGAAGTTGCCAGTCGCCTTCTTCTCTCTTCTTTTCGGCATCTAAACCTGTCTTATACTGACATAGGTAGACACATTTATAAGTAATAACTAAATGTGTTTCT
>ERZ780212.2121-NODE-2121-length-13434-cov-2.559010_pt1 | contig 13434 bp, 9 predicted proteins | sample MGYA00511364_ERZ780212 | MGnify/ENA primary metagenome ERZ780212 (study PRJEB29588, sample SAMEA2147991) | human gut metagenome | biome: human gut; feature: human-associated habitat; material: faeces | place: Denmark | collected 2008/2010 ...
TGACCTGACTGTAAAAATGAATTACTTCGATGTTACAAGTTCATTGATCTCATCAAAAGTAACAGACTCACCAATAATCTGGTCTAATGTTTCTTTATTGTAAATTGGATTATCTCCGTTATCTGACTTATAAAACTCATCAAATGTAGCCTCGTCAGTTGCAACCTGATAGTTTTGGCTGAGTGAGACTGCATTTCCCTGTTCATCACGGATTACATTTCCATTGATGGCATTTAAAACTAATGCAAATGCAGGACCTACAGAAGATGAATATTTACCGGCAAGATAGACAAGTTTTCCATTTGTGATAGCTTCTCCATTACTCTGTGTAAAGGAATCAATATCTGAGAACTCAATACCAGCAGCATTTAACTGCTGTGTAAAAAATGTTGTTGCCATTCCCACTGAAATAAATGCTTCCGGTTTTGCCTGAATTGCTGCATTGATCTCATCTGTTGTTGTATCACCATAGCCCTGCAGATAAGAAACAATCTGGATATCCCCAGAAATCTTAGACAAATCCACGCTCTGATCAGTAAAAATCTTGCCCACTACTTCTCCCTCTTCTGTAGCACCATCATAGGAAAGTCCCAGACCGGAAAGTACACCCGCTACACGGTATACATGCATAGGATTTGGAATAAATGCCCCATAGATAGCAGCTGTCTTAATGCCTTTTTCCGCAAAGAACCTGCCCATTTCTACACCAGCTTCATACTCTGTATCCATGCTTGGTCCAACCTGACCAAGGAAGTACTCATTTGTCTTATATTTTTCAAACTGCTCCTGATCAAGAGTTCCAGCAGCAACCGCATAATAAATCTGATTTTCCTCACAGGTTTCAATCTGCAATGCACGATCATTACTTGAAAGAGAGATGACTGCCTGATATCCCTGTGAAGCGAATTTTTCTATAGCAGACTTCTCGCTTGCCGCATCTTTAAGTTCATCGGTATAAGTAAATGTCACACCATACTGATTCGCAACATAATCTTCATAATAAGTACGGAACCCTAATGCTTCCTCGCCACTAACATCCTGAACTAAAACACCAATCTTAGCATTCTCTGCTGTCTTTGTCTCCTCCTTGACACTTGTATCACTCGTATCATTTGCTGTGTTGTCGCTGGCTGTATTGTCAGCTGTTTCTTTGCTGTTTCCACAACCAACCAGCATTGTCAACGATATGGCAGCAACCAGTCCAAGGCTTACCATTTTCTTCATTGTACGTTTCATAAATTATTCCTCCCATTTCTCTTATTAAAATTTTATTTTTAACACGTTATGTGTTAAATTCATATTTCTGTTATCGCGGCAACATCTGCGAACGATAATTTGCACTTGCAACATAAACAACTACCAGAAAAAAAACAGCACTGACAATCTGTGTAATTCCATATCCAGATGTTGAATCAATCAGCAGATCCAGAATATTATTTAAAATAATATAGGAAAATCCACCGACTACAGCCGCATAAATTTTCGATCTTGCACCTCCTGAGATTGGCATACCTCCAAACACGATAGCAACCATAATGTTCATCCCTATATCCCCCGCTGTCGTTGTTGTAACAGATGGGGTATAAACCAGCGTCATAAATGCGCCGATTCCAACGCCGATTCCCGCCAGAAGGAATCCAAGTATTGCATATGTATTGTATTTAATACCGGAAAGCTGGGCGCAGATTGGATTTCCCCCAACAAACTTTTCACGTCTTCCAAACTTGGTGTAATCAAAGATGAACGCACATACTACCACCCATATTACCAAAACTATAATTTTAAATGCGGATGTATCCAAATGTTTCACTACCTCACTCGGAATGCTGATTCCGCCTACTGCACCACCTTTTGTGGTAATGATCTGTGATGCAATTGCAGACAAAACAGACATCATTGCCACCGTTGTAACAAACACCGGAATATGAAAAATGGATGCCAGCACAGAATTTAACAAAGAACAGACAATTCCAGACAATAAAATCACAACAATCATTAATATAAAATTTTCAGTTGCATTATATGTCATTACCCCAAGTGTTGCTGAAAAAAGCGTTGCCGCACCCAAGCTGATATCAAACGAACCTAATGTATAAATAAATATTGCACCTGTTGCAACAATGGATAATACAATACCTTCATTAAATATAATCTTGATATACATATCCAGGCGATATCCCTTACTGCTTACAATTCCACAAAATACTGCAAACAATACGATAAGTGCTGCAAACGGCAATGCACCTATCATTATTTTTTTACTTTTTGTCATCTTTCCCAGCCTCCTATATCATGTACTCAATAATCTGTGAGTCAGAAAGATTTTTATTTCTCTCAAATTCTGCCGTAATCTCTCCGTCCTTCATGATCAAAATCCGATCACTCATTCCAATGAGTTCCGGCATTTCCTCGCTGATCATCAGAATGGATTTTCCTTCATTTTTCAACTTAACCATAAGCTGATACATTGCCTGCTTTACACCAATATCCACGCCTCGTGTCGGGCAGTCCAGTATAAGAATTTCACTTCCGCAGCCAATCCATTTTCCAAATACGACTTTCTGTTTATTTCCTCCCGAGAGTTGTGATACCGCCTGATCTCTTCCAGAACATTTAATGGACAATTCCTCAATCTGTTGATTTACATATTTTTTTTCGCGATTTTTTAAAACAAGAAAATCTTTTACGGCAAATTTGCTCATTCCCGCAATTGATATGTTGTCTTCAATACTTGCATTCAAACATAATGATTCCACATCTCTATCCTTAGACACATAACCCATACGTTTCTTCATCGCTTTTGCCGGACTGTCAATTACCGTTCCATCTGCCACTGAAACATTTCCTTCTTCTGGCTTTACTGCACCAAAACATACCTTTCCAAGTGTATGCATTCCACAATGTGCCAGACCTCCGACTCCAACAATTTCTCCCCTTCGCACCTGGAAGGAAACACCTTTCAGTCTATCTGTATAAACAAGATTTTTAACATTCAACGCAACTTCCTGCTGTGCGCTTGCTTCAAAATCACTTCGATAATAATCCCCCTGCAGTTCTCGTCCGATCATGCTTGAACGAATTGCACCCGCTTCAAACTCTTCTTTATTAAATGTTCTGATTATTTTTCCATCTCGAAGAACCGTTAAAGTATCACACACCTCCATAATCTCATCCAGATCATGTGAAATAAAAATCACTGACTTATTTTCTTTGCGGAAACGATTCATAATATCATATAAAATTTCCCTTCCATCATGAGATAAGGCAGTGCTTGTCTCATCAATTACCAAAATCTGAGGCTGTTTCATCACGACCTTTGCAATCTCTACAAGCTTTCTTGTCTGAAAATCCAGCTGTTGCATAAGCATATCGCCAGTAATATCATTTACCCCAATTTTTTTCATGACTTCAGTTGCATCTGCATTCATCTTCCTGCGATTGATCAATCCAAACCTGTTTTTATACCTCTCTGTCTCTGCCAGAAAAATATTTTCCGCAACTGTAATTCCCGGTATTGTTCCGCTTTCCTGAACGATCATTCCAATCCCCTTGTGAAGTGCATCAATCATACTAAGAGGTTTCCAGTCCTGATTTTTAAATATCATCTTACCACTATCGCATGCCTGCATTCCTGCTACAATGGAAGTAATGGTTGACTTTCCTGATCCATTCTCCCCAATTAATCCCCGAATTTCCCCCGGATATACAGAAAGTGACACATCTTTTAAAGCCACTGTACTTCCGAATCTTTTATTCATGTTTTCAACTTTTAATATTGGTTCACTCATGTTTATCACCTCGTCTTTATAGATATTATAAGTTTTCATTAATTTTCATGTGATTTTGTTTTTTATCTGTTTCACTTTAATTTTTAACTTTTTTATGTCTGCTCTTCTTTTCTTTCCACATCTTTTCAATCCGTCATACAAAACAGATTAAAAATTCGATGTTTTTATTGATTTTTTCATTACATTTATGTTTTAATCATTACAATATATTATTTAGTTTTAAATGGGGGATTTTTTATGTCAGAAAATTACGATCTTATTTCAGAAAATGATATGCACATGCCCATTCGCTGTATAATGCAGCGTTTTGATCATATTCGTTCACAAATGCATGACTATTTTGAATTATCAATGATTGTTTCCGGGAACTGTACATTGCAACTGGATGATCATATATACAATTTAACAGAAGATGACGTGTTCTGTGTTAATCCACTCTCGCTTCATGAACTTCATGGTGTCAACTGTGTGATTGTAACCGTTTTATTCAACCAGACTTTGTTTGAACAGATTCTACCCGTTCCATTCCATCCTCGCTTTTTCTTTATCAGTACGATGACCGATAATCAGGAAGCTATTGTCCAACTCCGCACTCTGATAGCGCACATTATCAAAACAAATATTGATAAAAAAGATGGGTATGAATTACGAAACTGGTCTTATATCTACAATATTATGGATGTACTGTATCGGAACTTCCGCATCAAACTCTCTACTGCTAAAGAAAAGAAAAATCACAAGTATGCTTTACGTATTTCCGAAATCTCACAGTTGATCCAGCAGCATTACACGGAAAATATAACCTTACAAGAACTTGCTGATGCAGTCCATTTGTCCGTTCCATATCTTTCTAAGTTTTTTGTGGAATATTACGGAATGAATTTTTTAAGCTATCTTAACCAATACCGCCTTATGCACGCAGTACAGGAACTCTCAACCACTGATAAGAATATTGATGAAATAGCGATTGACAGCGGTTTTTCCAACAGTCATGCCTTTGTAACTTTTTTTAAAAAGCAATACGGGATGTTACCAAAAGACTATCGCCGTGAACAAAAAAAGAAGAAAGAGAATACTGCCCAACGTGTAGAACAACATAACTATATTTACGGATTAAAAAAATATTTGAAAGAAGATACATTTTTTCAGGTTGTATCTCCTGTGAAAAAAACTGAAATTGAGATTTCTGTAAACGGAAGTTCCTATACTCTGCTTCACACCTGGAAAAAAATGATGACCGTTGGGCGGGCAAGTGATGTACTAATTTGTGATGTTCAAAAAATGTTAACACAGATTCAGGAAACAGTTGGATTTGAATATATTAAATTATGTGGCATCTTTTCTGATGATCTGCATATATACAATGAAACTGCAAGTAAAGTCCCGGTCTATAGCTTTTCTTATCTTGATAAGATTTTGGATTTTGTTATCGTCAATCACCTAAAACCCTGGCTTCAATTATCCTACATGCCGGAAAAACTTGCAAAATATCCAAACAGTCGATTGTTTGGTGCAAATGTCAGCCAGCCCCACTCTGTCAGTGCATGGTGTCAGCTGGTCCATGAATTTTTGCTTCACATCACTGACCGTTACGGGTTAGATACCATAAAGACCTGGAAATTTGGTCTATGGAACCAACCGAATACTTCTTCCGACCTATTTGGCTTTACAAACGAAAATGACTTTTTTCTATTCTATAAAAGCACTTATGATTGTATTAAAGATTTTTGCCCTGATATCGAATTTAGTCTTCCTCCAACCTACTACATTGTAGGCGAAAGCTATGAAAACTGGTATCTGAACTTTTTGGAATGGTGTAAAAAAAATTCCTGTCTTCCAGACTGTTTAAGTTTTACATACTACGACACTAAAATGATTTCCGATAAAAATCATTCCAAGGAATCGTTTGGTTTTGTGTATGCAATGAGTCTTTCTGAATCTCCTGATGGGTTAAAAGATTTTGTTATGCAGGTTCTCCGTGAACGACGCCAGCTTGGACTTGGTAATATGCCAATCTACCTGTCAGAATGGAACAACACACCAAGCCAGCAGGATTTGCTCAATGATACATGTTTTAAATCGTGCTACATTGTAAAAAATATTTTGGAAAATTATGACCGACTAGATAGTTTTACTTATCAGGCTCTTACCGATCTTATGGCAGATGACGCTCTGCCCAACAAACTCTTTTTCGGTGGACTAGGTCTGTTCACGGTAAATGGAATTCCAAAAGCAAGTTATTATGCTTATACTCTCTTACGGCAGTTAGGAGATCAGTTTTTAGGACGAGGAGACGGTTATTTCATTACCCGTAAACACAACAGTTATCAGATTATGTTGTACAATTACAAACATTTTAACTATCTTTATGCCAACGGAGAACGTTTTGATATGACAGAAACAGATCGCTATACTGTATTTGCAGATTCTGATCCAGTCACAATCGAACTATGTCTTTCTAATATTCCGCAAGGTACATACAAAATTTCTGAGACTTATGTAAATCGAACACATGGGAGTTCTTATGACCAATGGGTTTCCATGGGTGGATTAGAACTTACCACTCCTTATGAATTTGACTTGTTAAAAAAAGCATCCTCTCCAGGATTCCATCAGAAGCTGATGCATATCGCTTCTGATGAAACCCTAAGATTGAATGCAGAATTAGAACTATTAGAGATTCGACTTATTCAAATCACACCTGTCATCTGCCCATCTGACGTTAGCAGATAGAACAAATAGAAAGCAGATCTTTAAATGCCTGAATCGGATATGTCACTTGGCTATGACCTGCGGCATCTCCGATTCCAGCACTCTGAAAATCACCAGCATAAGCAGCATCAATACCGGCAAGCGCATCCTCTACGACCAGACAATTTTCAGGTTTTTCACCAAGCATCTCAGCCGCTTTCAAAAATACTTCCGGATCCGGCTTTGATTTCGTAATATTCGTTCCGTCACTAATTGCATCAAAGTATCCGTTTAATCCAATCTGTGTCAGAATCTTTTTCGTATTTTTACTGCTTGATCCAATCGCAAGCTTATACCCTCGCTGACGTAATATTTCCAGTGTCTTTTTTACCTCCTGCGACAGATCATCCGGAGACATCTTTTCCAACAGACGAACATAACTTTCATTCTTCCTTGCGGCAAGTTGTTCTTTTTCCTCCTGTGTATATTCTCTTGATGCTTTCTCCAAAATAATGTCCAGACTTTCCATACGACTTACTCCCCGTAGTCTGCCATTAATTGTCTCATCGAAATAAATTCCTTCTGCGTCTGCCATTTCTTTCCATGCCTGATAATGATACTGATCCGTAAAGCATATAACACCATCCAAGTCAAAAATAATTGCACGTATTGTATTCATAGGATACCCCCTTGTAAACTTATAGACTATGTATCTTTTTTTAAGATAACAAAAATAAGGACAGCTTTTTAGACTCTCATTCGACTAAAAAACTGTCCTTATTTTCTGCATTGTCTATCTTTTATAATGTTCTAACCGATACTTTCGCGGTGTCATTCCATATCTTTCTTTAAACTGCCGGAAAAAATAGCTCTGATTTTCATAACCAACATCTAACGCAATCTCTTCCACTGACAAATCTGTCTCCAATAATAAATGTTCAGCTGTCTCAAACCGCCTGTGCTGCAAAAGTTCCTGAAAATTATATCCGGTCTTTTGCTTGATGAGTCTGCTAAGTACCGTCATGGACTGATGGGTATCTGCTGCTATCTTGGTAAGATTTGCATTTTTGCAGTCACTGTTAATATATCCAAGTACTGCCTGTACAACCGTCTCCTTATAATCCATGGAAGAATTATGGCTTAAGCTTTCAAGATGATTCAGCAGATATAAAAATACAAGTCCCATAGAATACTGATTAATTACATCCTCATTTGCATGTTCATGTAACATGGAATCAATCATATTTTCCATAAGATTTTCTACCTGCGGATCTTCCTGCAGACGAAACAACAGATAATGGGAAACAGGATACTTCTGACGAAATGCACCAACAATAAATTCTGCAAGCACATTTTTCTCATGCAACATGGAAAGCGGAATCTCAAAAAATTCCGGAAGTGCGATAAAATTGATTCCAATGTCCTCGTATTCTGCACGGCGGATGGCATGACATACCTGCTGGTTTAACATCAGCACATCTCCTTTATGCAGTGTCAATTCTTTTCCCTCTATGATATGCGTAATATTTCCCTGCACCACATACATCATCTCTACATAATTGTGTCTGTGCTCCGGAAAATCCACAAACCGGCTATGCGGACGTACTGTGATAAGCCGTCCTCTTTTTAGCAGCAGCTCCCTGTCAATCTCACTGATCGATTCTTTTGCATACAATTGCTTTTCAATATTTCCCTGTCCTGCCTGATATTTTTTCTCTTCTTCTGATATAATCATCAGTTCCTGTAAAAGCTGTTCTCTCATGTCGGACTGTTATTTTCCTCCCTCATCGGAATCAGAATCTTTAAGTCAAACCAGTTCTCTTTTGTGTCAATGCTGACCGCACCGTCATACTTGTTGACCGTATAGCGGATACTTTTGAGTCCGTACCCGTGATATTCTTTCTCTTTTTTGGTTGTGACCAGTTTTCCCTCCTGATACTCTAAGTTCCCTTCATAATAATTTTCAAACCGGAGGATCAGAAAATTTTTCTGCTTGGAACCCGTCACATGCACAAGCCGCTTCTCTTTGTCCGGTATTTTCAGTTCACACTCAATCGCGTTATCGAGCGCGTTTCCAAAAATGCTGCAGATATCCATTACATCCATGAAATCAAGCAGTGTGCCGTCCGCAACACAGGTAAACGTGATCCCATGTTTCGCGCAATAGAGGCTTTTGGTAGTGAGCACCGTATCGAGCACTTTGTTTCCGGTCTTATTCTGTGTCTCATACTGTCTTATCTCATCCTCCATGCGGTTTAAATATTCTTCGCGTTTTTTCGGATCATCCTCACTCCGCAGGAATGCGATCTGGTGTTTTAAGTCATGATATTTATAATTGATCAGTTCGATGCTCTCTCTCGACTGCTTGTACTGCACATACTGATTCTGCAGCACATTCTGCACGGATTCGAGTTCTTTTCTCACACGCAGTTCACGGCACTGGATCAGATGCGCATAAAGGATCGCGATACCGCCAAGATCTACTAATGTACGGATATTTCCGATCTCAAACGAATAGCGCCCGGAAAATGGCGTATTTTCCGTGAGAAAACTCATGTTGCTGACAGCAAACACCGCAACCGCGATCAGTCCGGCGGAAATATATTCCCGGTGGCTGATATTCATTTTCCCATCTTTAGGCATATGTACCCGCAGAATTTTATACAGGATCAGTGCGATTGCACCATAGATCAGAACAAGAATACCTCTGCAAAGCCACCAGTTTGTCATCGCCTCGTCGAAAAAGTAACATACAACCTGCCATTCGAACGATGCCATAAATTCCGCGACAACAAATGCGATCATCCCAAAATAGGCAGCATCGGTAAAAGTAATTTCACAGCAGCTGTAGATAAATACGATCATTAAAAATACAGCCACGATCATACAAGGAATCCAGAAATAAATCTTAATATCATCCGTCATGACTAAAAACACACTCTGTATCAGAAGCACAGCCGCCATAATGCCTGCCGTCTGCCATTTTTGAAATCTCTTTTTGACTGGCAGGATAAATAACATGCATGCCATCCACTCTGCGACCGCTGTGTAGATTCTTGGTATATCCGGCATAATATGTTCCATCATTTGATAACCTCTCCCCAGTATTTTGTCAGTTCTTCCATAAATTCTTTTTTGCGCGCACGGCTTAATACCAGCCGCTCACCTTTTACCATGGCACAGCCGTCCGTGATCCCGTCCACATGCGCTAAATTGATGAGATACCCCTTATTACCACGGCAGAAGTTCATATCAGCTAATTTTTCTTCCATCTCTTTCATTGTGCCTGTTGTCTCATAGTCGCCAAGAATTGTGTGCAGGATCAGCGTATGCCCCTGGCTTTCGATATAATAAATATTTGCGATATTGATCCGCACCGTCCCGCCTTTCATGCTGACCATGATCATCTTTGTCTCTCTTTTTTTCATGCGCCCGATCGCACGGCTGAGTCTCTGTGAAAATGCAAAATACGACACCGGTTTTAAAACATAATCGAGCGCATCCACCGCATAGCCGCGGATCGCATACTGTGCCATGTTTGTGATGAAAATGATGACGACCTCCGTGTCCACTTTTCGGATCTCCTCCGCCGCTGACATGCCATCCATGAATTTCATCTCCACATCCATCAGAATAATGTCATACTGCGACCGATATTTATTGACGATCTGATCCCCATCCGAATAGATCGTGATATCAAAAGCCTCCCCATTTTCTTTTTCATATTGCCGCAAAAACTCTTCAAGCTGTTTTGCATACATCGCTTCATCTTCTACGATTGCAATTTTTATCATATATTTTTCTCCATTTTCTTTTCCAGTGTACCTGCTCCAATTCGCCGTTCGGCAATCATGTGAACATGTTGACTCACCTGCGCTCATGATATCATCCCCCACAAACGTTTTGTGAACGCAAATGGGGACCTGCACCAAATTTATTTTAGTACAAGTCCCTGTTATTTACCACTTTTTTATCTGATTACATTTTACCTAATCACGTTTCACTGCCGCTTTGATCAGGTGCGCTGTTCCCTTAATGCGGTGTCCGTTTGCCATCTCGGTCAAAGCTTCTGCCATCTTCATTGTGACAAAACCACCTGTCATTTTTGCATAGCCGCGGATCGGCATATTGTAATTAAACAATACGTTCAGATTCGGTTTTCCCTGCCATTCGCTGATCTTTAACAAAATACGCAGTACCCCGTAAAACAGTTTACCAAAAATTCCTTTTCCATAATAAAGCTGGCAGACTGCATCATTCATACGGATTTCTCCGCTCCAGCTTCCATCCGGGATCTCTCTGCCATACAGTCTGCGGAATGTATCATCAGAAATATTTTTGATCTCACCATTAAAATATTCCGGCAGGCTTTCTCTGCTGTAACCACCCTCTGTGACAGTTCCATTTACCGCAAGTGATCCCTCAAGCAGCATTTCTTCCGCATTGCTTCCGATCATGATCTGATAGGTTCCCGTTTCCACTTCCCAGCTGTCTGTCCGTGTATCATAAAAACGGAATGTCTTATCGTCAAATAAAATCCTTATTTCTTTTTCTTCTCCCGGAGCCAGTTCCACCCGCGCGAAGCCTTTCAGTTCGCGCAGCGGACGGAACACGGAATCAGATTCTTTTCCGACATAAAGCTGTGCAATCTCTGTTCCGGTCACATCTCCGGTATTTTTAATTTTAAATGTCACACCATCCTGATCTACCGCCAGATCACGGTAAGTAAATGTGGTATAACTGAGTCCGAAACCAAACGGGAAACGCACTTTTTTACCTACTGTCGTGTAGTAGCGGTATCCTACATAAAGTCCCTCCCGGTATTCGCTGCTTCTCTCTTTGCTCGGATAGTATTCGTATGCCGGCGTATCTTCATAATGAAGCGGATAGGTTTCATTCAATTTTCCGGATGGACATACTTTTCCGGTCAGAACATTAAGCATCGCAGACGCTCCCGCCTGACCGCCGAGGTAACCGTGCACAATTCCTTTGACATACGGATACCACGGCATTTCCACGGAAGATCCCGCTGAGAGGACTACAATCACATTTTTGTTTACTGTGGTAAGCTCATTGATCAGTTCATCCTGTGCCACAGGCATATGCATATGGGCACGGTCGAGTCCCTCCGATTCGCTGATCTCGTCAAGACCTCCGAAAAACAGCACCACATCCGCATTTTTTGCTGCATCAACAGCTGCCTTTACCAGTTTAGCATTTGGTTTTCTGTTTCTGATATAACCCTGTTCACAGGCTGTCATCGTAAGTCCGCTGTCTTTTATCTCCTCTAATATGGACTCCGGCGGCATTGCCGGATTCACTAAGGAAGATCCTGCTCCCTGATATCGCGGAGTCTTTGCAAAGTCTCCGATCACAGCCACTTTTGTCCCCTGTTTTAATGGAAGGATCTGCTCTTCATTTTTTAAAAGGACGATGCTCTCCTCGGCCGCTTTGCGTGCAAGTTTATGATGCGCTTCCTTATTGAAAGTAGTTCCTTTTCCATCCACGGTCGCCTGATGCGTCGCAAAAATGACACGGAGCAGTTCATCTAAGCGCTGATCTAACACACTCTCCTCTAATGTTCCGTTTTTCACGGCATTTACGATATCATGCATTCCGGATTTTCCGGTGCCCGGCATCTCAAGATGACTTCCGTTTTTCACTCCGAGTGCGTGGTCGTTGCTTCCACCCCAGTCGGATACCACATATCCGTCAAAGCCCCATTCATCGACTAAGATTTCCTGTAACATGTGGCGGTTCTCATTGGCATAGACACCGTTTACTTCATTATAAGAAGACATGATCGACTTCGCTTTTCCTTCTTTTACCGCGATCTCAAATCCGGTCGTATAGATCTCGCGGAAGGTTCTCTCATCCACAACGGAATCATTTGCCATACGGCGCAATTCCTGGCTGTTTGCTGCAAAATGCTTCGGGCAGGCTGCGATTCCTTTGCTCTGGATTCCCCTTACATAGGCTGCCGCCATTTTTCCTGCATGGTACGGATCTTCGGAAAAATATTCAAAATTTCTTCCACAGAGCGGGCTTCTCTTGATGTTTAATCCCGGTCCTAAGATCACATTGACATCCATGGTCACGGCTTCCTCTGCTAATGCCGTTCCGATCTCCTCACCTAATGTTTCATCCCAGCTGTTTGCAACCGAGGCTGCGGTCGGAAAACAGGTCGCAGGGAGACTTGCATTTAATCCCAAATGGTCTCCGGCTCCCGCCTGTCTTCTCAATCCGTGCGGTCCGTCAGACATTGCCATGGACGGGATTCCGTATTTTTCAAAATCCACTGTCTCCCAGGTGTTTTTGCCGGACATCATCAGGGCTTTTTCTTCGAGTGACATCTGTTTTATGATAGATTCGTATTTTAAACTCATGATTGATCCTCTCTTTATTTGTGATCTGCGCATCTTTCACTTTCGTAATTTCAGCATAGCACAAACAAAAGATGACGAGGGAGTATTACACAAATGGGGGCATTTTTTGCATAAACTGTCAAAAATGCCCCCGAAGAGCTTTCGCTCTCAATCATGCTCAATCATAGTCATCATAATAGTCATCATCGTAGTCATCATCATCGTAGTCATCATCATCGTAGTCATCATCATCCGCAATAACATTCACGGTATATACTACTTTTTTACCCTTTGCCTTACCACTTGTACATGTACAGGTTACCCGTACTGTTCCTGTCTTTTCCGCATAAAACTCAACGTCCGTTCCGGTTGTTTTTCTTTCTGCAAACGAGACAATACTTGTATCACTGATCTCCCATTTTAACTGACTGTTCTTTATTGAGGATCCTTTTTTGACCTCTAAATCAAAATCATCCCATGCTTCTACATATTTGACCGATTCTCCAACCTTTGCCAATGAATAATCACTCTTTTTCTTCGTCACAGTTACAGTTATCGTATCACCATATTTCTTCTTACTCTTTCCCTGT
>ERZ780212.2130-NODE-2130-length-13378-cov-2.989417_pt1 | contig 13378 bp, 10 predicted proteins | sample MGYA00511364_ERZ780212 | MGnify/ENA primary metagenome ERZ780212 (study PRJEB29588, sample SAMEA2147991) | human gut metagenome | biome: human gut; feature: human-associated habitat; material: faeces | place: Denmark | collected 2008/2010 ...
CCGGCTCAACGAGCCGGCGCACTTTTTGTGCGGTGATGCCGAACGATGGTCGGGAGGGGGCAACTTCGTATTTGCTTTCAAATTACCCCATGCTATAATAAACAAACTATGACCAATTTTGCATATTTATGACGAGTGTAAACGCCGCAAAGGAGACAAGCGCATGAAGCAAGCAGAACATCCGCCCGTGACCGCAGGGGCGAACAGTGCGGCAGAATACAGCCTTGCGCTCATCGACCAGCTTGCGCGCATCGACCGCTCCCGCAGCAAGGAGGAGATGGACGAATTGGTCTACCGCCTGCTGAGTTTGATCGGCGAGGCCATGCTGTCCGACCGCGTGTTCCTCTTCGAGCGGCTGGAGGGGACGGCGGAGGCCTATTGCAACACCTTTGAGTGGTGCGCGAACGGCGTCGCGCCGCAGATCGACAACCTGACGGAGATCGTTCCCGCGGATATGCCGTACTGGCTGGAGGTCTTCGGCCGCGGCGAGACGATCGTCATTCCGAATATTGAAGACGTGAAAACGCAGATGCCGAGCGAGTACGAGATCCTGAAGACGCAGAGCATCCACTCCGAGATCGCGGTGCCGGTCTTCTATCGCGGCAATCTGAGCGGCTTTTTCGGCCTCGACAACCCGCAGCGGACGTTGACGGACAATACGGGCCATTATGAGGAGGTCGCAAACGAGCGGCAGATGCACCGTCTGACCGGACACAGCGGCAGAGCGAGTGTCCACATGAGTGAAATGAGCAAGCAGAGCATCGTGCCGGAGTATCTGCCCTATGTCGAGCCGTTTTTCGACCTTTCGACGCTCGCGGAGAGACTGCGGCGCGAGGATTCCGTGATGCTCGAATACCCCGTGAGGGACGGCAACTGGCATCTTGCGCGCTTCATCGTGCAGACGCGCGGGAAAAATGGCGAGGCGGAGCAGGTGCTGTTCGCGATGCGCCTTTACAGCGAAGAAAAGCGCCGCGAAAAGGATCTGATGAGCGCGGCAGATGCGGCGCGCCGCGCGAACGAGGCAAAGTCCGAGTTCCTCTCGCGCATGTCGCACGACATCCGCACGCCGATGAATGTCATCATGGGCTTTACGAACATCGCCCTACAGCACGCAGACGATTCGGATAAGATGAAAGAGTGCCTGGAAAAGATCCGTGTCAGCGGCAGCAACTTGCAGGAGCTCATCGACGATGTGCTGGACATCTCGCGCATCGAGAGCGGGGAGTTCAAAACCGTCTCGCAGCCGGTGAAGCTGCCGGAGCTGTTTGACTTCTACTGCCAGGCCATCGCGGGCATGGCGGAGGCGAAAAACATCCGCTTCTCAGGGAAGCTGCACGACATTTCCCACAATGTGCTGCTCTCCGACCAGATCCGCCTCGGGCAGATCTATATGAACCTGCTCTCAAACGCCGTCAAGTATACGCCGGAAAACGGCGATGTGAAGTTCGAGGTCTATGAGGAAAAGCTTGCCGAGAGCGGCAAGGTCCGCCTTGTCTCGGTCGTGAGCGACACGGGTATCGGCATGATGCCGGAGTTCATGGAGCAGATGTATTCGGCCTTTTCCCGCGCGGTCGACACGCGCGTCAACAAGGTGCGCGGCAGCGGCCTCGGCCTTGCCATTGTGAAAAAGATCGTCGACCTGATGGGCGGTGCGATCGAGGCTGAGAGCAAGGTCGGCAAGGGCACGACATTCCGCGTGACGCTCGACCTGCCCGCCGCGGCGGACGACGCCGAGACCGAAGAGCACACCGAGACGGCCATTACGCTGCCGGAAAAGCCGCTCACTGTGCTCGTGGCCGAGAACAACGACCTAAACTACGAGATCACCGCCGAGCAACTGCGCGGCTACAAGGTGCACTGTGTGCGCGCTGTGAACGGGCAGGACTGCTTACAGCGGATCGAGCAGGCCGCGCCAGACGAGTTCGATGCGATCCTGATGGACATGCAGATGCCGGTGATGAACGGCCTGGAGGCGACTGCCGCCATCCGAAAGCTCGACAGCGAGACGGCGAAGCACATCCCCATCATCGCCCTCACAGCCAACGCCTACCATGAGGACATTCAAAAATGCCTCGCCGCGGGCATGAACGCCCACCTCTCCAAGCCCATCAACATCGACCGCGCGATGCGCACGATCATCGAATGCGCCCGCACGGCGAAAGAGAACGGATAAAAGAAAAAGGCTCACGAAAGCATTGCTTTCGTGAGCCTTTTTGCGATATTTACTGCTTGTCGCCGCCAAATATCGAAATTTGACTCTCATCGCTCTGGCTGTGCATCTCGGCGATGACGGCAAGACTTTCTTCGCTCGCGCCGCCGGGTTCGACCTGCGGCATCGCGAGGAAGAAGCCCTGCAGAAGGTCGACGCCGAGCGACAGCACGGTGCGTACCTCGTCCGCGGTCTCAAGGCCCTCGGCCACGACCTTCATGCCGCGCTGGTGCGCGTAGGACACGGTGTTCGACACGATCTGGCGCTTGTTGGCGTCGGTGTCGATGCTGCGGATGATGGAAAGGTCGATCTTGATGTAGTTGGGCGAGAGCTCGAGAAGGCTGCGCTCGTTGCTGTAGCCGCTGCCGTAGTCGTCGAGCGCGAACGCACCAGAGCTGCCACGGATCGTCTGCTTGATGCGCAGCGCCTTGGGGTCGAGGCACTCTTCCTCCGTGATCTCAATGACGATGCGCGGCAGGATCGAGGCGTAGCGCGCGGAGTATTCCGAAAGCTCATCGGGCGTTAGATACTGGCTTGCAATCGAATTGATGAACAGCAGCGCGCTGGGCACGACCTTACCGGCGTTTTCAAGCGCCTGATATGCACTTGACGCACAGAAGAACGTGATGCGCTCGACCTCGTGCAGGCAGTTTTCCTCGCGCGCGAGGCGCAGCACGTCCATCGGGGAGCGCAGCGTGGGAAGATCCACGCGCATGAGCGCTTCATAGGCGAAGACGCTGCCGTCTTTTGCGTCGATAATGGGCTGGAAGCGGTAGGTGACAAGCTCCTCGTTGATGAGACGGCGGAACTCCTCATGGCAGCGTCTTTCCTGCAGGCTGGTGCGGTAGACCTCAGGGTCGAATTCCAGCAGCTCGCCCTTGCGCGAGAGCTTGACCTGATACATGGCAAAGTCCGCGTATTTGCGCAGTGTGATGAGATTTGTACTGCTCTCGGGATACCACGCGACACCGCCGGAGACGCTCACGCGCAGCTCACGTCCGCTGGGAAGCTGGACGACAGAATGCTCAAGGGCGGCTTTCAGCGCGCGGATGTCGGCGCGCAGCGTATCCTGATCGTTGTAGCCGTAGAAGAGTGCATTGAACTCATCGCTGCTGATGCGCGCGCAGACGGTACGCGCGGGAGCGTTCTTGGCAAAGCATTCGCCTGTGCGGCGGATGTACTCGTCGCCCCAGTCGTGGCCGAATGTGTCGTTTATTTGCTTGAGGTTGTCGAGGTCGAATATCAAAAGCGCCGCGTGGCCGAGCTTTTCGGGTGAGCAGAAGAACTCGGCGCAGATGCGGTGGAAGGCACGGCGGTTGTAGAGGTCTGTGAGCGTGTCATAGTCGCACTCGTGCTCAATGCGCAGCTTTTCAAGCGTGTTGGCGGTCGCATCCTCGGCAAGGCCGACCTGTGTGCCGTCCTCGTGCGTTGTCTCGATGCGAAGGTAGCGCTCTTTGCCGCTTGGCAGACGGATGTGGTAGAGCATCGCGCCGTCGGGCGCGGGGGAGTGGGGGCACGAGCGCTCAAAGCGCTGCAAAAGCTCGCGGAAACTCTGCGCTGTTAAGTCGTCTGCGTCAACGCCGGGCATGCCGAGAAGGTCGAAGAAATTGTCGGTGACATAGATGCTGTCGGGAGCGGAGCGCAGCTCATAGCCGCCGAGCTCCACGCTTGCCATGTCCATGATGCGCAGAAACTTGGTCGAAGTATCGAGTACCTCGCGTCCGAGCTGCGTGAACGCGGAGGAGAACCGGTCGAGCTCGATGATGCCGGTGGCGGAGAGCATGGGGATGGAGCTGCGGCTTTCACGCGCGTGCGCGACCTCGTCGGAAAGGCGCGAAATCGGGCGCGAGAGCTTGCGCGCCAGCACAAGGCTGCTGAAAAGTCCTGCAGTGAGCACGACGAGGACCGCGATGATCAAAAACCGCAGCACATAGCCTGAAAAGGCGTAAAGCGCCGATACCGGCACCGAGCCGATAAGCAGCATCTGCTCATTGGAAAACGGCGCGTTGCGGTTGTAGAGCGTCAGCGGTGCCACGGCGGCGTGACAAAGGCCGAGGGGGGAGTCACTCTGGTAGCCACCGCGCTTTGACGGCTTGAGCAGCAGCGTCTGGTCATAGGATTGCTGTGGCGCATTTGCAGCGGGGGAGACGGAGATGACGCTGACGGTAAGGTCGTCTTTTCCGATGGCGGAATTCGATGCGACGCCGAGAAGATAGGTGCCCGAGCTGTCGTTCTGCAGCTCGGTGCCCGGCAGCAGGGCTTGCAGGTAGCTTTCAAGAATTTCGACGCCGAGCACGCCGTAGACCGTGCCGTCATCTAAAATAAGCGGGATGGTGTAGGCGATGGCGGAGTGATCGTCGCCGGAGAGCGTGTAGGGCGAGGACGTCCAGTGGCCGTAGTCCGCGGCGTCCAGTTCGCCGTTTCCGTGGTAGGCTGCCTGAAAGACGGGATAGAGAAAGCCACTGCTGCCGTTGGACCCATAGTTGATCGAGGGCGTCCAGCTCGTGTCGGTCGCAATGTAGAGTGACTGTACGACCTGTGCGGGTGCGCGCACGAGCATAAGATCAGAATTGCGCTGCGAGGGGGAGGAATTCGGGTCAAGGTCGCGCAGATAAAGGCAGGGCAGCGGCTCGCCCTTTTTGCGTGTGTCGAGATCGTGCGTGTTGAGCACGACAAAAATGCCGGTGACGGGGCGATGGCGCATCGAGGAGATCAGGCTGTCGCCAATCGAGAGCAGCAGGGGGGATGCGGCGTCGCTGCCGCTGTCGAGCGTGTCGAGGCTGATCTCGCCGTCGTCGAGCATGGCCTGCGTCACGGCGTTGATCTTGCCCGCAAGCGACGAGAGGTCCTGCGCGTCGAGCATCTGGCCTTGCAGATAGTTTTGGCGGTTTTTCGTCTGTATCTGCAAGATGTCGACAGCATTCTGCTCAAGGCTCGTGTTGATGCGGCAGAGATAGAGAATGCCGACAAGCAGCGCGATCTCGATGAACAGGATCCAGAGCATGGAGCGCAGGATCGTATGGAAGATGGTGACATGCGGCACATGATCCGATGGTTTGCGAAAGAACATAAAACGGCCCCTTTTTTGTCATTGAACAGTCACTCAGCCCTGAAAGGCCTCAAGCGATGCAAGCGTATCCTGATACCAGGCTTCAAAGCATTCGCCGGAAAGGAACTGCGCCGAGGCCTCTTCAAAGCTCTGTCCCTGCGCCATTGCCTCTTTGACCGCGGCGCGGTCAGCGCTTGCCTTATCGCTCATGGAATATTCAAGAATGGCGCGGGCGTTCGTGCCGCCGGAGAAGGCGCGGGGCGTGTAGAGATGGTTTTCGTTGACCGTGTCGACTGCGGCGGAGAGGACTTCGTCCATCTCATCGCTGAGGGCAAGACCGCTTGCGCGGATCGCGTCGATGGAGTTGCCCTCGTGCGTGACGGGGAGGTAGCCTGAGTCGACAGAGAACGTGATGTTGTGCTCGGGTGAGGTGAACCATTTGAGGAACACGAGGCTCGCCTGAATCTCGGCATCGCTCGCCTTCGTCACGACCATGCCCGCGCCCTGCTGCACGGCGTAGTCCTCGCCGTTCGCAAACTTCGGGCTTTCAAGCGCCTTGCGCGTGATGTCGTGGCTGTCCATGTCGTCGGCGATGACCTGCGTGGGGAAGAACGTTGCGCTCGAAGACGAGCCGACGTAGGCGATGATATTGCCGGTCTTCACATCATCGCTGCGGAAGCGGCCGCTTGCGGAAAAGTAGCCCTTGATGAAGGGTACATAGTAGTTATCCCAGAGGGTGCGCACGGCGTCGTGGTCAAAGTTCAGCGTCATGCTGCCGTCCTGCGCGTCGAAGATCGTGCAGCCGAGCTGCTTGGCGCCGATGAGCATGTAGTTCGCCATCGCGTCGCGGCCGAAGAACGCGCGTCCATCGTTCGGGATGTCGGGCGTCTGCGCGTCGGTCCACTCGTAGTATCGTTCGGCGACGGAGACGAGGCCTTCGATCGTGGCCAAGTCGTCATAGGTTGCGCCTGTGGCGGCGGCGAACGGCTCCCAGTCCGTTTCATTGAGAAACAGCAGCTCCGCCGACTTGGCGACGGGGAAGATCTTGATACTGCCCGAGCCGGAGAAGTCGCCTTCGCTCAGATAGTCCTCAATAAAGGCGGCGCGGTCCTCTTCGCTTAGATAATCGCTCAGATCGGCAATTTGACCCATCTCATCGAGCGCGTAGGCAGTGTCGGCGTAGGCGGAGAAGATGTTGGGCATCGCCTCGGCACCGACCTTGCCCTCGGCTGAAGCGAGCACGTTGTTCTCAAGATCGGTCACGCTGCCGTGGCTGGAGCTCTCAACCGTGATGCCCTGTTCCTTGCCGACGGTCGAGTTGAACTCGTCGACGAGCGCGTTGAACGCTTCGAGCTGTTCACCGTTGTAGTACGTCCAGATCGTGATATTGACAGGGTTCGCCGGGGAAAATCCGGGGTCTGCCTTGCTGCCGCAGCCTGCGAGCAGCATCATCGCCGCCGCTGCGGCGAGCACGCGAGGGAGAAATTTGTTGTGAGCCATGATGCTTCCTTTCTATTTTGCGCGCCGCCCCGAGATGTGCAGACGAGCTGGCGCAGCAGAATGTCGGTGATGGCGCGCACATGCAGAATGTGCGTGCCGGATTCGAAATTGCGCGACTCGACGACGTGGCTCAGAATGTTGATGATGCCGCTGTTCGTCTTCTCGTGCTCGTAAACCTGCTCTTCGGCCAGGTGGACAAGGTGCTTCTGGCGCGCGTAGAGCGTGAGTGCGTTGCTCACGCGCCGCTGCGTGACCGTCAGGTTGAACGGGCGGCGGATGTAATCCGTTACGCCGAGCTCGTAGGCCTTCTGGATGAACGGCTCGTCATCCTCGGACGAGGTGATGATGACGGGGATCTCCTGCAGCCAGTTGCGCTGCTTCATCACCTCGAGCACGCCGAAGCCGTCGAGGCGGGGCATGTTGATGTCGAGCAGCAGGTCGATGTCGAACTCGGAGTGCAGCAGCTCGAGCGCCTGCATGCCGTCGTCGGCATAGAGGTATTCGCAGCGGCCGCCGAGAATTTCGGAAAGGATCTGCTGGTTCATTTTCGAATCGTCCGCGATCAGGATTTTGGCTTCGACCATAGTGCAGACCTCATACGCATTTTAGGGCGCGCTCTTTTGTAGAAATGCCGCCGCGGGGCGGGCGGACAAGAAAATAGGCACCGGAAAAGCCAGTGCCAAACAAAAACTGTTTATGCATGTTTTTTAGAAACATTTGATACTTAATGTAAACTTAGCACAGAACCACGGAACATTCAAGGGAAATTTTCCCGGTTTTTCCTGCTGTTTTGCCAGAAATGATTGAAAAAAGAGCGGAAAGGGCGAAGCGTTTCCGCAAAAAAACGGGAGAGCCGTCAGCGGACGGTAAAAATGCACGATAAATTTGAGGAAAAAAGAAATATGGATTGTAAAATATGTGCGAAATGGGGAGAAATACTGAACATTATTGACAATTTTTAGAAAAAAGTTTATAGCAATAGCGCATTTTTCCTGATATACAACGCCGGCTTTATCACGGAGCAGCAGCTCATCGAGGCGCTGGAGATGCAGCTCGGCGTCGAGTTCGTCGACCTGACGGCGGTGTCCATCCCCGTGGAGCTTGCAAGCTATGTGCCGAAGAATATCGCCAAGAAGTTCTGCGTCGTGCCGGTCAAGCTCGTCAAGGATACGCTGTACCTCGCTATGAGCGACCCGCTCGACTTCGTCGCGCAGGAGGAGGTCAAAGTTGCCTCGCGCAAGCGTGTGATCCCGATGATCGCGACCCGCCGCACGACCGAGCACGCCATCAGCCTGCTCTACGGCAGCGAGGGCACGGCCGGCGTCATCGAGGAGATGAAGCGCGAGGCGGGCTCTTCGACGCCGGACATCGTCCCCGTGCAGGTTTCACAGGAGGCGATGGACTCCGGCGACAGCGCGCCGACGATCCGCTTTGTCAACAGCCTCATTGAACGCGCGTTTTCCGAGCGCGCGAGCGATATCCACTTGGAGCCGCAGGACGGCGAAATGGTCGTGCGTATGCGTATCGACGGTCTTTTGCGCCGCGTGTTTACGGTCCCCTCCGAATTGCAGAGCACCGTCATCTCGCGCCTCAAGATCATGGGCGGCATGAACATTGCCGAGCATATCGCCGCATCTATGACATTGCGCGGCTGGTCGCCCCGACGATCTGTGTGGAGCTGACGAAAACGGATGAGGGCTACACGCTTAAAAAGAGCGAGCACTGCTACGCGGTGTGGAAAAAGAAGCGCCGCTGCGAAAACTGCATTTCGCAGGAGGTGCTGCGCACGCACAAGCCACAGACGAAGATCGAAACGCGCGAGAGCGATATCTATTATGTGCTCGCGTCGTTCATCGAGGTAGACGGCAGGCCGTATTCGCTCGAGCTGGTCAAGCGCATCAAGAGCGACGACATGTTCGAGCGCGAAAATGTGCTCAACCAGCTGCTCGTGCGCAACCGGCAGGTGTATATGGACTCGGTCACCAAGGTCTACAACCGCCGCTATTACGACGAGCGGCTCAAGAATCTGGAGGGCTGGTTCTCGTTCGCCATGATCGACATGGACAACTTCAAGCACATCAACGACCGCTTCGGCCATCAGGCGGGCGACGCGGCGCTCTATCACGCGGCGCAGGCCATCAAATCGCAGATCCGCAGCGACGACGAGCTCGTGCGCTACGGGGGCGATGAATTCTTCCTGCTGTTCCGCGACCTGCCGCAGCAAATTCTGGAGAAGAAATTGCAGTCCATCCGCGCCGCGCTTGACGAGATCGTCATCGAGGAGTATCCTGAATTGCATATCAGCGCGAGCATCGGCGGCGCGTTCGCGGCGGGACGCATCTCAAGAACGATCCGCAGGGCGGACCTTGCGATGTATCAGGCCAAATTGAAAAAGGATTGCGTAGCAATTTATCGAGAGGCGAAAGAACGTGAAACTTGACGAATTTTTCCGCTGCGTCGGCGGCGACTACGGCGAAGCCAAGGTGCGTTTTCAGAACGACGAGCGCATCGTGCGTTTCCTTAATATGTTCCCGGGCGACGACAGTATGCAGAACCTGACGAATGCGATGAACGCGGGCGACACGACTACGGCGTTCCGCGCGGTGCACACGCTCAAGGGCGTGGCGCTGAACCTTGGCCTCGGCTCGCTCGCCCACGCCAGCTCTCAGATGACGGAAGCGCTGCGCGCGGTCAGGATTCGATGCCTGAAAGCGTACAGCCACTCTATGTGGCGGTGCAGAAGGAGCACACTGCCGTGTGCAGCGCGCTCGAGCAGCTCGAAAAGTAATTGAGAAGTAAAAAAGTCGAAACCTTTCGGTTTCGACTTTTTTACTTCTTACAGCAGCGGGGCGATGATGCGCATGCCGGGGCCGATGAGCTTTCGCATAAACGGGTCGTTTTTGAGAAGGTCCATGTCCGCGCGGACGCACTTGGCGAGCGTTTGCTGGAAATCCTGCTCAATTTTTGCGACTTCGGGCGATGCATAGAGGTACGTGCCGCATTCAAAGTGGTGGTACAGGCTGCGGTAGTCCAGATTGATCGTGCCGACGGTCGCCTTGCAGTCATCGCTGACGAAGACCTTCGCGTGAACGAAGCCCGGCTCGTACTCATAAATTTGTACACCGTTTTCAAGCAGCCTGCGGTAATACGTGTGCGCAAGCGAGAAAGCAATCTCCTTGTCGGGCACGTGCGGCAGGATGAGCTGGACCTCCACGCCGCGGCGCGCGGCGTAGGTCAGCGCCGTGATCATCTCGTTGTCAATGATGAGATACGGCGTCATGATGTGTACGTAACGGTTGGCACGGTTGATGATATCCATATAGACCATCTCGCCGACGAGGTCGCGGTCGAGCGGGCTGTCGCCATAGGGGATGACATAGCCCGCTTCCTTTTCATGCGCCGGCTGCGGCACGTCGAGATACTTGCTGTAGACTTTGGGCGTAAAGTGCACGGAGCTGACGTCCCACATCTGCAAAAACATCAGCGTCAGGCTGCGCACGGCGTCGCCGCGCAGGGCAATGGCTGTGTCCTTCCAGTGGCCGAGGCGCGAGGTGCGGTTGATGTACTCGTCGGAGAGGTTGATGCCGCCTGTGAAGCCGATCTTGCCGTCGATGACCATGATCTTGCGGTGGTCACGGTAGTTGTAGTGCGTGGAGACGAACGGGCGCAGCGGCGCGAACATCTTGCAGGCAATGCCGAGCTTTTCGAGCTTTTCGGGGTAGGAATAGGGCAGCAGCGCGACCGCGCAGGTGCCGTCGTACAGCACGCGCACCTCGACGCCCGCGTTGACCTTTTCCTTGAGAATTTCAAGGATGCGGCCCCACATGTAGCCCTCCCTGACAATGAAATACTCGAGGAAGATGAAGTGCTCGGCCTTTTGGAGCTCGTCGCACATGACCTCGAACGCATCGTCGCCGAGGGGGAAGTATTGCGCCTGTGTGTTTTGATAGCAGGGGAAGCCGCAGGAATTCAGGTAGGAGGCAAGGCTTTGGAGCTCCTCCGGTAATTCCTCCTTGGAACACGCGCTTTCCGAGGGGGCGAAGTGCTCCGTCTGCGACAGGATGTCGTTGTAGCGGCGGATCATCAGCCGGTGGCCGAGGTCGGTCTTGATGTAAACATACAGAATCAAGCCGAACACCGGCAGCACCGCGAGGATGAAAAACCACGTGAGCTTGATGGTCGGGTTGTCGTCGTTGCCGAACAGAAACAGCACGACTGCCGCCGACAGCAGCGTGTTGCCGCCCCAGAAGTAGGGCAGAAAACCCTCGAGCTTGTAAAAGGCGGCAAAGAGAAACAAGATCTGCACGATCAGCGAAACGATGATGATGCCCGTGCGGCCGAAGATGATCTGCACGAGGCCTCGCTTGCCCTTTTCTAAAAGAAGAATGTGATTGTCGTCGTCTTTCATAGATGTCCTTTCTCAAAGATGGCCGCGCCCGCATGAGGCGGGCACTTACATTTTATTATATATCATATTCTATCATAGCATGATTTTTGCAAAAAGCCAACCCATTTCCACTGCAAAGCGGGCGCAGGCGCGTGAAACGGGACTTGGCGATTTGATGTTCCTGTGTTAAAATGGCGAAAAAGGCAGAAAGGGGACGAGAAAATGGAGCTTAAGACGCAGGTCCATAATATTCCGCCGCTGTATGACGAAAAGTCGCGCGTGCTGATCCTGGGCTCGTTCCCGTCGGTCAAGTCAAGGAAGGCGGCGTTTTTCTACGCGCACCCGCAGAACCGCTTCTGGCCGACGCTCGCCGCTGTTCTGGGCGAGGAAACGCCGAAGACGGTCAAAGAGAAGAAAGCGATGGTCCTGCGCCGCGGCGTCGCCATGTGGGACACCATCGGCTCATGCGAGATCGTGGGATCGTCGGATGCGAGCATCACGAACGTTGTGCCGAACGATCTGTCCGTCATTTTGGATGCGGCGGACATTCAGGCCATCTTCTGCAACGGCGGCACGTCCTACGCCTGCTATAAAAAATACTGCCGCGCGAAGCTCGGGCGCGAGGCCGTCCAGCTTCCCTCCACCTCGCCGGCCAACGCGCGTTGGACGAAGGAAAAGCTTATCGAAGCGTGGGGCGCAGCGCTGAAACCGTATCTTTTTTGACGCGGCGTTGACAAAGAAAGGCAAATAGTTTATGATACAGGCTCAATCGATACAAGGAGTGTGAAACCATGGGCAAACTGGCAGCGCCGGTGCGCGCTGACAAGGAAATGATGTTTACGAACCGCCAGCTCGTCGCGCTGATGTGGCCGCTGCTGCTCGAGCAGCTTCTGGCCATTACAGTGGGTCTTGCCGACTCACTGATGGTTGCGACCGTCGGCGACGCGGCGATCAGCGCGGTGTCGCTCGTCGACTCGATCAGCAATCTGATGATCTACATTTTCTCGGCGATGGCGACCGGCGGCGCAGCTGTTGCGGGCCAGTACATCGGACAAAGACAGAAGGAGGACGCCTGCAACGCGGGCCAGCAGCTCATCGCGCTGCTCGGCGCGGTGTCGATCTTCTTCGTGGCGCTGCTGTACCTCTTCCGCACGCAGATTTTGACCGTAATGTTCGGCCATATCGAGCCCGACGTCATGGCGGCGACGAACACTTATTATTTATATGTGATGGCATCCATTCCGGGCATCGCGCTCTACAACGGCGGCGCGGCGCTGTTCCGCACGATGGGCCACAGCGACGTGTCGCTCAAAGTTTCGCTCCTGATGAACAGTATCAACGTGATCGGCAACGCCGTTTTGATCTTTGGCTTCGGTATGGACGTCGCGGGCGTCGCGATCCCGACGCTCGTGTCCCGCACGGTCGCGGCAGTCGTCATCCTCTCGCTGCTCTTCAACCGCGATCTGATGCTGCACCTTTCTGATATCCGCGGCTTTCGTGTCGATATGCGCCTGATGAAGAACATCTTCTACATCGGCGTGCCAAGCGGCGTCGAAAACGGCATGTTCCAGCTGGGGCGTCTCGTGCTTTTCAGCCTGATTTCGACGTTCGGTACGGCATCGATGGTGGCGAACGCCATCGGCAACACCATCTCAAACTTCAACTGCTTTGCCGGTCAGGCCATCAACTTGGGCCTTGCCGCGGTCGTGAGCCAGTGCGTCGGCGCGGGCGAATTCGATCAGGCGCGCGCATACCTCAAAAAGATCGCCAAGTGGACGTACGGCATCATGGCGGCCGTCAACCTGACGATCATCGCGCTGCTGCCACTCATCATGCGTGTCTACAACGTCTCACCAGAGGCGGAAAAGCTCGCCGTCACGGTCACGCTGATCCACGGCATCTCATCCATCTTCATCTGGGTACCGGCGTTTATGGTGCCGGGCTTCCTGCGTGCGGCGGGCGACGCGAAGTTCACGATGCTCGCCAGTATGCTGACGATGTGGGTCGTGCGCGTGCTGCTTGCGTACGTGCTGGGCAAATACATGGGCTACGGCGTTATCGGCGTATGGTTCGCGCACGCGATCGTGGACTGGTCGGTGCGCGGCGCCATCTTCTTCCTGCGCTACCGCAGCGGCAAGTGGGAGACGATGGGGATCAAGACGTGATTATTTTTTAAGGACGCCGTTGGCATCCTTAAAAAATAGGGGATGCGCTCCGCTTCGTGCCTTGCCGC
>ERZ780212.2134-NODE-2134-length-13355-cov-7.086466_pt1 | contig 13355 bp, 8 predicted proteins | sample MGYA00511364_ERZ780212 | MGnify/ENA primary metagenome ERZ780212 (study PRJEB29588, sample SAMEA2147991) | human gut metagenome | biome: human gut; feature: human-associated habitat; material: faeces | place: Denmark | collected 2008/2010 ...
CTTTTAGAAGGATGCTGTCTGGAATACCAATTTTTCCTATATCATGAAAAAGACCACCGATTTTTAATTTTTCAATGTCTTCGTTAGGTAATTTAAGTTTTTTCCCTAATAGAACTGCGTATTCAGAAACCCTATCTGAATGTCCTCTAGTATAAGGGTCTTTAGCTTCTACAGTATGTCTTAAAATCTCTATACTATCCATATAAGACTTTTCTAGATTCTCATTCATTTTAGTAATTGTTCTCATTTGATTTACAGATTTTAATCCAGATTCTATTAATAATAATAATTGGTCAAACTTATCACTTTTTTCGCAATATCCTTGAATATCAAGTTCGTGAATAGTTTCTAGTGGTGGAGCCAAATCTTTGTGACCAGTTAAAAGAAGAATATATAAATCTTTATTAAATTTTCTAATTTCTTCGACAACTTTGTCACCATGAATTGGGTCCATAATAAAATCTAGTACCATTAAATCAAAATGTTCTGTTTTTACGCGATTTATAGCTTCTATAGGATCTGTTATGCCAACAAAATCATAGCCAGATCTTTTCATAAATATAGATAATGAATCTAAAATTCCTTGTTCATCATCTACAGCGATTATTTTAAAATCAGCACTTTGGGATGTAACTTGATTCTTTCTCATAATAACAGACCTCCTAATATAGAAATTATATAAATAAAAATCTATAAAAGCAAGAAAAAAGTCAAAAAAAATACAAAAAAAGCGAAGGTAAAATTTGCCAATTTACCTTCGCTTTTAATATCTTTAATTATTTACCAGTTTTATTAGAATTATCAGTTTTTGATAAAGGAATAATAATTGAAAATGTAGTACCAGTTTTATCTGAATCACATTTGATATCACCATTAAAATGAGCTTTAATAGTAGAATATGATACAAATAAACCAAGTCCTGTTCCGTTTTTTCCTTTTGTGGTAATCATTTCTTTAAATAGTTTTTCTTGAACTTCTTTAGGAATACCAGGTCCATAATCTTTTACTTGTATTATTATTTTATTATCTTTAACATTTAATATTAAATCTATTTTTTGATTTGGCTTACCATTATATGATTGGATAGCATTTGAAATCATATTATTTATTACTTGTACCAAGCAGTTTATATCACCATTAATATAGGTACTTGAAGGTACATTATTTATTATATTAAGTGAAACTAAAGCATTTTTTAATTCGTGTTTCATTAATATATCAATATTTTTTAGTAATTCATCCATGTAAAAATGAATATTACTTGTAGAAGAGAAATTAACAGCTTGTCCTTTAACTGCAGTTATAACATCAGACATATATTCTGTATATTTTTTAATTTTTTCAATCCAAGATGTCATATCTTTTGCAATATCATGATGATCTTGTTCTGTTACATCTTTATCGCCAATAGATTTATCATATTCAGTAACTAAATCTGTAAGCCCTTCTGCAGCACCGGATATAGACATTATAGGTGTTTTTAAGTTATGAGCAATACCACCTATTAATTGTCCTAAAGATGCGAGACGTTCTCTTTCTATAAGCATGTTTTGATTATTATGTATTTGATTTATATTATTCTTTGTAAGGTCTTGAATCTCATTAAATGCATTTACCAAGTCACCAATTTCGTCATTAGAAACAACTGGCAATCTAGCACTATGGTCGATATTTTTATTTTCTACAATTTTTAGTAATGCATCAGAAACCCTTTTTATTTCATTTGCAATATAATTTGCGAAATATCTTAATAAAATAATATTAATTATAAATAATACTGCGAAAATTGATAATAATCCGATTAAAATAGTGTTAGACACTAAATTATAACGTATACCTATAGTCCATGTTTCCCCGTTTATAGTAATACTTTTAAATACTCCTTGAGAGTCATCACCATAAAAGTCATAGGTTCTATTTTTTTCAGGTTGAGTAGATGCTAAATCGTTCATATATTTTGTAAAGAATATTGATAATTCCTCACCATTAGAAGTTGTTATATTGCCATCTGGAGCAATAATAAAATATGAATCTACTTTAGCTTTTTTATATTCAATTGCTGAAAGAGCGTTAGTTAATACATCTAAAGGATTTTCTTCCGTTTGTGCAGGAAGCTCTAATGAGTTTAATTCCTGATTATATAAGTCGTAAGTTAAATCACCAGTTTCTTTTATAATAGAAGAATAGCCAGATAAAGCAATTAAAAGTGCAGTAACTATAAACATAGGTATTGTTACAATAAAAATAACATTTTTTATACTTGATCTTTTTACATATTTATTAAAATTACTATCTATATTAGAATAGCCAGAAACTTCATGATATATATCTACTAAAATATTTTGGAAAGTCTTTTTAGAGAATATATATGAGATACTTGCTATTAATGTTAACATAGAAAAGAATAGTAAGCATACTTTTAAAGTAATAAACAATTCACCTTGTAACAAACTAAATGTTATTGCAATCATAATAACAGGAACTATTATTTGTACAATATATATTAAATTAGGTATTCTAGATATTGTTTTAGAAAGTTTATAGTATAACTTTGTAGCATCCTTTTTAGGTGATTGTAACAGTTCTGCTCTTATTTTATTTGCTTTTCTTAAACTATGTATTAATATAATATTTTCCATTAATAAACTACATAGAACTATCATTACATATTGCTGTGTGTAAGTTAGTCCATTTATAACCATTTGAAATTCATTATCTATAGAATTTGGTGGGTAGCATAAAAATGTAGGCACCAATTTATAGAAGAATAATGAAACAATTATACAGGCAAGGTTATACACTAAAATCAGTTTAGCCCAATTTTTGTCCAAAGTTTTTTTCATTTAAATTTTCCTCCAATCCGTGTTTAAAATAATTAGTATTTATATTAGACCAATTAAAATTAATTTCTTTTAATATCTTAGTTGTATAAGGACTAGATACTTTGATATTGCTTGCTTCGTGTTTGCTAGTTAATAATTTATATAAGTAAGAAGATAAATTAATATTTTCAGTAGAATCTTCTAAATCTTTTAATGAATTATCAGTAGTAAATTGTATGTTAAAACCTAAATTATTTAATAAGTTAACAATTTCTTGTAAAGTTAATTCATTTTGATTATAGATATGATATACATTATATTTATTATCATTTTGTAGAATAGATACTATTAAACTTGCGCATTCATCAACAGGACTTATATTAAATGTTTTATCTTTTAACTCTAGAGGAATTTTTTTTGCTTTTATAATAAACTGTATTAAATTAAAAAATAAATTTTCCTCTAGATTATGTTGGAAAATACCATCATAACTTCTCCAAGTAATATTTCCTAAACGGAATATTGTTATAGGAAGACCTTTTTGGTTTTCTTCTAATAGTAACTTTTCTGCCTCAAATTTAGTTTTTATATAAATATTTTCACTAATATCTTGGTTAACAAATAAATCCTTTTCTGTAAAATTACATGAACCATTAGGATCATTACTGCCTGCGACTGAAAGCGTAGAAATATGTACTAATTGGCAGTTTGGAATATCTTTACAAACTGCTATTAAATTCTTTACACTTAATACATTTGTTTTTTCAAAAACAGCATAATCTCCTAAATGCTTAACAGTTGCTGCAGCATTAATTATACACTGTATATTTGAACACAACTCATTATATGCATTATAAATAAGGCCTAAGTGCTCTTTAGTAAAGTCACCATTAATAACTATAATTCTATTATTAAAATAATGATCTAATTTATCTTTAAAGTAGTATTGTAGTCTTCCTTTTAATCTTTTAGATGAACTATCTAAAGATTCTCCCCTTACTAAACAATATATTGTATAATTAGTTTTTTCTAATAATTCACAAAGAATATGAGCCCCTAAAAATCCTGTAGCACCTGTTAATAAAATATCTCCATTTATATAACTTGGAGAACTTTTTTCTATTTGAAAAGTTTCGTAATCCACTGTATTAATTGTACTAGGAATAGGGACTTGTGCATTTAGTGCATATTTTTCTAATAATTTAATTGTAGGATATCTATAAAAATCTTGTGCAGATAATTTTATATCATATTTTGCAGCTTCTACAGAAATCTTTATAGAATCTAGTGAATCCCCTCCTAAAGAAAAGAAATTATCTTTTATTCCAATCTTAGATTTTCCTAAAACTTTTTCCCATATAGAACACAATGTTTTTTCTATATCGTTATTAGGAGCCTCATAATTTTCTATATCTAAATCATTTATATGTGCTAATAATTTTTTTCTATCGATTTTTCCATTTGTATTTAAAGGAAATTTATCTAAAAATTCAAACTGATTTGGAATCATATAATGAGGCAACTTATTAACTAGTATATTTCTAAATGATTCTTGATCTATTATTGATGAATCTATAATTACAAATGCAACTAGAGTTGAATTGCCAGAAGATTCTTTATTTAATATAATTGTACAATTTTTTACACCGTGAATATTTTTTATTGTATTTTCAATTTCTCCTAAATCAATTCTATAACCTCTATATTTTATTTGATTATCATTTCTACCAACGAACATTATTGAGCCATCTGGAAGCCATTTTGCAGAATCGCCAGTTCTATATATTCTATTTTCTAAATCAAAAGATGCTTTTGTTTTTTCTGGATTGTTTAAATATCCATTACCAACACATTCACCTTGTACATAGATTTCGCCAACTTTACCAATTGGAACTAATCTTTTTAATTTATCCAAAATAAATATTTTAGAGTTACCAATTGGACTTCCAATAGGTGTTATGCTATTAGGTGGCAAAGTATTTTTAAATTTATACATTGTACAACAAATAGTAGTTTCAGATGGTCCATAACCATTTACAATTTTCATATTAGGATTTAAGTTATAAAAATTAGATAGAGTAGAAGCTTTAATAGGTTCTACACCAACCAATATTTTATTTAATGCTAATTTTGGATATTTAGCTAATTCCTCATATATAGAATGCAACATGGCAGGTGGGAAGTATGCAAATGTAATATTATTAACCGAAATATATTTAGCAAGTTCCACTATACTACTATTATTTAAATCTTTATATAAGTGTAAATTGCCACCAAAAGTAAGCGCTGTAAAAATTTCTGCCATACTAACATCAAAACAAATATTAGTTACAGATAAAAATTGGTCATCAGCTGTAATTGAATCATCTAAATAATGATTAAAAGAGTATACAAAATTAATAATATTATTATGTGATTGCATAGTTCCTTTTGGCTTTCCTGTAGAACCAGAAGTATAAATGATATAGGCATTGTCATCTGGTAATACTTTAGGAAATTTACCAATAGCTGGGTAATCCTTTAATTTATTAATATATAATCTTGGACAATTTATATTTAAGTTGTCAAAATATTGTTCAGTAATTAATATTTTGCTATTACTGTTTTCTAATATATATTCAATTCGTTCATTAGGATAATCAGGATAAATTGCTAAGAAAGCAGCTCCAGCTTTTAAAACTCCTAATAATGAACAAATAAGATTAATATCTTTATTTTTAAATAAAACTGCTACACAATCTCCTTTTTTTACACCATTTTCGATAAGGTTAGTAGCAATCTTAGTACTATTAACAATTAATTCTTTATAAGTTATATGCTCGCCATTATATGTAACTGCTGTATTATTAGGATACTGACTAGCAACATCTTCAATTAACTCATGAATTCCTATATTTCTAGGATGAGCAATATTAGAATTATTAAATTTATTTATTATAAGTTCTTCTTCTTTCTCGCATATAATACTTATATCTTTTAATAAGATAGAAGGATTATCTAATACACGTAGAGTCATATTCATAATTCTTGAATGAATTTTATCTATTTGTTCTTCCGAAAATTTAGAAACTTTATAATCATAATAAATATTAATTATTCCAGTATCATCTAAATCATAAAAATGTATTTGTAAGGTATCAGAACAATTATTATTAAAAGACCAGTTTGTATGAAATTTTATATTAGCTACAGTGTTATCTATTCTAGCATTTTGGTAAGATAGTGCTAAATCATATAAATTATATGAGATATTATATTTGTCTTTTAAATCTTCTAGTAATGTAGAATATGGATATTTTTGATGTCTAAAGAATTTCATTTGGTTAGTTAAAACTTCTCTTAAGAAGTCTGTAAAAGTCTCTTCATAATTCATTTTCATAAAAAAGGCTTGAGTGCTTACAAATATTCCACAAGTATTTTTTTCTTTAAAATTGGTTCTATTTAAGATAGGTGTTCCAATTGTAGAGAAATCATTATTATTAATACGTGCTAAATATAGTGAATATATAGCCATAAAAAATGTATAAAGAGAACAGTTATGTTCTTTACAAAAAGCATCTAATTTTGAATACAATTCTTTATCTAGAATATATATTTTCCTTTTTGCAGTTGTATCTATAATTTTTTCTTTTTGGTCGGAAATTAAAGATGGCTCTGGCTCAGAGTCAAAGAAAGTATTCCAAAATTCTTTATCTTTTTGGAATCTTGGAGTATGTAAATAGTCTTGTTCACTTTTTGCAAAGTCTAGATAGGAATTATTATCAGAATCATCAATAATTTCACCAGCTATTAATTTTGAATAAATATTCATTACTTGGTCTACGAATAAACTCATAGTCCAAGCGTCAGAAATGATATGGTGAAAAGTTACGATTAATCCCCCCGTCTTATCTTCAAACTTGAAAAGAGTAAACCAAAATAGTTTAGAATCAAAAAAATCAAATTTTTTATTAACAGCCTGTAAGCTAAGGTCTTCTAATTCTTGTTTATCTTTAATAAAAACTCGTCTTACAGTAAAAGGTTCATATGGAGTTATGTACTGCTTTGGTTTGTTATTTTCCATATGAATACGAATTCTAATTGCGTCATTCTTTTTTACAAAAATATTTAAAGCTTTTTCCAAAAAATCTAAATTTACCGGTTCATCTATAATAATGTTACCACCAATTAGATTAACACTACTGCCAGATGCATATTCTTCGGTTAAATAAATAGATTTTTGTGGAATAGTTAAATCATAAAATTTAAAATTGTTCATAAAAATCACCTATATTAATCTTGAAAAAATTATATACTTAAAGAAATTAAAAATCAACAAAAATATTGAACAATTTAACCATTTGTTATAGAATAAAGGCATCCTAAGAGAATTTGGGGGAATGTCTATGAAAAAACAAAGAGAAAATGACATAGAAAGGAAACCAATAAAAAACTTCAGGGAGCTAGTAAAAAGATATGAAAAATTTGGAGACAAAGTAGCATTTAAATTTAAACAAGCTCGGTGAAGTACAAGAAGTAACATATAAGAAGTTTGCAGAAGATATAAAAGCAATGGCAGAAGCGCTTATATCTATAAATGCAAAAAGAATTGCTGTTATAGGGAATAACAGATATGAATGGTGCGTTACATATTTAGGAACTGAAACTGCCGGTAAGGTAATTGTACCTTTAGATAAAGCATTAACAGATATAGAGATAGAAAAACTGTTAAAAAGAAGTGAAGTAGATGTAGTTGTATACGAGAAAAAATATACTGATGCTATATCAAATGCAATAAATGATGGTTTACAAATAAAATATAAAATTTGTATGGATGAAACCACAGACGAGGATGAAATAAATTTCGAAAACTTTATTAATAAAGGTAAAAAAATAGCAAAATCAAATAAGAAAAAATACAATAAAGTAACAATTGATAATAAAGAGATGTATATAATGCTTTTTACATCAGGTACTACCAATGAACCTAAAGCAGTAATGTTATCGCAAAATAATATTTGTTCAAATATTAGTGCGATAGCTAAACATGTTAAATTATATAAAACAGATACATTACTTTCTTTTTTACCAATACATCACACTTTTGAATGTACAATAACATTTTTATATGGAACTTATAGTGGTGCTACAATTGCATTTTGTGAGGGACTAAGACATATAGCAGATAATTTAAAAGAGTTCCAAGTTAGCGTATTTGTTGCAGTTCCATTAGTATTAGAAACAATGTATAAAAAGATTCAAAAAGGAATCGAAAATAGTGGTAAGGAAAAGTTAATAAATAAACTTAAAAGTTTTTCAAGCTTTTTATTAAAGCATCATATAGATGCGAGAAAGTTTTTATTTAAAGCAGTTCTTAAACAGTTTGATGAATATTTAAGAGTTGTATTATACGGGGCAGCACCAATGAATAAAGAAACGATAGAAGGTTACAATGCTCTTGGAATTGATTTAGTACAAGGATATGGCTTAACAGAGACATCTCCTGTTATAACTGCAGAAAGTGATGAAAGAAAAAGACCTGGCTCTGTCGGTTTACCTTTATGCAATATAGAAGTAAAAATTGAAGGAAAGGATAAAGATGGAGTAGGGGAGATTGTTGCTAAAGGACCAAGTATTATGCTTGGATATTATGAAAATAAAGAAGCAACTAAAAAGGTATTAAGAAAAGGATGGTTCTATACAGGCGATTATGGATATATAGACAAAGATGGCTTTGTATATGTAACAGGAAGAAAAAGTGATATTATCGTACTAAGAAATGGTAAGAATATATATCCTCAAGAATTAGAATTTTTAATTAATAAAATTGATTATATAGATGAAAGTTTAGTATATGCAAGAGACAAAGATATAACAGATACATTACTTTGTGCAAAAATTGTGTATAATAAAGATCTAATAGAAAAAGAATTAGGAAACAAAACAGAGGATGAGTATAAACAAATTATTTGGAAACAAATAAAAGAGATAAATAAAAATTTACCAACATATAAACATATTAAAGAAATAGTAATTACAGATAAGCCATTAGATAAAACTACAACACATAAAGTAAAAAGATATCAAGAAATAAACAAGTTGGAAAAAATTAAATAATGTATTAAAAATTTCCTTTTGGAAAACATAAATATTAAGAAAAGTTTTCCAAAGGAGGTTTTTTATGCAAAAATATAGAAGAGTAAAAAGAAAGAAAAAGAATATAGGAAAAAATTTTTTCATAGCATTTATTATTATATTAACTATAGTTTTAATAGCATCACTTATACGACTATATATCAGAACAGATGTAAATAAAATTAATGAGGACTTAAAAGTAGATAGAACAAGTCAAACTGTACAAAATGTTACAAGTCAAGATACAACAATAGAAGATATAATAGAAGAGGTTAACCATAGCGTTGTTGGAATTTCTAAAATTAAAGAGATGGGAAGCTCTATATTTACAGAAGACGGAATAGAAAAACTAGGACTAGGAACAGGAGTTATTGCATCATCAAATGGATATATTATAACAAATAAGCATGTTTCTGGAGATAAATATAGTAGTTGTTATGTTACATTAGAAAATGGAAACACATATGATGCTAATGTTGTTTGGGCAGATGCAACTTTAGATTTAAGTATAGTAAAAATAAACTTAGAAGGATTAAAAGCAGTAAAATTAGGAGATTCAACTAGTGTAAAAGCAGGACAAACAGTATATGCAATTGGAAACCCTATTGGGTATGAATTCGAAAGAACTGTAACATCAGGTATAATAAGTGCAAAAGCAAGAACGCTAAAATTTACCGAAAATAACGAAGAAGTCCTAATGACAGATTTAATTCAAACAGATGCTACAATAAACCCTGGAAATAGTGGAGGACCATTAATAAATACAGCAGGGGAAGTTATTGGAATAAATTCGTTAAAAATAGATACTGCAGAAGGAATTGGATTTGCAGTACCAATAAATGTAGTTAAACCAATAATAGAAAAATATAGTACTACAGGCAATTTTGAAGAACCTTCTATTGGAATTTCTGGCTATGATAAAAATATTATTCCATATATAGATAAAACTTTTAAATTGGATAGTGGTGTATATATAGAGGAAGTAACTACAAATAGTCCAGCTGCAAGTTGTGGTTTAATAAAAGGTGATATAATATTAAAAATAGATGATAAACTAATATACACTATGAATGATATAAAAGAATATATCTATACTAAAAATCCAGGAGAAATTATAAAAATAGAGTATAGAAGAGGGAATAATACCAATACGGTAAATTTAACCTTAGGTAAAAGATAACAAGATATATTGTCGAAAGATGACGAATAATATCGATAATTTATTCTTGTAAAAATTCATTAAATATGTTTTAATATTAACGTAAAAACTCTGGAAAGGAGACTAATTAATTGTGAATAAAGAATTACAAACTTTAAAAAACTATATGGAAAATAATACAAAAGAAACAATTAATTTAATAAACGAAAAATTAGGAAAAGATGTAGAATCTTTAACAAATATTGAATTAATAGAAAATAACAAAGTTTTTAACGGGATAAAACTTGTTACCGATAAAGATACAATTTTTATTACTATTTGTAACAAAAAAGATGCTAATAATTTGGCATACAAATATTGGGCATATTTTTGCTTATTAAATAGAGAAGAAAAAAACATTAGTCTATTAGATGAAATAGATATGAAATCATATAATGAGGCAGAACATCACGATATAATGGAAATATCTAACGATGACAAAAAAATAGATATAAAAATGCATTATATAGTTACAGAAGAATTATTAAAAAAAGAACTAATAACTCAAGACGAATTATTAGTCCTTATAGTGTAAGCAAAATCGCTATATTTTATTAGCGGGTAAGATTAAAGTGGCTTGGACCGTGCCAATTGCTAAGCAATCTGCACATGTGGAGAAGCCACTTTTCTTATAAAAAATTTCTAATTTCAGCTTTAGATATAAGTTTAAAAATAAAGCTAAGTAAAATATATGCAATGCTGTAAATTAATATATTAATAATTAAAGGGAAAATAGCAATTGCATTTATTTTTAGAAAATTAGTAATAACAACACTTATAAGCAAAATAATAGTGGGTTTTAATATCCATAATTTAAATTTAAATTTTATTTTAGTTGTGCTAATTAAAACCCATATGCTTAAAATACAATTTAAAATTTCGCTTATAAAAATAACAATTAAATATCCAAAAGTTCCATACATAGGTAGTAAGAAAGAGATTAATAAAATACTACTTATTAAATCTATAATATTTATAATCATAACACTAACTTGTTTATCAAGACCTTTTAATATTCCATCAACAATACTATCTAAATACATAAAAATAATTACAGGAGCTAATATTTTTATATATTTTGAAATTTCAGCATTATTATAAATTAATAAACTTAATTCTTTAGAAAAACATAAAAATATTCCAATAATAAAAAAAGAAAAAATCATTGTATATTTCAATATTTTATATATAGAATCTTGTATAACATTATTTTCTCCTCTTACATTAAAAGAAGAAAATTCAGGAATTAGTAGGCCACTAAATGAACTTAAAAAAGTACTAGGAAATAGTAGTATAGGGAAGACCATTCCATTAATCATACCATATTTAGAAAGAGCTTCGCTACAATTTAAACCAGAGGCTTCTAGTTTTAATGGTATAACCACTTGTTTTAGTGTTGCAAGGCCAGATTTTATATATGTTGCAGACGAAATTGGAAGAGAAATCTTAAATATTCGCTTAGTTATGCCTTTGCTGGTTTGTGGTAAATATACATTACTTTTGCCACATAATTTTTTTCTATCTTTTATATATGTTATAAACATTAATATGCAAGTAATACCTTCTGCTATAGAACTGCCAAGAACTATTAAACTACATGCGGAATTAATTGAAGAGTCAAATATGGTGTTAAGCATATAACTTACTAATAAAATTTTAAAAAATTGTTCTAGTATTTGTATAACAGCACTTTTTACTACATGTCGAACTGCAGAAAAATACCCATTTAAACAAGAACAAATAGATGCAAAGGGGAAAGATACAGCCATTATACATATAGTTAAAGTAGAAATTTTTTCATGTAATATATATGTAGATATCATATTTGCAAATATACAAAATAGTAAAAAAGTTAAACTGCCAAAAAATAGACTATAAATAAGACATTTTTTTATTACATTTCTTATATTACTAAAAGAATTTTTTGCAAGTTCTTCAGATACAATTCTAACACAGGCAAGGTTAATACCAGAAAGGGCAAGTGTAATTCCAAAAGAGTATGTAGACATTAATAGCTGGTATAAACCAACTGCTTCATCACCGATTTTGTTAGAAATATATACACCAAAAGAAACACCTATTAATTGTAAAAAAATAGATATAACTGTTAAAACTAGCCCATTTATAATAAACAATTTTAATTTCCTCAAAAAAAATCACCTATTCATGTATATTCATGAATAGGTGAAAATTATACATCTTAAAAAGTACTAAATAATTAGTCTGAAATTTTTATAAATTGAGATGTTCCTTTATCTGGAGAATATTGGGTTGCAATATATCCATTAAGAAGTTGTGAACTAGTCTCATCACTTAAAACAGGTCTATCTACATTGCAAATAAATTCTTCGCCTTTATTATTTTTTATATGTATAGTAAAGCTCATATTAAAAGTTAAATCCTCTAAAGTAATATTGGCTTTTTGTAGAATAGTTCCATTTAAAGAAAGAGTATCTGTATTTGCAATCTCATAATTTGTTACAATATCTTTATTTATGTAGCCTAAAGATATTGGGTTAGAACAATCTTGGTAAAAAGAAGGATTGTTATATGCACTTTCTTTATTATCTTTATTATTAGTTATAATATTAAAATTAATTCTTCCATTTTCAGGTTCTTGTAACCCTTTATAAGTAGCAAAATAATATGGGTTTTTATAGCAAAGTGTTCTTGTACCTTTGTCAGAATCACCTGTAACCTTTATGTTATCTATATACAATTCAGCGATTGTATTTTCATCAGTTAGTTCGTCAGAAGCATTTGTATTATTAATATATATAGCTATATCTGTATATTGTCCAACATTTATATTTTGAAAATTATCATCTGAACTATTATCTGTTACAAAAGCATTACTATAATATACAATCTTTTCTATAGAAAAAATTGGGTTAGTATAGTTAGTATAGGTTTCGTAAGAATACGTTGCAAATTTATTACTATAAATGATATCTCTAATTTTTAAAACATAGAAAGGAATTAAACTTATTAATATAATTATTAATACTAATAAAATAATTAAATCTTTCTTTTTTAACAATTTCTTCATTTGAATCTCCTTGCTTTGTGAATAATTATACTCATAAAAGGGACATGATATTGTTGTTATAGTCCCTTTTATGCTAAGTGAACTTATAGTTTATCATAAAAATATGTCATGTATGAGAAGACTTTTGTACACCAGTTAGGGTCTGTAGAATATCTTGTATTAATTCCAGTAA
>ERZ780212.2135-NODE-2135-length-13348-cov-7.291055_pt1 | contig 13348 bp, 9 predicted proteins | sample MGYA00511364_ERZ780212 | MGnify/ENA primary metagenome ERZ780212 (study PRJEB29588, sample SAMEA2147991) | human gut metagenome | biome: human gut; feature: human-associated habitat; material: faeces | place: Denmark | collected 2008/2010 ...
TTTTATTGCTTATTATCCGCACCCAAAAAGTTGCATTTATAAGTTGAACTCAAGTAGTTTTTTTCTGAAAAAGTATGAAAATCAGATTTTTTTTCTTTAATTTGTAAGAACCTTTACTAATGGTAAAGAAAAAACTAGGATATTATACTCTTTAAAATCTATATACGATGGAAGTAAATGAAACCAACCGCCCATTAACCGAAACTCCGATGGAACAACCCATTGAAGCACCGGTTCCTACTGTTGAAGACACCGAAAAGGAAACATCCGCTCCCAAACAAACACTGGAAGAAGTGGTGCAACGCCTCAAGGAAATCAACGAGAAAAACGACCTGACCGACAAGCAGGAAATCGATTCACTTAAACAAACGTTCTACAAACTACAAAAAGCCAAATCAGAAGCGGCACGGAAAGCTTTCATCGACGAAGGGGGAAAGGCAGAAGACTTCACTCCGGAAACAGAACCGGCAGAAGAAGAATTCAAAGCTGTCATGAACGCCATCAAGGAGAAGAGAAATGCCTTAGCGGCTGCACAGGAACAGGAAAAGGAAGAAAACCTGACCAAGAAACTGGGTATCCTGGAAAGAATGAAGTTCCTGACCGAATCGCAGGAAGATACCAACAAGATATACGACGAATTTAAGAAATTGCAGCAGGAATGGAATGAAACAGGCCAGATTCCGGTAGCGAAAGTAAACGAACTGTGGAAAACTTACCAGCTTTACACCGAAAAATTCTATGACATGGTGAAGCTGAACAACGAATTCCGCGAATATGACTTCAAGAAAAACCTGGAACAGAAGACCCGTTTGTGCGAAGCTGCAGAAAAACTGGCTGAAGAGCCTGACGTAATTTCTGCTTTCCACCAGCTGCAGAAGCTTCATCAGGAATTCCGCGCTATCGGTCCGGTAGCCAAAGACCTGCGCGAAGAAATCTGGAGCCGTTTCAAGGCTGCCTCTACGGTTGTCAACAAACGCCACCAGCAGCATTTTGAAGAACTGAAAGAAAAAGAACAAAATAACCTGGACCAGAAGACGGTGATTTGCGAAATCGTGGAAGGTATGGAATATGACACCTTCACTACTTTTGCCGACTGGGAAGACAAGACCAATGAAATCCTTGCTCTCCAGGCCAAATGGAAAACCATCGGCTATGCTCCGCAAAAGATGAACGTAAAGATTTTTGAACGTTTCCGCGCTGCCTGCGATGAATTCTTCCGCCGGAAAGCTGCTTTCTTCAAATCTGTGAAGGAAACAATGGCAGCTAACCTGGAAAAGAAAAAAGCGTTCTGCGAAAAGGCTGAAGCCCTGAAAGAAAGTACCGACTGGAAAGAAACGGCTGAAATCCTGACCAAGCTCCAGAAAGAATGGAAGACCATCGGTCCGGTGGCCAAAAAGCATTCCGATGCCGTATGGAAACGTTTCATCGGTGCCTGCGACTATTTCTTTGAACGGAAAAACAAGGCGACTTCTTCACAACGCTCGGAAGAAGTGGAAAACCTGGCCAAGAAAGAAGATGTCATTAAGCGTATGGCTGCCCTGGAAGCTGCCGGAACTGCAGACGATGCAACTGCCGAACAAGTACGTGCCCTGATGAAAGAATGGAATGCCATCGGCTTCGTTCCTTTCAAGGAAAAAGACCGTCTGTATAAAGAATTCCATGCATTGGTAGACAAGCTGTTCGACCGCCTGCACCTGTCGGCTACCGAAAAACGTCTGAGCAGTGTACGCACTAACAGCAACAAGGAAGGAAATCTCTACCGCGACCGTGAACGCCTGGTTCGCACTTACGAAGGGCTGAAAAACGACATCCAGACCTACGAAAACAACCTTGGCTTCCTGAATTCTTCTTCCAAAAAGGGAAATACACTGGTGGCCGACATCACCCGCAAGATTGAGCGCCTGAAGAAAGACATGGAACTGGTGCTGAAGAAAATCAAGGACATTGATGAAAGCTTGAAAGAAAAAGAATAAAAACAGCTTACTCAAACTAATTTTATTACCACAAGAGGTATCCATTCCCATGGATACCTCTTTTTTTACCTTAATCTTTCACAAGAATTTCATTCAACTGTAAAAACTTCACACAAACATTCTATGTTTACCATATTTTTGAAAAATAATCGCATAAATATTTTATTATTTGCCCAAAACAGTTTAAATTAAAGCCAAATTTCAAAAACAAATATTTCCACAACATACAAATAACAAATAAAATATCAGCAAAACATAATTCCGAATGATTTAAAAACATAAAATAAACTATTCTTAATATGAAAATGAAATCACTATTAGGGATTGTACTTTCCCTAAGTATTCTGCAATCTTGCCAGAATGACGAAACAAACATCATCCAGAATGAAGTGAATAACAAAGGCATCACATTCTCTTCTATCATAGATGATGCACAAAATTCCAGAGCTTACGATACGTCGTGGGAAGCCAATGACGTAATTGGTGTATTTATGCTAGCCAATAGTGATAAACTGGCTACAAACATTCCTTATGCAACATCTAAAGGAGACGGCTATTTCGTAAGCCAAAATAGTCCCATATACTATCCGGAAGACAATACTCCCGTTGATTTCATTGCATATTATCCGTATAATGAAAATATAAATGACTACAACAGCTATTCTATCGATTTAAGTGACCAGACGCAGCAAAGCGCCATCGACTTGATGACTGCAGTAAACCTGACAGGCCGTCAATTGACGTCTCCACAAGGTAATCTGCAATTCAAGCATCTGCTGGCTAAATTGGTGCTGAATTTGAATTCTACTTCTGGAAGTTCCTTAAAAGGTATCAAGGCCTCCATCAGCGGACTGAAGGTAAAAGGTACAGCCAATCTTTCTGATGGTAGCATTACTCCTTCCGGTGAAGCAACTGACTTCTCTTTATATATAAATGAGGAAGCCCCCCAAGCAGAAGCCATTCTGTTGCCTCAAGCCTTGAGCGGAAACCTGAAAATCAAACTGGAACTGAACGGACAGAGCAAAGAAATTGAGACTGAGATTGCTGGAAGCATTGAGCAAGGCTACAAATATATATATAATGTAAATGTGAATTATCAGGGGGGAGAGATTACGACCGACCCAGAAGCAAAATATACGAAATGGTTTGAAACGCCGGTAATTACTGAGTCACAACTGAATCAATCTAATATAAAATACGTTACTCATTATACCGGAGAAAAGTACACCAGCGGTTCACTTAGCGGAATCAAGATTCGCAATTACAGCATACTCTACAATACGAACCTAAAAATGGCTTACTGGGTAGCTTATCCCTTACACTCATATTATACCCAAAAAAAAGAAGGAGTAGAGAGAAAAGACAATTGGATTCTTGACCCTATCATCAAAGAGGATTACTTTCAAGCTGTTGTCAGTAAAACATATAGTAGCAATATATACCGAAGAGGACACCAATGCCCCAGTAATGACAGAATAGCTACACAAGCGATGAACGACCAAACATTCTACTACACAAATCAAACACCACAACGACAAGATAAATTCAATGGAGGAATTTGGATGAATTTAGAGCTTAAAATACATAGCTGGTCTTCTGCATCAGATACCGTTTATGTTGTTACAGGTGCCATGCCTAAATCAAATACTTTATCAGAGAATGAAACAATCAAAGATAATAACAATAAAGAGATTGTAATTCCAGCATATTATTTTAAAGCAGTAGCACGCAAAATAAATGGTACTTATCATACCATTGCTTTTAAATTAGATCATCACCAAGATTATGGCGATGCCAAAAGTTTTATGAAATATGCTATTCCAGTCACTGAATTAGAAAAACAAACAGGATTCATATTCTTTCCACAGCTAAGCAGTTCTATCAAAGAACAACTTAATACGAATCTTTGGAACTAAAATATACATTGTTTTTAACATACTACAATTATGAAAATCTCGAATCTACTGTACATGGGGGCATTATCAACCCTAACTCTAATGAGTTGTACAAACAATGACGACAACAGCGAATGGTACGGAAGTGAAGGCATCGTATTTACCACAGCTATTCAGTCAAGAGTTTCAGGTAACACTTGGAATGCAAACGACGAAGTAGGTATTTACATGATGAACTCTGGTAGCGGAATTGAGGCTGCAACCGCACAAAACAAAAAGTACATTGCACAAACCAACGGTACACTGACGGCGGCTTCGGGCAATGGCATCTATCTTCCTGAAAGCGGAAGTGTGGACTTTATCGCATACTATCCTTACACCACCAGTGTAAGTGGAAACAAGATTGCGGTCAATGTGTCCGACCAAAGCAAACCGGCTGCCATCGATTTAATTTATTCAAACGGCACCAAAGGTATTGAAGCGACTTCTGCCACTACAGTGGACCTGGCATTTACTCATCAGTTGACGAAAATCACCTTGAACGTGACAAAAGACGCCACGGTTGAAACACTCAGTGGCCTAGGTGTGACTATGAAGGGCATCAGTACAGAAGGTGAATTTAACTTGGCTGACGGAACACTGACTGCTACAGCAGGAACCAACAACAAAGATGTAGCGATGTACATAGATGCACAAGGTACAACCGCTACGGCTACAGCCATCATTCTCCCAACAGCTGCAAGCACCGACCAGACGTCACTCAACCTGACTTTTAACCTCAACGGTCAATCATTCACTCATACAATTAGTGACGCAAGTATTTTTGAAAAAGGAACAAATGTAAGCTTTAACGCCAACCTGTCCATCAACAATGGGAAACCGGTTGTTACAGTAGGAAATGCAACAATCAACAACTGGACTGAACAACCAGGTGGTGACATTAATGTTGGTTTCGATGGGGAAGGACAGCCTCAGCCTGGTGGAGAAACTGTAATATTGGATGAATCATTTGCAACTGGACAAGGAAGTTTTACTATTGATAATAAGCAACTTCCAAATGGAGAAGGCAGTTTTGTATGGAACCTTGGTTCATTTAATGATGATAAATTCATGAAAGCCAGTGCTTATATTGGCGGAACAAAATATGCATCCGAATCTTGGTTAGTTTCTCCTCCTGTAGATTTAACTCAGGCAACAACTGCAACATTAACATTCGATCATGCCCATAATTATGCAGGAACAGCTGAAGAAGAATTTACTCTTTGGGCTACTGAAACAAGTGCAGATAATTGGCAACAATTGACAATTGATAAATATGGCAGTGGATTTAAATTCACAACTGCAACCATTGATTTATCGGCTTATGCTGGAAAAACAATCAAATTTGCATTCAAATATGTAAGTACCACTGATGCTGCCGGAACTTGGGAAATTAAGAATGTGAAAGTCGTTGCTAATGGAGAAGGAGGAGGAACTGTTGATCCAGAACCGGAACCTGAACCGGGAAATGCAGACTTATTCATTTCTGAATATGTAGAAGGAAGCAGTAATAATAAATACATTGAAATCTATAATCCTACCAATGAAACAATTGATTTATCGTCTTACTCACTTGACTTAAATACAAATGGAGGAGAATCTTGGAGTAAAGATGGAGAAGGATTTTCAAGCTATAGCGAATTGTCTGGAACTATAGGCGCAAAATCAACTATTGTGTACAAGCACGACGAAGCTGCAATTTTTGAAGGCGAAGCAACAACTTGTGGAGCCGCAAACTTCAATGGAAATGACCCTGTTGGCCTATTCAAGAACGGAACTCTTATTGACATTGTGGGAACCTTTTATTACGGTGGCAAACCCGATTTTGCTAAAGATGTGACACTACGTCGCAAATCAACGGTTACCGTACCATCCTCTACTTATGACGCTTCTCAATGGGAAACTCTTTCCAAAGATGATGTAAGTGGATTAGGAAGTCATACTATGGATTAATATTTTCTTTAAATCCCTACTAAAGAGAACATGAAAAAGCTCTATAAAACTTTTTCATGTTCTCTTTCACCCCCTTATAAAATAACACTAAACTAATAATTATTTTTTATGAAACACAAATTACTGTTCTTCATGGCATTCTTCCTTCCTTGCCTTGTCTTTGCACAAGGAAATGTAAGCGTGAAAGGAAGTGTGATCGGAGCAGTAAGCAATGACCCTATTCCAGGTGTAATTGTGACGGTGACAGAACTGAATCGCCAAGTCACAACCGACGCGGATGGAAATTTCACCATCCGAAATATTCAGCCGGGAACTTACGTCATTCAGCTTAACTCCGTAATGATTACGCCCAAGAGTGTCTCCATTGAAGTAGAAAACTTAGGCGTAACTGAACTAAAACCTATCCGAGTAACTGAACTTAACGCAAACGAAGACGTGTCTATGATTGGCATCATCGATGCCGGCATGGTGGATGACGACGTGGAGACCTCCGGGCAGGACGTCAGCTCTACCGTGATTCTGTCAAATGATATTTTCCTGAATAAAGCTGCCTATCAACTTTCACCCGCACGCTTCTCTCCACGTGGATACAACAGTACACAGGAGGTTAAATACATCAATGGCGTGGAATTCAACGACCAGAACAGGGGTGTATTCAACTATGCAGCAGTAGGCGCACTGAACGACATGACACGTAACGGTGATGTCACCAACTTCACAGCTCCTTCGTCCTTTACTTTTGGTGAGTTGGGAGGTACGGAAAACATCAATATGCGTGCCAGCAGCTATACACCTGGAGGAAAGTTAACCTTAAGCTATACCAACCGAAACTATTATCTCCGTGGCATGTTTACCTACTCTACCGGACTGAAGGACAACGGATGGGCATTCACCACCTCTATTGGTGGACGCTATTCGAATGAAGGTAACATCGACGGAACTTTCTACAAGAACGTTTCTTTCGCCTTCTCTGCTGAAAAGCAATGGAAAGGAGGAGAACATAGCCTGTCAATGGTAGCTTTCGTATCACCGGTACAGCGTGGACAGCAAGGTAGTTCTTACCGCGAAGTGTATGAACTGACAGGGAACTACCTTTACAACCCGAACTGGGGATACCAGAACGGAGAGAAAAGAAATGCAAAGGTGGTTACGGCATTCGACCCGACTGCCATCATTTCGCACATCTGGAAAATCAACGATAATATGACGCTGACTACAGGTGTGGGAGCACATTATGCCCGCTACGGTAATACGGCCCTGAACTGGTACAATGCTCCTGACCCTCGCCCGGATTACTATCGCTACCTGCCTTCGTACTTCGGAGATGAAGCAATTCAATTAAAATACAAAGAGCTGTGGCGTACTAACCAGACCAGCTTTACACAAATCAACTGGGATGACCTCTACCTGGCTAATGCCAACAACATTCGTAATGGTAACGGAGCAGCTGTTTACATGCTGGAAGAACGTCGCAGTGACTTGTTGGAAACGTCATTCAACTCTACTTTGAACGCACGCATGAGCCGTCATTTCGACATCACAGCCGGAGTCGGTGCACGCTACACTCAGTCACGCCAGTTCAAGACCGTAGCCGACCTGCTGGGAGCAGAATATGTGCTGGATATTGATAAGTTTGCAGAACAAGACTTCTCTGGTGATCCGGACAAAATTCAGAACGACTTGAACCGCCCGCAGAGAAAAGTGTACGAAGAAGGAATTTTCGGTTACAACTATAACCTGAACATTTACTCACTGAATGCCTGGATAGTGAATCAGTATCATTCACGTTATTGGGATTACTATTACGGAATGAAGCTGACTTACACCAGCTTCCAGCGTGATGGTAAAATGCGTAACGGACGTTATCCGGACAGTTCTTTCGGCAAAGGTGCACGCCATCAGTTCACAGACTTAATGGTAAAGGGAGGACTGACCTACAAGTTCAACGGACGTCACATGATTAACGCCAACATCAGTTATGGAAGTGAAGCTCCGTTGCCCAACGAAGCATACGTATCACCGCGTATCACAGACCGTACCATTGATGACATGAAGAGCGGACGGGTTCTCTCTGCCGACATCAACTACATCTTCTCTACTCCTCATCTGGCCGGACGTATCGGAGTGTTCCAGACTAATTTCTATGACCAGATGGAACGCAGCAGCTACTATGACGGCATTGAAGGAACATTCATCAACCACGTGTTGTATGGAGTAAACCGCATTCACAGAGGTATTGAGCTGGGAGCTACCTACAAACTGGATGACCATTGGAGCTTCGACCTGGCTGGAACCGTAGGTGAATATTATTACAGCAACAACCCTGACGGTATCAAGAACTCCGAAAACGGAAAGATAGTAGAAAGAGAACAAGTATACATGAAGGATGTTTACGTAGGTGGAGTTCCACAGATTGCCGGTACATTCGGAATCCGTTACTTCATCAAATACTGGTTCCTGGGAGCCAACCTGAACGGATTTGCACGCAACTACATCGAAGCTGCTCCCCTCCGCCGTCTGGCTTCAAGCTACACAGAAGTAACTCCGTATAACCAGTATTACGATGCCTTCAAGCAGTTGACCACACAAGAACGTTTCCCGGCAGCCTATACATTAGACTTGTCTATCGGAAAAATTTTCTACTTGCCTGGAAGACAATCTATCAACTTCAATCTTTCTCTGAACAATGTATTGAACAAGAAAGACATTTGTACCGGAGGATACGAACAGGGACGATTTGACCTTGACCATCCGGAACGCTTTGGAGGAAAATACTACTACATGCAGGGTATCAACTGCTTCCTGAATGTGAGCTACCGTTTTTAATCATTAACCTACATAAAACTCAGAATATATGAAACTTTTAAGAAATATCAGTCTGCCACTCATTGCCTCACTCGCTCTCTTTGCTTGTGAACGAGACTATGATGCTCCTCTCTTGACAGAACCTGAATACACAGGTCCGGCAGCCAATATCACGATTTCAGAATTGCGTACACAGAATGCAGCAGCAACAGAAAATACCCCCATTATTATCACAAAAGACCAAGTGCTCAAAGCCGTTATCACTGGTAACGATGAATCTGGAAACATCTTCAAGAAAATCTATCTGCAAGATGAAACAGGTGCCATTGAGATGGGAGTAGATCAAAATAGTGTGTACAACTATTATCCTGTAGGCCAAACAGTATACATTGATTTAAATGGTTTAAGCATCTCCGTATTTGGTGGTGAACAACAACTAGGACACCCCGAAGGAAACTTATTCCGTACACCTTGGGAAGATTTTAAAAAACACGTCAGCAAGGATAAATGGGAAAACTTAGATAAAATAAAACCTATTGTTTTAGATGACATTAGCATTGTTAATGCTGCTCCTAATGAATATAAGTTCAAACTAGTTCAATTTACCGGAGTTACTTTCAAAAATGGAGGAAAAGGTATTTTTGCACCTGAAACTGATTACGGTGAAGAATACATCACTGACAGCCATGGCAACACTATCATGATTCGTACCAGTAGCTATGCTAATTTTGCAGGAAATGGCCTGCCAGAAGGGAAAGGAAATATAACAGGAATTCTTGGACGCTATAATGGCACTTGGCAACTTACTCTACGTACTGCTAATGACGTAAGCGACTTTACCGGAAGCAATGAAGAAGAAGGTGGAAATGAAGGCGGAGAAACCCCGAGTGGTGAAACTGTTTTATTCCAAGAATCTTTTGGTACTCCTGAAAAGAGTGGAAATTACTGGCCATATTTCAGTGATTATACTGGATTTGATAATCCTGCCAGCATGTTTGAGAACACATCTGAAGAAAAAGCATCTGTACGTATTGTAAGTAATCTTACGAATGTATGGTTCCCTGGAACAAAAGATGTAGCAATTGCTATCAAAAATATCAATGCACAAGGAAATACATCTGCTACTTTAGAATATCAAGTAGGCTCCAACGTATACAATGCTGGAGAAAAACAAGATTTAAAAACACTGAGAGTTAAATGCAATGGACAAGAATTAACCATTCCTAGTAAAGAAGTAACCGGTGATGACAAACAAGGAAATACTCCTTTCAAAATGACAATTGAAAATGTAACAATATCCGACAATACAACTTTAGAGTTCTATTGTACAACCTCAGAAAACACTTATGGTTTACGCTTATACAGCGTCAAACTCTATGTCCCAGGAAGTGGAAGTGGCAGCACCGGTGGTGACGGAGGTACAACCATTGAACCCACTCCAAGCAATTAATGCACACATCAAACCATAAAAGTTATGAATAAACGATTGCTTATTTTCACTTTGTTCATTACTTGTGTATATACCACCAGTCTGTTTGCACAAGACAGACTGGGTGTTTATGCAGCCGCATTCTATAATTTAGAAAACCTTTGGGATACGGTGGACGACCCTAACAACGAAGGGGATGATGATTTCACTCCGGAAGGAAAGTATGAATGGACTCAGACCAAGTATGAACAAAAGTTACAGAATATTGCCAAGGTAATCTCTCAATTGGGAAGAGATTATTGTCCGGCAGGCCCTGCTATCATCGGTATCTCGGAAGTGGAAAACCGGAAAGTTTTGGAAGACCTGACAAAAACAGCTCCCATCAGTGGAACGGGATATGAAATCGTACATTTCGAATCGCCCGACCACAGAGGTATTGATGTAGCGGCCTTGTACAACCCGAAACTGTTCAAGCTGATTGATGCCAGAACCTATCCTTTCAACAAGCCGGATATGCCGCACTATAAAACCCGCGACATTCTGCTGGTAAGTGGTATACTGGCCGGGGAATCGTTTCACCTGATTGTAAATCACTGGCCTTCACGCTACGGTGGTTCCGCTTCTTCTCCACTAAGAGAATTTGCTGCCAGCATCGTAAAACACATTGGCGATTCTATCCATGCACAGAACCCGGAAGCAAAAGTGCTCATTGTGGGTGACTTGAATGATGACCCGTTCAACAAGAGCTGCAGCGAGGTACTGGGCGCTAAAAAGAATATCAAAGAGGTAAAACCTGACGGATATTACAATGCTACCTGGAAATTGTACGATCAGGGTATCGGTTCTCTCTGCTACCAGAACCAATGGAATTTGTTCGACCAACAGATTATATCAGGCAACCTGATTGGCAAAGACCGCAGTACATTGAAATTCTGGAAGAGCGAAGTATTCAACCGTCCATTCCTGCTTCAAAAGGAAGGGAAATACAAAGGGTATCCACTTCGTACATTCTCGGGTACTACATTCCAGAATGGATTCAGCGACCACTTACCGACCCTCACCTATTTTGTCAAGGTAATGAAGTAAGAAAAAAACATATCTCTTATAAAGAAAACCGTTCCGTCCACACAATCGGAACGGCTTTCTTATTTCATTTAAAACCTCTTTAGATGCCCTTTAAACTACTACGTAGTAATTCCTCCGTTACCTCGTAGTAACAGACCGACTACTACGTAGTAATTCATTCATTACCCCGTAGTAAAATTTCCTCCAAATCTTCCGGCACATAAACCTTGTCGCTAAACTGCGAAGCTGCTTCTGCCGTATAGCGCTCTTTACGGGTAGCCAGTGTCTTGTCTTCCGTGTGATACAGCAGCAGATTCTTCACTCCAAGCTGAGCTGCTAACCGTCCGGCATCCAAAGCCGTGCTATGATGCTTCTCGTAGGGTTTGAACCGTTCCCGGTCTTCATACAAGCAGAACGCCTCACACAGCAGCCAGTCGGCTCCTTCCACATACATCTGGTTGCATGCGTTATAAGGTTCATCACCCAGGCAAACCAGCGATTGTCCATCAGGAAGACAGGTACGGAAACCAAACTGTTTCTCCTTTGTAGAAGCGATGTCAAAGCATTCCACTTCCAACCCGATAGCCTGAAATTTCTCTCCGCTCTTCACCTCACACAACAGTATCTCTTCTCCTAAACGGGCCACAATCTTCTTGGGTAAAGTCATCCGGCAAATCCAATCGAGCACCTGTACCACTTTGTCATGCCCATATATGCGCAGTTCGCCCTGATACTCTCCTTTCTGAATAGCCTGAGCCACCATGCGAATCATCCATATCACACCCAATATATGGTCGGTGTGTGCATGGGTCACAAATATCTCATGAATGCCCGACAAGGGGATATGTGCTTTCTGCAACTGCGACAGAATGCCATTGCCTCCTCCGGCATCCACTAAAAAGTATTTATCCTCCCGGCACAAAGCAAAACAGGTATTGTAGCAGGCTACGGTGGCCGCATTTCCCGTACCCAGCATAATAAGCTTCATCGAATTTTCCATACAATGTATCCTTTAAAACACAGGGCAAAGATACAAATTTTCTTCTTTTGTTTTTTTAACACATAAAGATTCTTACCACTATCCCCTTCTTTACTCAAAATAAGGCACTGAGATTTCAACATAAACATAAAATACAATAAGCCCCTTGCAGGAGACTTTTCCTATTCCTCACGTAAGACATTGAAAATTCGATTTTTCAGGTTGTTGTACTTTTACCAATAAGCCTGCACGGAAAATTACCTTTTATACATATTGTATGAACTACAAAAACATCACATCACGATATCGTATCAAATAAGATATTTACCCTATTGAACAATAAGGTTTTACAACCCACAAAAGCCCTATTGCATATATCAATAAAAAAAACGTCCTTTGCGGTGTAGACAGAAAAATGCTTATGGAATACACTGAACAATTAGCCAATAATCACATCTCAGTAGACTGCGTGGTCATCGGATTCGATGGAGAGAAACTAAAGGTGTTGCTCGTAAAAAGAATGGGAGAAGAAAGTGGAGAAGTTTTCCACGATATGAAACTCCCCGGAAGCCTTATCTATATGGATGAAGACTTGGATGATGCAGCCAAACGAGTACTTCGTGATTTGACTGGACTCAAGAACGTAGACCTGATGCAGTTCAAGGCGTTCGGTTCAAAGGACCGCACCAAGAATCCCAAAGATGTTCACTGGCTGGAAAGAGCCGAAAAGGCCAAAGTGGAACGAATCGTGACCATCGCCTACTTTGCCATGGTAAAAATAGATAAGACCCTCAACAAGAACTTGGATGAATACAAGGCAGAATGGGTGGCACTGGAAGAAGTGAAGGACCTGGCATTCGATCACAATCTGATTATTGCAGAAGCCATGAAGTTTATCCGGCAGCACATCGAATTCAACCCGTCGTGCATCTTCGAACTGCTTCCACGGAAATTTACCGCCCTGCAACTGCGAATGCTGTATGAGGTGATTTACGGCAAGGCATTGGATGTACGCAACTTCCATAAGAAGATTTCCATGATGGAATACATCGTGCCGACGGAAGAATACGAACAGGGAGTATCTCACCGGGCCGCAAGGTATTACCGGTTTGACCGGAAAATCTACAACAAGACAAGAAGATAATTTTAAAAGACTATAGGGGACTTCTATAAATTAAATCCCTGATTATAAGTTGCATAAGCGGATAAA
>ERZ780212.2140-NODE-2140-length-13314-cov-2.263444_pt1 | contig 13314 bp, 9 predicted proteins | sample MGYA00511364_ERZ780212 | MGnify/ENA primary metagenome ERZ780212 (study PRJEB29588, sample SAMEA2147991) | human gut metagenome | biome: human gut; feature: human-associated habitat; material: faeces | place: Denmark | collected 2008/2010 ...
GGATTCCAGCCTTGTCTGCGCCATCTCCGCCAAGCTCCTCGGCAAGAGGATCCGCACCTTTGCCATCGGCATGGACCTTGACCCCATCGACCTCAAGTACGCCCGTGAAGTCGCCGACTTCATCGGTGCCGAGCACACCGAGGTCATCATGACGCGCGAGCAGGTGCTCGCCTCGCTCGAAGAGGTCGTTGCCATGCTCGGCACCTACGACATCACCACCATCCGCGCGAGCATGGGTATGTACCTGTGCTGCAAGGCCATCCACGAGCAGACCGACGTGCGTGTGCTCATGACGGGCGAGATCTCCGACGAACTCTTCGGCTACAAGTATACGGACTTCGCCCCCTCGCCCGAAGCTTTCCAGCAGGAGGCCAAAAAGCGCGTGGACGAGCTGTATATGTACGACGTGCTCCGCGCCGACCGCTGCATCGCGGTCAACTCCATCGAGGCGCGCGTGCCGTTCGGCGACCTCGATTTCGTCAAGTACGTCATGAGCATTGATCCCAAGCTCAAGGTCAACAGCTACCACATGGGCAAGTACCTGCTGCGCGAGGCGTTCGCCGCCGACCGCATCCTGCCCGAGGACATCCTCTGGCGGCAGAAGGCCGCCTTCTCCGATGCCGTCGGCCACTCGATGGTGGACGACCTCAAGGAGTACGCCGAAAGCCTGTACACCGACGAGGAGTACGAGGAAAAGCGGAAGCAGTATTCCTTTGCGACGCCGTTCACGAAGGAAAGCCTGCTCTACCGCGAGCTGTTCGAGAAGTATTACCCCGGGCAGGCCGAGATGGTCAAGGACTTCTGGATGCCGAACAAGGACTGGGAGGGCTGCGACGTCAAGGACCCCTCCGCCCGCGTACTCTCCAACTACGGCGCAAGCGGCGTGTGAGCTATACGGATTCAACAGGAAGAGGCCGCCCCGCAGGGCGGTCTCTTTTCATTTGAGAGAAAAGCCGCGCGGCGCATTGACATTCCTCCCCGCTGCGCCTATAATCAAGTTCTATTTTTCCTGAAAGAGGCCGCCTATGAAATACGTCAAGCAATTCGGCATCATTCTCCTCATTTCCTTTGCCGGAGAAGCGCTCAACTACCTGCTCCCCCTCCCCGTGCCCGCCAGCATCTACGGGCTGGTGCTGATGTTCCTGTGCCTGCAGCTGCGCGTCTTCCGTCTGGAGGACGTGCGCGATACGGCGCTCTTTCTCATCGAGATCATGCCGCTGATGTTCATTCCCGCGGCCACCGGACTGATGACCTCATGGGGCATCATCCGCGCGAAGCTCTTCGCCTATCTCGCCATCGCCGCGTTTTACGCCGTGACCGTCTCCGGCCACATCAAAAGCACGATCCCGCTGCTTCTGCTGCTGATTCTGGCGCAGTGGGTGGGTATCTTCCTCACGACATTCTCCACGATCCTGACGAATCTGCTGGCGGGACTGTTCTTCTTCGTGGCTCTGGCAAGCTGTGTCATGAAGCTGACAGACGGCGGCGAAGTCCTGAAAATGCTGATTACCGCATTTGTGGTTTTCGTCCTACCTTACATAGCGATGTCGATCATCGCAAAAATCTCCTTTTTCGCTGAGGAACTCCGGGATTTTCTCCAATCCTGAGTTCAAGACCGCCCTGCACAACGCACGGCGGTCTTTTTGCTACATCGGGTCTGCACAGGGCAGGCCCTTTTTTTATACGGAGGAACAAGCCTATGAAACTGACGTTTGAAGAAAAGAAGCTGCTCTACACCTATGGCTGCGCCGATCTGGAACTGACCCGCAAGCGGCTGTACGGAGTTGCCGGGCTGACGGTTGACCCCAATCAGAACAAGCTGGTGTATGACTTCTGCCGGAAGCTGGAGGACGAAACGCTGGCAGACTGGTACGACCAGATGTTCTACTTTGTCCGTGCCGAGATGGAGCATTATACCATGATGCAGAAAATGTCACGGGACATCGAGGAGGACGAGGACTGGGGCCCGACCATCTTTGACGAATCCGAGGAGGAAGAACTGATTGACGATGTTTAAGCTGGAGACCATGATCTATGCCAGTGAGGACGGAACGAACAGCGTGTTTACGCTGAATCCCGTCTTGCAGAAACAGCTTGCCGCTCTTGCCACACAGCACCCGGAGGTGTGCCAGCGGAAGTCAAGGGGCGAAACTGGCGGGGTGACGTATCAGGTCAGGGGTGCTGCGCTGGCTATCCAGCCAGTGCGGATATCTTGAGAGCGATAACCGATCTGCTATGGTAGAATAAAGAGCAACGGCCAAAGCGTCAGGAGGGATGCTTTGGCCGTTTTACATAGAACGATGAAATTCACTTTTAGCAGAAAGGGGCGATTTATTGGGAAATTTATATGGCTATATCCGGGTCAGCACCCGTGACCAGAACGAGGACCGGCAGTTGATTGCATTGCGTGAACTGAAGATCCCGGAGAAAAACATTTTTATGGACAAGCAGTCTGGCAAGGACTTCAACCGTCCGCAGTACAAGCGGCTGGTGCGGAAATTGAAAAAAGACGATCTGCTCTATATCAAGAGCATCGACCGTCTGGGACGCAACTACGCAGAAATTTTGGAGCAATGGAGGATGCTCACAAAAGATAAGGACATCGACATTGTGGTGCTGGATATGCCACTGCTGGATACCCGCCGTGGCAAAGACCTGATGGGCACTTTCCTGAGCGACATCGTGCTGCAGGTACTCTCCTTTGTGGCTGAGAACGAGCGCACCAATATCCGACAGCGGCAGGCGGAGGGCATTGCAGCGGCGAAAAGCAAAGGAGTCCGCTTTGGACGGCCGCCCAGTCCCCTGCCGGAGAACTTCCACAGCGTCTACCAGAAGTGGCGCTCCGGCAAAATGACGGGTACAGATGCCGCTAAAGCGTGCGGAATGCCACTGTCAACCTTTCGGTACCGTGCTAAAATCTACGAAAAGGCCACTTTTTTGTAAACGCTTCTTTTTACAAGAAAGTGTACCTTCCTGCAAAAGAGAGACAAAATAACATCTATTTTATAATACCACAAAATCAGGCCGTTTTCTACTGACCTCCGATGATTTGGCAGTTGAAATTAGTCGTATGTATAGGCGTTGTCAAAAAGTACACCTTTTGGCAACGTTTTTTGATTCAGACAAAACTTTTTGAGGTACACGGTAATGTTCGACTTTGGAAACTCAAACAACGGTCAGAAGGAAGCCATCTCCTCTGCGAACGGCCCCGTACTGATTACGGCTGGCCCAGGAACCGGAAAAACATATACTCTGGTTCAACGAGCAATTTATCTGATTGAAGAATGCGGCGTTCAACCAGAACATCTGTTTATCGCAACTTTTACAGAAAAAGCTGCAAAAGAACTCATTACTCGAATTACAAACGAGTTGGCACGGCGCAATATTACTGCAAATGTCAATGAAATGTACGTTGGCACGTTTCACTCACTTTGCCTTCGCATTCTGAAAGAGAATCTGGAATACACAAGATTAAAGAAAAATTATCATCTTTTGGATGCGTTTGATCAGAAGTATACCGTATTCCAGAATATCTACCAGTTCCGCAATATTCCGAATGTTGATGCAGTTCTGCCAGATAGCGGAGCATGGAAACAATCGGAGGCTATCTGTGGGTATGTCAATAATCTTTCGGAGGAGTTGGTTTCGCCGGATGATCTCGAACGGGATGTTGACCCAGCAATTTCAGCGATGGGAACTATTCTGAGGACATACCAGAAGCTTCTGAATGACAACAATTTGATGGATTTTTCTTCCATTCAAGTAGAGACCTACCGTCTTTTGACAGAACACTCGGAGATTCTTGAGGAACTTCAGACTAAAATTACGCACCTGATGGTAGACGAGTACCAAGATACAAACTATATTCAGGAACAGCTTGTATTTCTGCTGGCTGGTAAAAAGAAAAATATCTGCGTTGTCGGTGATGATGACCAAGGCCTTTACAGGTTTCGAGGAGCAACAATTCGAAATATTCTGGAATTTCCGCAGAAATTCAATGCTGGCGAGTGCAAGGTGGTTCCTCTGGTGGTCAATTACCGATCCAATACGGATATTGTGGATTTCTACAATACGTGGATGGCTACTACGGAAGGCGCAAAATTTAAGTTCCAATGGGGTGAATTCCGTTACAACAAAAAAATCGTGGCACACACTCAAGTTAAATTATCAAGTCCAGCTGTAGTGAAGTTGTCAGGTGTTGATGATGAGGATGAATGGCATGAGAACATTCTGAAATTTATCCATCGACTAAAGGATTCTGGAAAGTTGACGGACTACAATCAAATTGCGTTTCTTTTCAGCTCAGTCAAGCATCCAAAAGTAAAGGCTCTTGCGGATTTTTTGGAGAAAAATCAAATCAATGTTTATTCACCTCGCTCCGATATGTTCTTTGAAAGGTACGAAGTGCGACTGACGCTGGGATGTCTGATGCTGATGTTCCCACGTTATGTGCAAGGGCTGGAAAATGGAGATTATTCAACTCTGCGTCCTGAACATATTACATATTATCGTCAGTGTATAATGCTGGCAAACGAGCACCTCTTGAAACCAGAGAACAAGAGTCTCTTACGTTGGATTCGACAAACAGGAAGAATCCATGTCGGCTTGCAGGGTACTACGGATTATGCCTACTCTATCAACTTTTTGAGTATCAGCCGTTTCAAGGAATGTTGGACACAGACCTGAATGTTGGTGTTGTGGACATTCGACCATCCCGAAATCTTGCAAAACTTTCACAGATCATCGGAAAATTTGAATACCTGCATCGGGTCGATACCCTGAATGGCAAGTATATCAATATCAATACAGAGAAATTTTTCAACCTTTACATCCGGTTACTCTACGATGGTGGCATCACAGAGTACGAGGACGACTCGGAATACGCACCGAGTGGATGTGTGTCTTTCCTGACGATTCATCAATCCAAGGGCATGGAGTTTCCGATTGTAGTAGTGGATTCGCTCAGCAATGTACCGAGGACTCGCAACAATGATCTGATGCTTCAAATTGAAGCCCGGTACTTCAAGCGACCCGCCTTCGAGCCTTATGACCAGACGAAATATTTTGATTTCTGGCGATTGTATTATACTGCGTTTTCCCGTGCACAGGATCTGCTGATTTTGACCTGCAACGAGGATAAACGAACACCGAGCAATTACTTTCGGGAACAGTATGGTGAGTTGCAATCTGTGGATGGCGACGATTTTCAGTTTACAGAGTTTGACTTCAAACCTATAAAAGATGTCAATCTCAAGCGAAAATTTGCCTTTACGTCTAATATTACGGTATATGACACCTGCGCCTTGCAGTATAAATTCTACAAAGAACTGGAATTTATGCCCGTGAGAGCAAACGCAATGCTCTTTGGTACGTTGGTCCACGAAACCATAGAAGACATCCATCGAGCTGCGATCCGGCATGAAGAATCCGAAATTACGCATGAAAACATTGAGAAGTGGTTTGATGCCAATTATAGCTCGCTCTCGAAAACCGAGCATTCTTATCTTGCAACGCAGCAGCTAGAGGCTGCGTTGAAGCAAGTTATCCGCTATGCCGACCGTCAACATGGGAATTGGAGCACGATACAACAGGCAGAAGTCGATGTCAGTCTGGTTAAGCCGGATTATATCATTGACGGCAAAATTGACTTGATCAAGGGCGAAGGCGATACGGTTGAAATCGTGGATTTCAAATCAGAGCGAAAACCCGATCTTGAAAAGTCGCGTGAAAAGCTGGAGCAATACCGCCGACAGCTGAACATCTATGCTTATCTGGTGGAGGAACTTACCGGAAAGAAAGTCAGCCGAATGAATCTTTACTATACAGGCGAAGAAAACGGTGTTCCAATTGTTACGTTCCCCTACACCAAAACGGCGATTGATGGCACGATGGCAGCTTTTGATGATACAGTGCAACGTATTCTCAAAAAGGATTTTCACCATTGTGCAAACGATGAGAAAATCTGCAAAAACTGCGATTTCAAATATTTTTGCAGAAGTAAATAAACCCATACGAACAGGAGAATTAAAAAATGAGCGAAGTAGAACAGCTTACCTTTGAGTTTGCACAGCGGCCAACCATCAAAGGATTTCCAGAACTCCGTTGGACGGGCAAGCGGCCTTATAAATCTACGCAGTATTACCCGGCACAACTGCGTGAAACGTACGGTGAAGAACAAAACGGTTGGATGAACAAAATCTTCTGGGGTGATAATCTTCAGGTGATGAGCCATCTTCTGAAAGAATACCGGGGACAAATTCAGTTGATTTATATCGATCCCCCATTTGATAGTAGGGCAGATTATAAAAAGCAAATTAAAATTAAGAATAAGACAGCGATTGGCGATACATCCTCTTTTGAAGAAAAACAGTATAGTGATATTTGGACAAACGATGAGTATCTCCAATTTATGTATGAACGAATTATCCTGATTCGAGAACTTTTGAGTGACACGGGTATGCTGTTTTTGGAATGCGATCCTACTCGGGGTCACTATATAAAGATTATCCTTGACGAAATTTTTGGACAGGATAATTTTGTTAATCAGATAATTTGGAAAAGAACATTTTCACATGGTGATATGGGCCAAGGAGCAAAACATTTGGGCCGATTGCACGACAATATTTTTCTTTATCGGAAATCTTCTAATGTTAAGCTGAACACAGTTTATACGCCATATAGCGAAAAGTACATAAATGATTTTTATAAATATACAGATGAATCCGGAAGAAAATATCGTTTGGTTTCTCTTTTGGGTCCTGGTGGTGCAGCAAAAGGAAATCCATTTTATGAATTTTTAGGTGTTTCAAGATACTGGGTTCATTCAAAGGCTAAGATGCAGGAGCTGTACGAAAAGGGCATTATTATCCAAACAAAGCCCGGAAGCGTTCCGCAAAAGAAACGATACCTTGATGAGGCACCCGGCGTGCCCCTTCAGGATATTTGGGTTGATATTGCAGCTGTACAGGGCGGTGCATTAGAAAATCAAAATTATCCAACGCAAAAACCGGAAGCTCTATTAGAAAGAATTATTCAATTAGGCTCAAATCCGGGCGATATTGTATTTGACTGCTTTATGGGGAGTGGCACAACACAGGCAGTTGCAATGAAGCTTGGCCGGCGTTTTATTGGTGCAGACATCAATCTCGGTGCAATTCAGACTACGACAAAGCGTCTGGTGGGTGTTGCCAATGAGCTTAATACTCAGATGCAGGAGGAAACAAAGTATACCGGTTTTGAGGTCTATAACGTCAATAACTACGATTTTTTCCGCAATCCGGTAGAAGCCCGTGACCTGCTGATTCAGGCTCTGGAAATTCAGCCCTTCCCGCAGAGTAATGTCTGGGACGGCGAACTGGATGGACGGATGGTAAAAATCATGCCTGTCAACCGCATTGCAACGAAAGCTGACCTCAAAGAGCTTCTGGCGAACTTGCCATATGCTACTTATGAAAAGCGGAAAGAAGAAAATCCGAATCAACCCGTGGAACACATGACAATCGTGTGTATGGGTCATGAGCCGGACTTGAAGGGATCTCTGGAGCAGGATCTGTCCAACTACAAGGTTGACGTGCAGATTCTGGATGTTTTGCGGGATAAGGCCGACTTGCAGCTGAAACGAGATTCTGAAGCGGAAATTGTCCGTGAAGGCAACAAGCTAGTGATTCGCGAATTCTTCCCCATGAACCTGATGCAGAAACTCTCGCTTCAGAAAGAATATGTTGAAGAGTGGCGGCAGCTTGTTGATTCTGTGATGATTGACTGGAACTACGATGGTGCTGTTATGCAGCCCCGCACGATCGATATTCCAGAGAAGAACGAGCTGGTAAAGGGAGTGTACGACATCCCGGAAGATGCGGGCACGATCAAAGTGAAAATCACCGATCTACTTTCTGAATCCTTGGAAGTGGAGGTGCGCTGAGTGGCTAGTACATACGATTCCGACTTTTCATTTCACGAACAACTGTGGTTTTTCTACGCGGAAAACCGTGGTAAAATCCGCTCGCGCTATAATGATTTGACCCGGAAATTTCTGTCCTATAATGACAAGGACGAAAACAAAAATGCTTTTCTGCGCAAGCCCCAGTTTGAAGCACTGGAAATGTATGTTTTCATAAAAGAATTCATGAACAATGCGCAAGTTTATGAATTGTTTGATGACTGGAGGAATAAGCGAAACCGTTTTTCAGAAGCGTCCTATTATTCCAACGGTCAGCTTCGTCTTGGCGATGCACTGACAGAAAAGCAGACCGATGTCCTGTTTAAGCAAATGAAAAAGTACAGGGAAAGTTACCCGAACTATATCTATGCTCTGACCATGGGTCTGGGTAAAACCATCCTGATGGGCACCTGTATCTTCTATGAGTTTCTGCTCGCAAAAAAATATCCGAAAGATAAGCGTTTTTGCCACAATGCTCTGGTGTTTGCGCCGGACAAAACGGTTTTGCAATCCCTGCGTGAGATTATGATCTTTGACAAGACGAAGGTCGTTCCTCCGGAATATGCACGTGTGCTGGATTCTAATATCAAGTTTCACTTTCTGGATGAAAGCGGAACCGTTCTGCACACGATTGATGATTCGGACTTCAACATTATTATTTCCAATACACAAAAAATCATCATCAAGAAAAAACGTAAGGAAGCCACTCCGGGAGAGGTACTGTTTGGCAGCAACAGTTCTCTGCTGTCCGCTGTTTATGGTGGTGACGATTCTGAAGATGATGCTTGGGACGATTCCACGCTGATGGACAATCAGCGATTCAAAAAGCTCTGCCGTTTGCCGCAGTTGGGTGTGTATGTTGACGAAGCGCATCATTTGTTCGGTGCGGATCTGGAAAAACAAATTCGCTCCAGCGGCGCAAACAAAACCAGTCTCCGCGACACGATCAACCTGCTGGCTGCTAATACCTCGATTGTTGCGTGCTACAACTACACAGGTACACCATATGTGAAAAATCAGCTTCTTCCAGAGGTTGTCTATGCCTACGGGTTGCGGGAATCTATTTGGAATGGATATCTGAAAGATGCTGATCCGATTGGCTTTGAAAACGTCAAGAGTGATGAGTTCTTGAATGCTACGGTCACAAAGTTCTGGCAGAAATATGGAGGAAGAATCTACGATAATCTGAATCCGAAGCTTGCAATTTATGCCGCCAATGTAGAGGAAGCAGTAAACGAAGTAGTACCCGCATTGGAAGAAATCCTAACACGTCTTGAAATTCCAACGACCTCTATCCTTTTGAATGTAGGCGATTCCAAATACACGAAGGATGAGGATATTCGAAATTTCAATAATCTGGATGTTCCCGGAAGTGAGGGCAACGAAAAACAGTTTGTCGTTCTGGTCGAAAAAGGTAAAGAAGGCTGGAACTGTCGCTCCCTGTTTGGTGTTGCACTCTATCGCAGCCCGAAATCGAAAATTTTTGTGCTCCAAGCGACTATGCGGTGTCTCCGTGCCATCACAGATGAGCGGTTGACTGCAACAGTTTTCCTTTCCAAGGAGAACTACGACACTCTTGATGATGAGCTCCATAAGAACTTCAACATGGAAATCAGTGACATCAAAAACACCAGTACAGATGATCGTCATAAATATCAGGTGCGCGTTCTCCCGCCTCCGAGATCCATTCGACTGAAACGGGTCTGGCATGAGTATACTGTTAGCAGCAAGGAGTATTCTACGCCGGTGGACTTCGGTTTGGCAGGTGCCGACCTGTCCAAATATTCCAGTGTTATGTATGAACGTGACAGCATTGCAAATGATACATCGACAAAACAGAGCAATGCAGACGAGTATCAGGTCAAAATGCAGTACAGTGCGTTCTCACTTGCTGGTGAAGTAGCACGGTATCTGAACATTTCCAGCATCCTCGCCGCAAAAATCCTACGCGAAGCACAAGATGGAATGGACGTGATTCTAGCAGATGTCAATCAATACAATGCTGTTTTGGACGATATTATCATCCCGACAATTTTCCATGCACTGTTTGATGTGACCGCAATTCAGAAGACAGAAGATAGAGATGTTGTACTGCTCCGTGAGCCGAAGGATGCAGCGTATTATGAGTTCTCCGCAAAGGATGATCTCGTGATTACGAATAAATACCCCGGATTTACGCCAGATGAAGTGCTCAAGAGCTTCCATGCGGATACATACTGCTTTGATTCACTCCCCGAAAAGGAATGCTTCTTCCAATATATCAAGAGCGATAAGGTACAGGAAGTGTACTTTACCGGAATGTTCACCTCGAACCAAGGTGATCTCTCCGTATACTACTATGATCCTGAATCAGGTCGTATCCGGCAGTATTACCCTGACTTCCTCGCCAAAATGAAGGACGGCACTTACCAACTGATTGAGGTGAAGGGCGACAACAAAATCGATGACGTTGTTGTTCAGGCAAAGAAGGAAGCTGCGCTGGAAATGGCAGCAGCCAGCGGAATCAAGTATGAAATGTACGCAGGCAGCACCATTATGAAAACGCACATCCTTGAAGATCCACCAGTTCATCAAACCAGTTTGTTGCCGTAATTATGTGAATGCACCCGTTCATTGGAGCGGGTGCATTTTTTGCGTCAGAAGATGATTTGACATTTCAACGCAAAAGTGATATGCTGATAAAAGCACAACAAAATGTGGAGTTGCTTTTTGAATTCCACAATATTTAGAATAATGTGACATGAGGAGGCTTTCATGAGCGACGTCCCTAAAATTTTCATCACGTATTCATGGGATAATGAACAACACAAGGAATGGGTGAGAAAATTTTCAGACAGATTACTTTCTGACGGAGTTGATGTGACTGTCGATCAATACGATGTATCTTCTGGTGATCGGCTGCCACAATTCATGGAGCAGTCTATCACAGCTGCCGATTTTGTTTTAATTATTTGCACCCCATTGTACAAACAAAAAGCAGATCGTCGAATGGGTGGAGCGGGATACGAAGGACACATTATCTCTGATGAATTATTTCAAAAGCATAATGAGCGTAAATTCATTCCAGTGATTCGTAAAGGTGATCATTTAACGGCAATGCCCACATTTTGTGCGGGAAAATTTGCCATTGATCTTTCTGATGAGCCATTTTCTGAACTTGAGTACAGTAAATTATTGGAAACAATTTTTGGAAAGAAACGAAAACCTCCTGTTGGAAAAAAGCCAGCCTCTGTTGGCAACTTCTATCGTTCTGGTGATGAAAACAGCCCCATTCGCATTGTGAAAATCATTGAAGATGGAATAACAACACCAAGAATGGATGGCACCAGAGGCAGTGCTTTGTACGCAATTCCATTTCAGTTGTCAAGAACGCCAAGTTCCGAGTGGATAAAATTCTTCTTAGAAGAATGGGAAGAACCGCCACGTTTTACATCCATGCATAGACCGGGCATTGCTTCTGTTATAGGAAACCGTATTATACTTGATGGAACAACCATTGATGCAGTTAAAGAGTTTCATCGAGATACTCTAAAGCTTTGTGTTAACGAAGCTAATAAACGAGAACTGCGATATATTGCATTAAAGCAGCAAGAACGAGAACGAAAGGCCCAACAAAAAGCTGAGCACATGAATCATGTGTCAAGCGTTATAGACGAGATAGAATTTTAATAAAGATAGTAACGGTCGTTTCGTCAGGATAGAACATATAAAAAGAACCTTAGTCTATAAAATAGCAGGCTAAGGTTCTTTTTGTTTTTGAAAATATTGAACTATAGAAAAACTATATCGTTAATTACAGTTTTTTTGACTATTAGATTGAGCCTGAAGTGAATGCGCGATTTTCGCTGTATTGTTAATTCCCAATATCAAGCAAACGTGATATTCTAACAGCAGCCTTAAAATGTAGGTTGCTTGCAAAAGATCGTTCCCCTTTAACGTGGCTGCTTCTCTTGCTTCCCCATAGTGCGTATAATAGTGTCGTGTATCTGTGATCTTCTGAGCATAGTTGGTTTTTAGGTAATATTCTGCAAAAAGCCCATCATTGGTTCCAATAAATAAATCGTTTAACCTTGATACCAAAATAATATGCTTGCTTTTTTTCTGTGCATTGCTTAGTAATAACTTTTTGTATGTTTCAAAGTTTGGCAAAGAACCGAATCGCTGATGAACCGATTTCACAAATTGATCCTTATCATCATCATAAAAGAAACGGGCATGAAAGGTTTCCAAGGCTTGTGCAATATTAAGAAACACCATTTCATGCGGCATATATGGATATTTGAATAGCGAAAGGTACAAATTGAATATCGGTTTTAATTTATCTAGCTTGACATTTAATGTATCGTCTTCTGGAAGCTGATTCATTCGAAAATTATATTCATGGATATATGTAGAAAAAGTGTCGAGTATCGGCGAAGATGTGAACAGATAGTGTTTGGAATATTCAGTATACCCCGCTTCTTTTAATCCGATTGTGTAAGAGTCATCAAAATCAATTAAATATTCATCATCAACATTCACATTGTCTTTAATCGCGAAGGAGATAAGAGACGTGACTCTATTTCTTATTTTTATAAATTCATCTAGTGGCATTTTGCATGAACTTTCTATTGTAACGGAAAGTCTTTGAATGATTTTTGTTTCTTCTTCTTTGAATGGAAGGAGAATGTAGTTGTTTAAACATGGCGAGAATGTTATTTTTACGCCAAACCAATTGTAAGTTTTTTGGGGAAGCGTATCGACTATTTTTACCCCTCCTGGAACACTTTCAAAAGCAGAAAAACCACTCCATTTGTAAGCATTTCCCAAAATTGAAACCATTTTATTATACAATGTATCCCTTCGTTCTTTATCTGACCAAACAAAATAATCCGAAACGAAGTTTAGAGTTAGCAGTTTGAAATTATTGGTGTGGTTTTTAACACATCTGTTATTAAACAAAGTTACAACAATCCCAGCATTTAATTTTCCGATTATAACCGCTACTTTTCCATAATGATAACGGAATGCAGATTCGATGGTTACGTCTTTTGTTAAATGAATAAGGATGCCACCATTTTTCTTGTTGAATATTAACTCACCATTAAATAAATCGCCTTCCACATCAAACTCACCTATAAAATGCTGGTCGTACTCAACGTTTTCATACATAATCTCACCCCATATACCATTTTGTTTCAAAATCATAGGCTCTCTTTTTAGTATACCATAACATTGCTTACTTGAAAATAAAGACTACATTACTCTACATGAAGGAGCGTGATGCCATGACCCAACCCAAAACCGACCTTGCCTACCTCCGCAACGAAAAAGCCAAAGCAGAGCAGAAGCTGCGCTCTTGTCAGCACCGGGAGAAGATCCTTGAACGCCAGATG
>ERZ780212.2145-NODE-2145-length-13280-cov-2.316144_pt1 | contig 13280 bp, 6 predicted proteins | sample MGYA00511364_ERZ780212 | MGnify/ENA primary metagenome ERZ780212 (study PRJEB29588, sample SAMEA2147991) | human gut metagenome | biome: human gut; feature: human-associated habitat; material: faeces | place: Denmark | collected 2008/2010 ...
ACCGACTTCTTCATCGACTACGTGCCGATGTATGCCAAGTTCCGTACGGTGGCATCCATCCTGGTGATAGCGGAGTTCACCATCCCGCTGCTTGCCATGATGGCGCTGCGTGAGGTGCTCTCGCGTCCGCAGGTCCTCCGCGAGCACCGGAAGGCGTTCGTGGGCAGCTTCCTGCTGACGGGCGGTGTCGCCTTCCTCTTTGCCGTGGCTCCGAAGGTGTGCTTCTCCTCGTTCATCTCTTCGATGGAGATGGGCGCGCTGCAGAACGGGCTGCCGTCTCAGTACCTCACCGCGGTGCTGACGAACCTGACGGACATGCGCGTGGCGATGTTCACCGCCGATGCGTGGCGCAGCTTCTTCGTGGTGCTCGCCGGCACGCTGCTCATCGCCTTCTTCGCGTTGGGCAGGCTGAAGGCGAAGACGACCCTGGTGCTGGTCGGCGTGCTCTGCCTCGTGGACCTCTGGTCGGTGAACAAGCGCTACCTGTGCGACGAGATGTATGTCGAGCCCCGGGAGGTGGCACACAGCAAGCTGTTCAGCCCGTCAGCCGCCGACAAGGTCATCCTCAGCGACAAATCACTGGACTACCGTGTGCTCAACCTTGCGTCGAACACCTTCAACGAGAACGAGACCTCCTACTACCACAAGAGCGTGGGCGGATATAACGCCGCGAAGCTGCGCCGCTACCAGGAGATGATCGAGGCGCACATCGCCCCCGAGATGCAGGCTCTCTATAAAGAGGTAGCGACCACCGGCGGCGACATGACGCAGGTGAACGACTCGCTGTTCCCGGTCATCAACATGCTCAACACGCGCTGGTTCATCCTTCCTGCCGCCGACGGGACGACCGTCCCCCTGCAGAACCCTTATGCCTTCGGCAACGCATGGTTCGTCAGCGAGGTGCAGGAGGTGGCAAATGCCAACGAGGAGATTGAGGCGCTCCACCACATCAACCCCCGTCATACGGCAGTGGTGGACAAGCGTTTCGCATCTGCCGTCGGGCAGGCACAGCCCGTCGACTCCACCTGTACGGTGACGATGAAGTCCTATGACGCCAATCGCCTGACCTACGAAGTGAACTCTCCGAAGGGTGGCGTGGTGGTCTTCGCCGAGGTGTACTATCCCGGTTGGCAGGCCTTCATCGACGGCGAGGAGGTGGCAGTCGGACGCGCCGACTACATCCTGCGTGCGCTCCAGGTGCCCGCCGGACGCCACGAGCTGGTGATGACGTTCGACCCGGTTTCGCTGCACACGACAGAGACCATCGCCTACATCGCCCTCGCCCTCCTGCTGCTGGGCATCGTGGCAGGCATCGTGCTGCACGTGCGACGCGGAAAGCGTAAGTGATGCACAACCCCTGCCTGAGAGCAAACGAGCCTCTGCCGAAGGTCGGCAGGGGCTCGTTTGGTGTTGGGGTGGGAGGAAGGTAACGGGGCATCCTGCCAACAAGGCGGAAGGGATGTACCCGTTTTTTCGTATCTTTGCCACCGGCTTATGATTTGAATCTCATGGACAGCACGGAAAAGTTTATAGTGGAACTGTTGAAAGAGGGCGACGAACATGCCTACAGGTATCTGTACGACCGCCACTACCCCATATTATGCCACGTGGCGGCGCAATATGTGGGCGATGACTTCCTGGCGGAAACCATCGTGAGCGACGTGATATTCCACCTTTGGGAGATAAGAGAGCGTCTGTCCATCAAGAACTCGCTGCGGAGCTTTCTGGTGCAGAGCGTGCGCAACCGCTGTCTCGACTACCTCCGTTCTCAGCAGGTGGAGCGTGAACAGTCCGTTCCGGGAGCAGGGGGCATCGAGGCACTGCCCGTCGTCCGTTACCTGAAAAGCGATGACAGCCCGTTGGGCAAGCTGCTGGAAGAGGAACTGGAGGAGCGGGTCCATGCAGCCATCCGCCAGCTCCCCGAGGAGTGCCGGAAAGTGTTCCGCCTGAGCCGCTTCGAAGGGAAAAGAAACGAAGAGATTGCCCAGGAGCTGGGCATCTCAGTCAACACGGTAAAATACCACATCAAACGTGCCCTTGCACTGCTGCATGAGGACTTGCGGGAGTATCTGTCGCTAGCTGTCCTCCTCCTTCTGCACAACGGAATGCATTGAGAGGCACAACTTTCTCACTTTTTTTGCCTCCGTCCTTCATTTTTCTGCATTGCCGGCTACCCGCCGGCTTCTTTTTTTCGTCTTATGCTTAGAACCCTCTAAACATGGAAACAACCAACGAACACATCGACGACCTCATCATCCGCCTGCTCTGCGGCGAACTGGACCCGGAAGGACGGCAAGAGCTGGAGTCCTGGGCTTCGGCAGACGCAGCGAATGCCAAGTATCTGCACCAACGACAGGAGCTGTGGTTCTCCGCCACCCGTCCCGAGGAATTGCGCAAGTATGACAAGGAGGCTGCCTATGCAGTCTTCCTCCGCCGGATAAACCGAAAGCGGACGTCCGCCAACCGTCACTTCCTTGCCGGACGGCAGACACTGCGACGGTGGACAGGCTATGCGGCAGGGATACTCCTGCTCTGTCTGGCAGGCGGCATCGGCTATTACTCCGGACAGAAACATCTCTTGTCCGCCTTTGCCGACATCACCATCGAGGTTCCCCAAGACTCGCGGACGCGGACCTCCCTCCCCGACGGAACTGTTGTCTGGCTCAATGCCGGCTCCCGGCTCGCCTATTCCCAGGGATTCGGAGTAAAAGACCGCAACGTCCGGCTGGAAGGTGAAGGCTTCTTCGAGGTAGAGAAGAACGAACAGCTGCCCTTCTGCGTACACACCTCCTCCGTCTGTGTCCAGGACCTTGGAACAGCTTTCAACTTCCGCGACTATCCCGACGACAAGGAGGCTGAAGTCATCCTCGCCGAAGGTTGCATCCGTCTGGAAAATCTCGTCCGCAAGGGCTCTCCCGAACTGATGAAACCGGGCGACCGGATTGTAGTCGACAAACATACGGGCACACTCGTTCGCGACACCTACGACGCTAACCTCGCCAATCAATGGACAGGCGGTAGGCTCATTTTCGACGGAGAGTCCATTGAGACCATTGCACGAAAAATCGAGCAGTGCTACCACGTCAGTGTGACGCTCGCCTCGGAGGGATTGGAGGACTGCCATTTCTACGGCACCTTTATCCGCATGGAGAACTCCCTGACAGAAGTCCTTGACGCGCTTGCCGCCACGGGGAAAGTCCGCTATCGGATTGAGGGACGCCGCGTGACACTTTATTCGAATTAACCTCATGTAAAACCATACCTTAAAGACCATGAAACCAACAACTACCAATTGACCGCGAGCCCTCCCTAAAAGGGGAAGGCAAAACCGCCACTGCGACACGGGCTGGTGTCTGTGTCGTCATCCTGTTATTTATCCTAACCTTTATTCGTTTCAAGATGAACTTTAGCAGAACATTTCTCGTAGCCGCCCTCCTGTCGTGCCACCTCGTGACCCATGCACAGGAGCTCAGCCTCAGGCTACACAACGTTTCAGTGAAACAGGCAATGACCGAACTGGAACATAAGAGTGGGTATTCCTTCGTCTACGAAGGCTCTGACGTCAACACGTCGGAGGTGGTCACCGTCAATGCCTCTACATTGACGGAAGCCGTCAGTCAGATTCTTGCCGGACAACGGCTCCACTTCGAAATCAAAGGCAAGAAAGTCATAATCTCCAGAGCAGACCGACAGAAGACCGTCGGGAAGGGTGACCGCCGGCGCATCACAGGTCTCATCACCGACGAACAGGGCGAACCCATCATTGGAGCGACCGTCAAGGAGCAGGGTACCGGCAACGGAACCATCTCTGACTTGGAAGGACGGTTCTCGCTCGAAGCTGACAGTGAAGGAGTCCTGCAAGTGAGCTATGTGGGCTTCGCTACACAGGAGCTACCGGTCAGTGGGCGTCGGGACTTCCGTATCACCCTCCGGGAAGACAACAAGGTGCTCAGCGAAGTGGTCGTCATCGGCTACGGCACGCAACGCAAGGGCGATGTGACCAGTTCTGTGGGCAGCGTGAAGAGCGAAGACTTCATCACAGGGGCCGTCAATGATGCAGGACAACTCATCCAGGGAAAGATTGCCGGCTTGAGCATCACCAACCCCAGTGGTAACCCCGTCGGCAAGACGGAAATCTCCCTGCGCGGCAACACGACCATCCTGGGAGCGTCGACTAATCCGCTTATCCTCATTGACGGTGTTCCGGGAGACTTCAACACGGTCGCCCCGGAAGACATCGAAAGCATCGATGTGCTCAAGGACGGCTCCGCTGCAGCCATCTACGGTTCACGCGGTACCAACGGTGTGGTCATGATCACCACCAAGAAAGCCAAAGGCGACAACATCAACGAAGTGCAGTATAGCGGCTATCTGAGCCTGTCACACATAGCCAAGAAACCCGACTTCTGCAACGCCGCCGACTATCGTCAGCAAATAGCCGACGGACTCCGCGACGCCTCGTGGGACTTGGGAGCAAGCACCGACTGGATGGATGAGGTCCTGCGCACCGGGCTGAGCCACGTGCACAACCTATCCTTCAAGGGAGGCAACTCGCAGACCAACTACATATTCAACCTGAACTACCGCCAGCTCCAGGGCATCTTCAAGCGCTCCGACAAAGAAGAATTCCAAGGGCGCGCCGAAGTGAACCACTCCATGTTCGACAACAGGCTGAAGTTCAACTTCCAGCTTCTCGCCAACAAGACAGGATACACTGCTACTGCCGACGGTGGCAGTTTCAACACCTACATCTGGCGTCAAGCCATGATACACAACCCGACGGAACCTGTCAAGAACGAGGACGGTACGTGGTATGAAAACACCGGCATCTTCAACTACGACAATCCGGTGTCCCGCATCTACGAGTGCGACGGCACACAGGATGTCGCCCAGCTGCGGGTGAACGCCAACGTCACCTTCAACCCTATCCGTGAACTGACGCTTAACGCACTCCTCTCCTACGACCGCAGCACACAGGATGGAGGCTACTACGAGACGAAGCAGCACATTTCGAACATACGCGACGGCATGAACGGCTACGCCACGACGGGCAGCTCGGCTTCCATGACCAAACTGATGGAACTGACTGCACAGTTCCACAAGACCTTCGGCAACCACACGGTGCAGGCACTTGTCGGCTACAGCTACCAGGAAGGGAGCTACAGCAACCAGTACGAGCGCAACTATAACTTCCCGACGGACCTCTTCAGCTGGCACAACATCGGCATCGGTCAGGCACTGAAAGAGGGCAAGGGAACAGAATACAGCTACTACCTCAAGACCAATCTCATCGGCTTCTTCGCCCGCATCAACTACAACTACAAGGATCGCTATCTCCTCATGGCAAGCCTGCGGCACGAGGCTGCCAGCCAACTGGCGGGAACGGACAGACCCTGGGGCAACTTCCCCTCCATCTCATTGGGATGGCGTATCACACAGGAACCCTTCATGAGGGGACAGAAAGTGTTCGACGACATCAAGCTCCGTGCCGGCTATGGTGTGACGGGGTCACAGCCCAGCCAGTCATTCCTGGGTGTTCCCCTGCTGGGATATGGCGACTACTACCTCTACAACGGACAATGGATACGTGCCCTGCAACCGACACAGAACTCCAACAGCAAACTGAAGTGGGAGGAAAAGCATGAGTATGACGTCGGAGTAGACTTCAGCGTGCTCAACTACCGTCTCAATGCGTCTGTAGACTACTACTACCGCCTCATCAAGGGACTGCTCTACGACTACACCGTCCCCTCGCCTCCCAACCTCTACACCACCACACGTGCCAATGTGGGTGAGATGAGCAATGCCGGACTGGAGCTCATGGTCAATGCAATTCCCTTCCGCACAAAGGACTTCGAGTGGAACTCCACACTCACCTTCTCCACCAACTCCAACAAACTGAAAAGCCTCTCGAACGACCTCTACCAAACCTCCTCGGACTACTTCATGGCAGGATGGATTGAGGAACCGGTCAAGACGGAATCACACATCGTCCGCATCGGACACCAGGTGGGCGACATGTACGGCTTCAAGGTGGTCGATGTCGACGAAAAAGGCAAGTGGATTTATGAGGACCGGAACGGAGCGCTGGTAGGCTACGACGACTTCAGCCGTGCGTTCGAAGACAAGCAGATTATCGGTAACGGCATCCCCAAGTGGCACCTGGGATTCAACAACCAGTTCCGTTACAAGCACTGGGACCTCGCTATCAACATGCGCGGAGCCTTCGGCTTCCAGATTATCAATGGCTCACGCATGTTCTATGAGAACCGCAGTCGTCAGGACTGGAACCGCCTGCGTTCTGCCTACAAGCCCGTCTACGGCAAAGTCGTCCTCAACAGTCTCTGTTCTGAAGAGTTCAACAGCTACTATGTGGAGGACGGTGACTACTGGAAGATAGACAACATCACCCTGGGCTACACATTCGGGCAACTGGGCAAGTACATCAAGTCGCTACGACTCTACGGTTCCGTCAACAATGCACTGACCATCACAGGCTACGAAGGGATAGACCCGGAAGTGTCGTCATCCGGACTGGCACCGGGGTATGACAACCGAGACACGTATCCCCACACCCGTGCCTTCACCTTCGGTCTCAATGTAACCTTCTAATCTCAACGAATTGAACAATGAAAAGCAATATACCTTATATAAGTATGCTGGGAGCCGCACTCCTCATGAGCGCAGGGTCCTGCACCGAGCTGGAAGAGACCAACTACACCAACGTGGTTGCCGACGGCTTCCAACCGACCGACGAGGATGCCGCTTCACTGCTGGCGTCCGCCTACGTCTCCTGGAGAAAGACTTTCCTGCAATGGAATGGAGTAGCAAGGGCGCAAATGCTCTCGACCGACGAGGACGTTATCCCTGCCCGGCCCAACGGATGGGTCGACGGCGGTGTCTATAAACGCATGCACCAGCACAAGTGGACCAGTGAAGACGATATTCCGTTGCAGTCGTGGGTACGTACCTATGACGGAATCAACGCCTGCAACCGCGTGCTCTATCAGATCGAGTCAGGACAAGTACGGCTCGGTGAGCGCGAGACGGCCATCATCTCAGAGCTGAAAGTCCTACGCGCCTCATACTACTATGTCCTCGACGACCTTTTCGGCAACGTACCCATCATCACGAAGTTCGATGTGCCTGAAGGCTTCCTGCCCGACCAAAGCAGCCGCAAAGAAGTCTACGAGTTCATTGTCAAAGAGCTCACTGAGAATATCCCCAACCTCTCGGAGGCAACCAACAGTGAATACTACGGACGCTTCAACAAGTGGGCGGCATACACCCTGCTCGCCAAGATGTATCTCAACTCCGAGGTCTTCTCAGACGGTGCACACCGAGACTACGACAAATGTATCGAAGCCTGTGACCGTGTCATCAACTGCGGCAAGTATGAACTGGAGAGTACACGCAAGAATGTCTTCGCCACCCACAACGAGAACTCCAAAGAAATCATCTTCGCACTGCCCTTTGACGAGACGTATGTCACCGACTGGAACGCCTTCGACTTCCATCTCTACAGCCTCCAGCCGGAGAACCAGGCCACGTATAACTTCAAGCAGACTCCCTGGGGAGGTGTCTGCGTACTGCCCCAATACATCGACACCTTCGACCCGGATGACAAACGGCTCGCCGATGACTTCATTGCCGGCCCACAATACGATGCCGCCGGCAACCCGCTGAAGTGCACGATGGGCAATCTCGTAGGAAAGCCGCTCGTGTATGTCAACAAGGTGACCAGCATCGACGCATCAGAGGAGAACCAAGGACTGCGTTGGGGAAAGTTCGAGTATGCACAGGGCATCACCAATCGGCTGAGCAATGACTTTCCGTTACTGCGCTATGCCGACGTCTGCCTGATGAAAGCAGAGGCACTGCTCCGCACCGGACATGCCGACGAGGCTGCCAAGCTGGTCACCCTGGTGCGTGAACGTAACTTCCGTTCGCATCCGGAGAAAGCCGTGGTCACGGGCAGTCAGCTGACAGGCAACAGCTGCTATGACTACGGGCGGCGCGACAACATCGCCGCCACACACGACAATGCCGTCATCCAGTATGGCAGAATGCTCGACGAACTGGGTTGGGAATTCTCACAGGAAGGACGCCGCCGGCAAGACATGGTCCGCTTCGGGGTCTTCACCACACGGGCATGGTTCTCACACGATGCCAGTGACGCAACGAAGAATCTCTACCCCATCCCGAACAAACAGATTCTGACCAACGGCAAGCTGAAACAGAACCCTGGCTATTAACTCATCCGGCGTGCCGCTCCCACTGCAACAGGAACGGCACGCCTTCCTACTTAAAACTTACACACCCATGAAACTCCGAAACATCTGTTTTCTGCTGGCGTGGCTTTGTGCCGTACTTCCGCTGCAAGCCCGTACGGACAAGGCTATCACCCGCCAGGTGGGCGATGTGAACATCGTCCTTCAATTCTACACACCCTCCATCGTGAGGGTTGTCAAATATCCGGCCGCAGACCGCCAACCCGACAAGCAGAGCTACTCCGTGATTCTGAAGCCCAACGCCGGTCAGGTCACGTCCGCTGAAGACAACGGGCGACTGACACTATCAACACACGACTTACAGGTACAACTCGACTTGGGCACCGGCATCGTCGGCTTTTACACCGCCTCGGGCAACCTGCTCATGCAGGAGAAAGCCTGCTCCTTCACCAAACGGCACGGTGACAACGACGAAGGGAAGTACCGGCTCAGCCAGACGTGGCAAGTCGCTCCCGACGAACTGCTCTACGGACTGGGGCAGCTGCGCGACACCTGCATGGTGCAACGCGGACGGCACATCGACATCTGGAACCACAACACCTACATCTCTATCCCCTACATCACCAGTGAGAAGGGATGGGGGCTCTACTGGGACAACCCCGGCAAGAGCTACTATGATGACAATGCCGAAGGCACCACCTTCACCTCCGAAGTAGGGCTGTGCAGCGACTACTATTTTATCTACCGCGACGGCACACAGGATGGTGTCATCGCCTCCATCCGTGAGCTCACGGGACAGGCAACCTTGTTTCCTCTATGGACCATGGGGTACTGGCAGTGTCGCGAACGCTACAAGACCAGCGACGAACTGGCAGAGGTACTGGACAACTACCGCCGGCTGCAAATCCCCCTCGACGGTATCGTTCAGGACTGGCAATACTGGGGATGCGACTCCAACTGGAACGCCATGCGCTTCATGAACCCGTACTATATTAATAAGGTGGGTGACCCGGCGTGGGACAAGTACCTGCCCAACGACATGCGCACGCTCACGCCCAAGCAGCCACGACTCAAATCGCCCAGCGAAATGGTCGACTATGTACACGGCAACCACGCCCACCTCATGATTACCATCTGGCCGGACTTCGGACCGTGGACGGAACCTTATGCCGAACTGAAGGAAATCGACGCTCTACTCCCCTTCGACACATGGCCGCGCAACGCCGGCGTCCTCGTAGCGGACGTCTTCAACCCGAAAGCACGGGACATCTACTGGAAACACCTCACCAATCTCTATCGCATGGGCTTCGATGCCTGGTGGACCGACTCCACCGAACCGGACCACTTCGAGAAGCCCGGCGACGACGACTACATGACACACGACGGCACATGGCGCAGCGTGAAAAATGCCTTCTCGCTGGTGCACAACCGGGGCATCTATGAGCACCAACGCGCCATGAAGGGAAACACGAAACGCTCCGTGCAGATGACACGCAGCGGCGCCTTCGGGCTGCAGCACTACGGGACCTTCTCCTGGAGCGGAGACATCCTCGCCTCGTGGCAGGAGATGAAGCAGCAGGTGCCCTCCGGGCTGAACTATTCGCTTTGCGGCATTCCCTTTTGGAATACGGACTTGGGCGGCTTCTTCTACTGGGAGTTCGAACAGGACCCGAAGAACCCTGCCTTGCAGGAATTGCAGACGCGATGGATGGAGTGGGGAACCTTCATGCCCCTGATGCGCAACCACTGCTCGTCGCCCATGGTCAGTGAACTCTATCTCTTCGGAAAGGAGGGAGACTGGGCATACGACGCCATGAAGAAATTCATCCGCCTGCGCTATCGCCTGCTGCCCTACATCTACAGCAACGCAGGAGCTGCCGTGCAACACAGCAACACCCTTATGCGTGCCCTTGTCATGGACTATGCACACGACCGCAAGGCAGTCACCCGCAACGATGAATATCTGTTCGGACGCAACCTCCTCGTCAAACCGGTCACGGACCCGATGTATACCTGGAAGGACGACAACAAGCGCGGACACCTCATCTACCCGGATGTCAAACAGGCAGCAGCTCCCGTCGAAGTCTATCTGCCGGAAGGGAACGACTGGTATGACTTCTGGACCAACGAACGGCTGAATGGCGGACAGACCCTCCGGCGTCCGTGCCCCATCGACATCATGCCGGTGTATGTCAAGGCGGGAAGCATCCTGCCGTGGGGACCGGACGTGCAGTATGCGTCGGAGAAACCTTGGGATGACCTGGAGATACGCGTCTACCCGGGAGCTGACGGCACTTTCACCCTCTACGAGGATGAGGGCGACAACTATAACTATGAGAAGGGAGCCTTCACCGAGATCACCTTCAACTGGAAGGACGCAACCAGAGAACTCACCATCGGCACACGGCAGGGAGCCTTCAAGGGCATGCTGAAGAACCGCCGCTTCCACATTGTCGTGATGGAAGAGAACGGCGCGACCCGGCAAGCCGACTACGACGGCACCCTCCTACGCCTCTCACTCTAACCTCAATCTTATCATACAAGAAAGCCGCCCCACTCCCCCGTCAGGGGAAGCCGGGACGGCTTTTCTTATCAATTTAAAGAGAGGATATGAACTGTCCGTTATTTCGCTACGGCCTCGCCGACTACCTCGAACTCGTCGATGAGCAGTGTGCTGCCGCCTGCCCCCTTGAAGAGGTTGCCTTCCTTGCTGGATGAGCAGACGATGGCGAGCTTGTACTTCTTGGCAGGGTCATAGGTCTTGCCTTCGAGCCAGGTGAAGGGGATATCGAACGATGTCCAGTCTGCCTTTACCGTACCGTCGGACAGAGCAGCTACTGCGACGCGCTTGTCAGATTTGTTGATGTCGTGACCTGTCAACGTGAAGTCATCGGTCTCAGCTTCGTAGAGCACTGCCTGGATGGCGCACTCGTCGGTCTTGTCCACGGTGACAATGTTCTTCGGGTCCGTACCGTCTATGAACGTCTTGCCCGGCGTGTACTTGTAGTGACCAGTGAAGCGCAACGGCTTCTTGTCATAGGCGATGCCGAAGTGTGTAGTACTCAAAGGGTCAGACATTGCTACCGAAATATTGGAATCGAACCAGCCCGTGAACACCGAACCGGATGTGATGGCGGGCACCACACCTCCATAAAGTTGAGTCTTATCACTTGTATCCATCGTCACCAGGCGGGCAGCGGCAGCACCTGCTACCTTGTCATCGGTCGACTTGTAAAGAGGAAGGTCTTTCACGCCTAAGAATGCAAGCATAGAAGCGCCTTCAAGGCTGGAGGCAAGCAAGTCCCGAGGCATAGGATATTCGGCATTGCCCTTTGTCTCCCATTCATCAAACGAGAACTTCAGCGATGCCATACGGGCGGGAGCCTTCACAACGTAGGTTGCCACGGTGCCGTTCTCCGCAACCACGGTGTAGGTCACGTCTTTGGAGAAGTCGGTGCCGTCCGCCTTGTAGGTTGCGCCGGCCGAAACCTCCACGGTGGCTTGCAGCGACTTCAGCTGCTCGTCGGTTGTAGACTCACTGACGCCGAACGTGATGGTATTGTCGTCATTGATGACCGGCTGCTGTGCCACGAACGAAGGATTGCCGGTGAAGGAGAATGCCGTCATCTTTGCCTCGCCACTCTCGTCGCCCGTCAGGCGTTCGCCGGTATAGGTCACATTGATGGGAACCTGCATCCACAGGATGGTGAGCTTCGCTGTCACGGCACCCTTGTCCACCGTACCTTCGGTCTCCACGGTGCAGTCGCCCACACCGCTACCCAAGGTCAGTCCCTGGTTGCCGGTGAAGGTGTACACGCCCTTGTCGTCAAGTGTCACCGTCAGGCTGTCGAGCTGGATGTCGCCCAAAGGCATTCCCTGGAAGGAGAAGTCAGTCAAGAGCAAATCAACGGCGTTGCCCTTGTTCTTCGTCACGGTGATGTTCTTCGGCTCGTCGACCACCAGGCTGTTTCCCATCATCTCCACGTTCAGCAAGCCTTTGTAGGTTCCGGCAACCTGCTCCTCAATGGGATAGGTCAAGCCCGGCACTTTCACCACATATTGCGTGGTCGTCTGACCGTCCTCTGAAACGACCTTGTAGGTCACTTCCTTCGAGAAGTCAGAACCGGAAGCCGTATAGGTGGCACCGGCGGAAACAACCACTGTCGGCACCAGCGTAGCCAGCTGTGCCTCGGTAGCCTGTTCGCTCACCGTGTACGTAATCGAGTTGTCACTGCCGATGACCGGTTGGGAGGTCACAATGGAGTTGGCAGCTACAGAGGGGTCAAAGGAGAAGCTGATCATCGCAGCCTCACTGCCCAGGATGGGATCGTCGTCGTCGCTACATGCTGCAAACGTGAAAACCGTACACAGCATCAGGAGCATGGTCTTGAAAAAATCTTTCTTCATCGTCTTCGTTGTTTAATATTATATTCTTACCTTGCAGACCGTTTCGCACAGTCCGGAAAATCGCTGCAAAGTTCTTATAATTTTGCACGTACGCAAAGCCACATTATTCCGATTCTGTGTCCCATTCTTAAGATTACGACCCATGACCAACCACGAACTCCCCAAATTCGACCTCCCCATCGACTTTGTCGTCACCGACGAAATACCCGTCGCACTGCTCCAGAACTACGCCCGCTTCCCGTGCAAGATAAAGGCGTGCCTCTTCATCCTGTGCACCCGGGGCGAGGTCCGCGCCACCGTGAACCTGACCCACCTGACCATCCGCACGGGGTCCTTTATCACCCTGCTGCCGGGCAGCTTCATCCAGGTCGAGTCCATCAGCAGCGACATCCATCTCTACGTGGTCGGCTACTCGTCGGAGTTCATGGCACGGTCGAACTACCTCAAGCTGGTCGTCGACGACTTCCACTCCATCCTCCAGCGCCCCGCGCTCAGCTTGCCTCCGCGCATCACACGGCTCTACGAGCAGGCCTACCGTCTGCTGATGCGCACTGCCGCCATCGGCCGCATCGAGAACGACCGCGAGGTGCTCACCCCGCTGCTCTCGCTGTCGCTGCAGACCTGCCTGCGCCTGTACCACCA
>ERZ780212.2151-NODE-2151-length-13247-cov-3.867950_pt1 | contig 13247 bp, 9 predicted proteins | sample MGYA00511364_ERZ780212 | MGnify/ENA primary metagenome ERZ780212 (study PRJEB29588, sample SAMEA2147991) | human gut metagenome | biome: human gut; feature: human-associated habitat; material: faeces | place: Denmark | collected 2008/2010 ...
GCTCTTTCCCTTCGGCTGGTGGCACGTGTTGCGCGCCCTGAAGGCTCACAAGACCGAGGGCGTAGACCTGCTCCTGCTCGGCGTTCTGCCCGAATACCGCATGAAGGGAGCCAACGCCCTGATGTTCGCCGACCTCATACCGCGCTACCAGGCCTACGGCTTCAAGTGGGGCGAGAGCCAGGTTGAGATGGAGACCAACGAGAACGTGCAGAGCCAGTGGCAGTACCTTGACCCCAAGCTGCACAAGAGGCGGCGTTGTTATAAAAAATGGTTATAACCACTTGTAGTTAAAGCAATAGAGCAGTTATCATATCCATGTAATTGCTAAGTAGTTAAAGCCAAATGCAGGGCTTCTCAATGAATTTGTGTAAAGATAAATGTTAAATAACAACATACATACAGAAAACAGCTTATTTGCAAACGCTGAAACAAGCTGGAAGGATAAAGCGTTCAGCCACGAGGAAAGGACTGTGCGTCTTGCGACGTGTTTCAGTGGTATAGGAGCCATCGAGCAGGCTTTCAAGCGGTTGAAATTGAAGCATGAGATAGTCTTTGCAGGTGATATTGACGACAAATGCAAAAAAAGTTATTTGGCGAATTACGAATTGGATGAGATACGCTGGCATTCTGACATTCATGACTTTGACGCCTCTCCATATAAAGGGCAAGTAGATTTGCTTGTAGGCGGTGCGCCTTGCCAAGCATTCTCCATGGTTGGCAAGAGATTGGGCTTTGAAGACACAAGGGGAACATTGTTCTATGAGTTTGCCCGTGTTATCAAGGAATGCCAGCCAAAGGTTTTTATCTTCGAGAACGTCAAGGGTATTGTCTCCCATGACAAGGGACGGACATGGCAAACGATAAAAAATGTGTTTTCAGACCTTGGCTATGACATACATGAACAAATATTGAACAGCAAGGATTATGGCATTCCACAGCATAGGGAAAGAATGTTCTGTATTGGTTTTAAGGAAAAGACACAATTTGAATACCCGTTACCCATACCGTTGGAATATGAAATGTATGATTTCCTTGAAGATTATATATCAAGTAAATATTTTTTGAAGGAAAAGGGGGTCAAGTTCGTTACAAGCACAAAGAACCGTCAGAAATGTTATACGCAAATAAACGGTGATATACAATTATGTCAAAAGCGCAACCAACAATTTAATTGGCATGGCGATTTTGTTTTTCATCCTGCGGCAGGAGAAGAAGACTATGATGAGTTTGTTTTTGAAGTAAAAGATGTTGAGGAAAAATATTACTTGTCAGACAAAGTGGCGCGGTATGTCCTTACTCCTGGTACAAAAAACTTCAAGACGACAATAAAAACAGATTTGCCAGTAGCGCGTCCGTTGCTTCATACCATGCACAAGATGCACAGGGCTGGAGTCGACAATTATGTGACGCATAAGGGCAGGATACGGAAACTTACCCCACGTGAGTGTTTGCGTTTGATGGGCTTTAAGGACGACTTCAAGATAGTAGTGTCTGACACCTCTATATATCAGCAGGCGGGCAATAGTATAGTGGTAGATGTACTTATAGCGTTGTTAAAACAGATGGATATAACCAAATACGGAGTTGCAGAATGAATATTGGTGGACGCAATTATATAGTTAAAGACACATTTGACAGCATTGTAACTATACCCGATTGTTTTGTATTGGGCAAAAATAAACTTGGTCATGGACATGGTGAGGCAAAGTTGTATTTTGGCTCAAAGGAAAGCATGAGGCAATTTTATGGTGATGAGGGCTTTCGTGTCAAATGTTTCATATTGAAGAAAGATATAGTCACTTATCTTGAAACCTTGAAAGAGGAGTATATGAGTCCGTCTCAAAACTATGTGGGGAAGGACGAATTTCCTGCATTGTGGAATCAACGTATGGCTATGGTTGACAAGCTTGACGATGTGATATATTTTGAGGTTTCCGACCAAGTACAAATAGAAGGACCACGAGGATATGTTAATTCAAGAGATTTTGGATACAAGTTACTTCGTGAAATATCATTGCCATTGGTTAGTTATTTGTCCGCCATGGAACTTATAGATGATGGCGGACAACAATATTTTTATTGGAAATTGTTTGTTGATTTTGACGCGATTTCAGAAAAGAAAAACGGGCCGCTTGTATTCATATATGGAAAGAAAGACGCTGAGCGTCAAGTGGCAGAGCATAAACGTGACAATAAAAAGAATTCCGAAATACGTTATGCGCGTATAGGACAGGGAAAATATAGGGAAGCCCTATTGGATGAATGTCCTTTTTGCCCAATCACAATGGTTAATGATGAGCGTTTGCTAATAGCTAGCCATATAAAGCCTTGGGCATCATCTACAGACAGAGAAAAGGTAGACCCTAAAAACGGATATATGCTAACACCTTTGTATGACAAGTTGTTTGATAAAGGTTTCATCACTTTCACAGAAGACAAGCACATGCATGTTTCAAATTGGTTGTCACCAAAGAATTGCAAACGTCTTGGCTTAAAGGACGATGTTTACATTCAACATCTTCCAATGGATGAAGCTCGTAAGGCATATCTAAAATATCACAGGGAGTTCGTTTTCAAAGGATGATTTTGTAATTAGAAAGAAATGAAAGAAGAGGACATATCGAACAACTCACAAGTTGTTTACAATGATGATAATATCAGGCATCTCTCCGACATGGAGCATGTGCGCACACGACCCGGCATGTACATCGGCCGCCTGGGCGACGGCTCAATGCCCGAGGACGGAATATACGTGTTGCTGAAGGAGGTTATCGACAACTCGATTGACGAGTTTAAGATGGGTGCCGGCAAACGCATCGAGGTCGACATCGACGACGACCTGCGCGTGACCGTCCGCGACTACGGGCGCGGCATACCGCAGGGCAAGCTCGTCGAGGCCGTCAGCGTATTGAACACCGGCGGAAAGTATGACTCCAAGGCGTTCAAGAAGAGTGTCGGCCTCAACGGTGTCGGCATAAAGGCCGTCAACGCGTTGAGCTCGGCGTTCGAGGTGCGCTCTTATCGTGACGGCACGGTGCGCTCGGTGCAGTTCGAGAAAGGCGTTCAGAAAAGCGACAAGACCGAGGACACGCAGGACGAGAACGGCACATACGTATTCTTCGAGCCTGACGCCACGCTGTTCAAGAACTACCGCTTCCACACGGATTTCGTCGAGACGATGCTCCGCAACTACACTTACCTCAACACGGGGCTAACCATCATGTTCAACGGCCGCCGCATATTGAGCCGCAACGGACTTGAAGACCTGCTCAACGACACGATGACCACCGACGGCATCTACCCCATAATCCACCTCAAGGGCGAGGACATCGAGATAGCGTTTACGCATACCAACCAGTACGGAGAGGAGTACCACTCCTTCGTAAACGGCCAGCACACCACGCAGGGAGGCACACACCAAAGCGCGTTCAAGGAGCACATAGCCAAGACAATAAAGGAGTTCTTCAACAAGAACTTTGAATACACCGACATACGTAACGGCCTCGTGGCCGCCATCGCGGTGAACGTGGAGGAGCCGATGTTCGAGAGTCAGACCAAAATCAAGCTCGGCTCGCTCACCATGTCGCCAGACGGCGTGAGCGTGAACAAGTACGTCGGCGACTTCATCAAGACCGAGGTGGACAACTACTTGCACAAACACGCTGACGTGGCGGAGGTGATGCTCCAGAAAATCCAGGCCTCCGAGAAGGAGCGCAAGGAGATGGCCGGGGTGACGAAGCTGGCCCGCGAACGCGCCAAGAAGGCCAACCTGCACAACCGCAAGCTGCGCGACTGCCGCATACACTTCTCCGACGTGAAGAACGACCGCAAGGAGGAAAGCTCCATATTCATAACCGAGGGCGACTCGGCAAGTGGCTCAATCACCAAGAGCCGCGACGTAAACACGCAAGCCGTGTTCTCGCTTCGTGGTAAGCCATTGAACTCTTACGGCCTGACTAAGAAGGTGGTGTATGAGAACGAGGAGTTCAACCTCTTGCAGGCGGCCCTCGACATCGAGGACGGGCTCGACACCCTGCGCTACAACAAGGTGATTGTGGCGACCGATGCCGATGTTGACGGCATGCACATACGCCTGCTGATAATCACCTTCTTCCTGCAATTCTTCCCCGACCTCATCAAGAAAGGCCACGTGTACGTGCTGCAGACGCCGCTGTTCCGGGTGCGCAACCGCCGCTCGAAAATCAAGGACAAGGCCGTGCTTGAGGCCGCAAAGGGTACCAAGGGCGACTTCATCACCCGCTACTGTTACAGCGAGGAGGAGCGCATGAAGGCCATAATGGAGCTTGGGCCGGAGCCGGAAATAACCCGCTTCAAGGGTCTTGGCGAAATCAGTCCCGACGAGTTCCGCGCCTTCATAGGCCCCGACATGCGCTTGGAGCAGGTCACCCTGCACAAGACCGACCAAGTGCAGAAACTCCTCGAATACTATATGGGAAAGAATACGCCCGAGCGCCAGAACTTCATTATCGACAATCTGGTGATTGAGGAAGACAAAGCCCCCTCCGACTCCCCCGTAGAGGGGGAGGGCCGAGATTAGCCTTGCCGCTTTGTCCGATAATGTTCTTCCATCATAAAGGATATTTTTAACAATATGAAACCATTTTCTTTTTCATCCATAAAACGTTTATTTTCAAGGCTAACCAGCTCCTCCCCTCTATGGGGAGGTTGGGTGGGGCTTCTTTTCCTTGCGCTACCTTCATCCGCCCAGATGCGCATCGACTTCTCCAAGGACAGCCCGTTGCGCAAGCTGCAGATAGCGGAGATGGCGATAAACAACCTGTATGTTGACTCGGTTGACGAGAAAAAGCTCGTTGAAGACGCCATACGCGGTATGCTGGAGAAGCTCGACCCGCACTCGTCTTACTCCGACCCGAAGGAGGTAAAGGCGCTTAACGAGCCGTTGCAGGGCAACTTCGAGGGCATCGGCGTGCAGTTCAACATGGTTGACGACACGCTGCTCGTGATACAGCCCGTTGTGAAAGGCCCGTCGGAAAAGGTGGGCATCATGGCCGGCGACCGCATAGTGTCGGTGAACGATACGGCCATAGCGGGCGTGAAGATGAGCAAGGAGGAGATAATGCGCCGCCTCAGGGGGCCGAAGGGCACGAAAGTAGACCTCGGAGTAGTGCGCCGCGGGGTACAGGAAGTGCTCAAGTTCACGGTTAAAAGGGACAAGATTCCTGTGAAAAGCATCGACGCAGTGTACATGATACGTCCGGGGATAGGGTATATAAGGATAGGAAACTTCGGCGCCACGACGTATAAGGAGTTCATGGAAGGTGTCGGGCTGTTGAGGGAAAAGGGCATGAAAGACCTCATACTTGATCTTCAGGACAACGGCGGAGGCTATCTCGAGGCGGCCGTCCAGATAGCCAACGAGTTCCTGCCAAAGGGCGACCTCATCGTATATACCGAGGGACGGCAGTTCCCCCGCACTGATTATAAGGCGCGCGGAAACGGCAAGATGGCTGAAGGGCGCGTCGTCGTGTTGGTCAACGAGTTTACGGCATCGGCCGCGGAAATAGTTTCCGGCGCGGTGCAAGACCAAGACCGGGGCACGGTGATAGGCCGCCGCACGTTCGGCAAGGGGCTTGTGCAGCGCCCGATCGGCCTGCCCGACGGCTCGATGATACGGCTTACCATAGCGCATTATTATACCCCTTCGGGCCGCTGCATACAGAAACCGTACACCAAGGGCGACCTTGACGACTACGCGAAGGACTTTGACAACCGCCTGAAACATGGCGAACTGACTAACCGCGACAGCATACATTTCTCGGATTCGCTGAAGTTCTACACCTTGCGCGAGCGCCGCCCGGTGTATGGCGGGGGAGGGATAATGCCCGACGTGTTCGTGCCCCTCGACACGTTGCAGTACACCAAGTTCCACCGCCAGCTCGTGCTGAAGGGATTGGTAATCAACACCAGCCTGAAATATATCGACAACCACCGCAATGAGTTGAAAGGGCTGTTCCCGACGTTCGAGTCGTTCCGCGACGGATTCCAAGTGCCTCAGTCGCTTGTCGACGATATTATGAAAGAGGCCGAGGAACAGAAACTGAAGCCGAAGGACGACGAGGAACTGCAGAAAACGCTGCCTTACCTGAGGACGCAGCTGAAGGCCCTCGTGGCGCGCGACCTGTTTGACATGAGCGAATATTTCCAGATTATCAACGAGACGAGCGACATCGTGAAGAAGGCCGTTGAAAACCTGTCGTCCAATTGACGGCAAAACGGGCTGCGAAAGACGGCAAAACGGAAGGCAAGAGACGGCCTTTTACAATGCAAAACACCACATATTATGATAACATACAACACTGACGGGGTAAAGATGCCCGCCATAAGGCGGCGCAAAGTGACGGCATGGATAAAGGCCGTGGCCGCATCATACGGCAGGAAAGTAGGCGAGATAGGCTACATGTTCGTTGACGACGAGCGCATACTAGAGGTCAACCGCGAATATCTCGGGCACGATTATTATACCGACATCATAACTTTTGATTACGATGAAGGCGACACGATAAACGGCGATTTGGTGATTTCGCTCGACACCGTGCGCACCAACGCCGAGCAGCTAGGCAAGGAATACATGGACGAGCTGCACCGTGTCATCATCCACGGCATACTGCACCTCTGCGGCATCAACGACAAGGGGCCGGGCGAACGCGAAATAATGGAAGCCGCCGAAGACAAGGCATTGGCAATGAGAATAAAGAATTAAGAGTTAAGAATTAAGAAAAACACCTTTGTCGCAGACATTTTGAAAAGCGTATTTTCTTAATTCTTAACTCTTAATTCTTTATTCAAAAGCTCTTAATTCTTAATTGGAATAAACTCCGACACGTCCCTGCCGAAGTGCAGTAGTTCGCGCACCATGCTTGAAGACACGCTCTGGTATTGCGGCTCTGAATAGAGCAGCAGGGTCTCTAGGCCGCCTATGCGCAGGTTGATGTCGGCCTGTTCGCGCTCATACTCGAAATCCTTGACGCTGCGCACGCCTTTAATTATGAAGCGCGCCCCCTCCCTTTTGGCGAAATCCACCAACAGGTCGCTGTACGCCTTCACCTCTATCTTCGGCTCACCGGCGTATATGCGGGCTATGTCCTCCACGCGTTTGTCGGCGCTGTAAAGATAGTTCTTGCGCACGTTGACGCCAACGCCTATTACAATCCTGTCAAACAAAGGCAGCGCCCGGCGCACGACGGCGTCGTGGCCCACGGTGAACGGGTCGAAACTTCCCGGGAAAACAGCCGTTTTTAATTCATGATTCATAATTCACAATTCATAATTTTTTTAATTCATAATTCATAATTCACAATGCATAATCAGGCTTGTTTTCGTGGCGTCAGCCCGATTATGCATTATGAATTGTGAATTATGAATTAGCAAACAGGTCTTGTTCCATTGGATTCTGGCCGAACATCTTGCGACCGAAGTGGCTGTAGGCCAGTTCCGTCGCCATGCGTCCGCGGGGCGTGCGCTTGATGAATCCTTCCATGATAAGGTAAGGTTCGTACACTTCTTCCACCGTTCCGGCATCCTCCCCGATGGCCGTGGCTATCGTCGTGACGCCCACCGGGCCGCCGCGGAACTTGTCGATGATGGTCAGCAGTATCTTGTTGTCAATCTCGTCGAGGCCGTATTGGTCGATGTTAAGTGCCGTAAGAGCTATCCTCGAGATGGCGGTGTCGATGCGGCCGGTGCCTTTCACCTGCGCGAAATCCCTCACGCGGCGCAGCAGGGCGTTGGCTATACGGGGCGTTCCGCGGCTCCGTCGCGCTATCTCCACGGCGGCATCGTCGTCAATCGGCACTTTAAGTATAGAGGCCGAGCGGCGCAGTATCTTCGTAAGCGTCTCAGGTTCGTAGTATTCAAGGTGCAGGTTTATGCCGAATCGGGCGCGCAGCGGGGCGGTGAGCAGGCCGCTCCGGGTGGTCGCTCCTACTAGGGTAAAGGGGTTGAGGTCTATTTGTATGGAGCGTGCCGACGGCCCTTTGTCAATCATTATGTCGATGCGGTAGTCCTCCATCGCCGAGTAAAGATACTCCTCGACAACCGGCGACAGGCGGTGGATTTCGTCTATAAAGAGCACGTCGTTAGGTTCCAGCGATGTCAGTATGCCTGCAAGGTCGCCCGGCTTGTCGAGTACCGGGCCGCTTGTCAGCTTGAAGCCTACGCCCAGCTCGTTGGCTATGATGTTGCTCAGGGTGGTTTTTCCCAGTCCGGGAGGGCCGTGCAGCAGCGTGTGGTCGAGCGGTTCGCCTCGGTATTTGGCCGCCTCTACGAACACCCTCAGGTTGTCCACTACCTTCTGTTGGCCGCTGAAGTCGTCGAAGCGCAGCGGCCTCAAGGCGTTTTCAAAATCCTTCTCGGCCGACGAGAGCGTGTTGTTGCGTATGTCGAAATCGTTGTTTGCCATTATTAATGATGATTCTCTGTCGTTTGCAAAGGTATAAAAAATAAGCCAATAACCTGCCTGCGGGGCTTATTTTAATATAAGGTGGAACTTACGGAGGCGTGAAAACGAAAATGAATGTCCGCTAAATCTCCCATTCACCAGTAGTTAAAGTAGTTAAGGAAGTTAACGCTCACTACGTTCGCTAAGGAGTTAAAGACAAATGCCTTGTCATAAAAGTCCCTTAAAAGTACTGACGGATTGAACGCTTACGCCTGTAAAACGAAAACTCCGGCAACCTTGCGGGCTGCCGGAGTTATGGTTAGAAGTTCTCGTGGTCGAGACTGTCGTTGAAGTCGCGCGGCTCCTTTTGTGCCAGCGGGTCGTGGTATTCGTCACGTCCCGGGCGATGCTCGAAGCGGCGTTGCTCGCGGCCTTGGCGCTCGGGGCGCTGCCTGCGCTCGCCGCGCGGGCGGCGTTCGCGCTCAACGTAGCCTTCGGGTTTCGGTATGAGCACACGGTGTGACAGTTTGTACTTGCCTGTCTTCGGGTCGATTTCCATGAGTTTCACGGTTATCTTGTCGCCCTCGTGCAAGCCTGCCTCCTCTACGGTTTCAAGCCGTTTCCAGTCTATTTCGCTGATGTGCAGCAGCCCGTCCTTGCCCGGCAGTATCTCTACGAAGCAGCCGTAAGGCATGATTGAGCGTATCGTGCCCTCGTAAACTTCGCCCACTTCGGGTATTGCGACTATGGCCTTTATCTTGGCTATGGCCTTCTGGATGCTATCCTTGTTGGGCGCGCTCACCTGAACTTTGCCTACTCCGTCGATTTCGTCGATTGTAATCGTCGCTCCTGACTCGTCCTGCATCTGCTGGATGATCTTTCCGCCCGGGCCGATTACGGCTCCGATGAACTCCTTCGGTATCTCAAACATCTCGATGCGCGGTACCTGCGGCTTCAGTTCGGCGCGCGGCTCGCTGATAGTGTCGGTCAGCTTGCCTAGTATGTACTCGCGTCCGGCCTTTGCCTGCATGAGCGCCTTTTCAAGAATATCGAAGCTCAGGCCGTCGCACTTGATGTCCATCTGCGTGGCCGTCAGTCCGTCTTTTGTTCCGGTGGTCTTGAAGTCCATGTCGCCGAGGTGGTCCTCGTCGCCGAGGATGTCGCTAAGCACGGCGTACTTGTCTTCGCCCGGGTTCTTGATAAGCCCCATGGCGATGCCGCTCACGGGTTTCTTCATCGGCACTCCGGCGTCCATGAGGGCGAGCGTGCCGGCGCAGACTGTCGCCATTGACGACGAGCCGTTGCTCTCCAATATCTGTGAAACGAGGCGCACCGTGTAGGGGAACTCCTCGGGTATCTGTCCCTTCAGCGCGCGCCAAGCCAAGTGGCCGTGGCCTATCTCGCGGCGGCCTACGCCGCGCTGCGCCTTGGCTTCGCCCGTACAGAACGGCGGGAAGTTGTAGTGCAGCAGGAAACGCTGGTAAGAGCGGTCGAGCACGTCGTCAACCAGTTTCTCGTCAAGTTTCGTTCCGAGGGTGCAGGTTGTGAGGCTCTGCGTCTCGCCGCGGGTGAATATCGAGCTTCCGTGGGGCATGGGCAGGGGTGACACCTCGCACCATATCGGGCGTATCTCGTCGGTCTTGCGGCCGTCGAGGCGCTTGCCCTCGTCGAGGATGCAGCGGCGCATTGCGTCGCGCTCCACGTCGTGGTAGTAGCGGTCAATCAAAGCGTATTTCTCCTCCAGCTCGTCCTCGGTCAGGTCGGCGTGGGCTGAGGCGTAAGCCTCCTCGAAGTCGGTCTTTATCTTGTCGAAAGCCTCCTCGCGGCTCTTCTTGTCGTGGTCGCCGGCCTCGGCTATGGCGTAGCACTTGTCGTAAGTTTCCTTGCGCAGCTGCTCGCGCAGTTCCTCGTCGTTCACCTCGTGGCAGTACTCGCGCTTCACGTCGGTGCCGAGCTCCTTCATCAGTTCTTCCTGAAGCACGCACATCGGGCGGATGGCCTCTTGGGCTACCTTGAGCGCCTCGAGCAGGTCTTGCTCCGACACTTCCTTCATCTCGCCTTCCACCATCATGATGTTGTCTTTCGAGGCGCCGACCATGATGTCCATGTCGGCATTCTTCATCTGTTCGAACGTCGGGTCTACCACGTACTCGCCGTTCACGCGCGCTACGCGCACTTCTGATATGGGGCACTCAAACGGAATGTCCGAGCAAGCCAAGGCGCAAGAGGCGGCAAAGCCTGCGAGGGCGTCGGGCTGGTCGACTCCGTCGGCCGAAAAAAGAATGACATTTACATAAACCTCGGCGTGGAAATCGGCCGGGAATAACGGGCGCAAGGCGCGGTCTACCAGTCGGCAAGTCAGAATCTCGTTGTCGCTTGCCTTGCCTTCGCGCTTCGTGAAGCCTCCGGGGAAACGCCCGGCGGCGGCATACTGTTCTCTGTACTCAACCTGCAAAGGCATGAAATCTGTTCCGGGAACTGCATCTTTTGCGGCACAAACGGTGGCGAGCAATACCGTGTTGCCCATGCGGAGCACGCAGGAGCCGTCAGCCTGTTTTGCCACTTTCCCGGTTTCAATGCTGATGGTCCTTCCATCAGGCAGTGAAACTGTTTTCGTAATTACGTTCATCTAAAAATCAAAAATGTCTTTTTACATCAAAAAAAATCGTGCCAAAGGTAATTATTTTTTGCCTAACACAACGTTCTTTGGCATTAAAACTGCATTAAAATGTCATTTTTTAGCAGATATTCAGCCCGTTTCCCGTCCGCCACAGGCATTTTGGTTACCGTGGCGTAAGCCCCTTTCATGCTACGGCTGATTTGCAAAGCATCACCGCCGGTCGGCCTGAACATTAAGCCGGCCGCAGTCATGATGAAAAACGAAAGGTGGCCTTTTGCGTTCCAAAAGGCCGCATATTGCAACGTAAAAGGCCGTCTTTTGCAGCGCAAAACACGGCCTTTCGTAAGTAGTCTGACTGTCAATGCGTTATCATTCCGATAATCATTTTACCACTTTGAGCATCCTCGGGCACAGTCCGTTGCCGCTTACGCGCAGCAGGATTACGCCCGCCGGCAGGTCGCCGAGGCTTGTCTGCGTGGACTGTATCCTGCGGCTTGTCAGCAGCAGGCCGTCGGTAGAGTAGGCTGTAAGTGTCGAGCCTACGGCGTTGCCGCTCACGGTCAGCGTGCAGGTGGCGCGGTCGTAGCCTATTTCCGGCCTTGCCATGACGGCATGGGTTACGCCCGACGTGAAGTCGTCGTCGAGCGTTTCGCCCATCAGTGAGTTGAGGTAAACCTCAAGCGCGGTGTATCCTTCGCCGTTTACGCTGTTGCGGTCGGCGGCGTTCGTGGCGTCAAGGCCGTGCTTCCGCTCCCATTCGTCGGGTATACCGTCGTCGTCGGTGTCGGTCGGCGCGGTGCCCAGCTCATGCGTCAGGCCAAAGCCTTCGGCGTCATTGACAGAATCTATTATGCCGCGCTTGCCCGTCTTCGAGCCCGAATACTTAGGCTCGCCCGTCGTAACGTCGTCGATTATGCGCCGCTCTATCACGTCGCGGTTTATCGTTCCCGCTCCGGCCAGCACGCTTTCGTATGCGTCCTCGGCGGTCTCGACGGCGGTCAGCATGTAGCGTTGCGGGTCATATTCGCCCGCGTTGCCAAGTACGGCGTTGTAACGGTAGTAAGGTGTCTTCGTAACGATGCGTTCGTCGGCGCGTATCTCGTCGAGCGAGTATCCTTCGGCCGACATGGCCTTCCAGTTGTCGGCCGTGGCTTCGGCATTGCCTTCCATTACGTTTCCGGCGACATACCACTGCGACGGAGCCCACGACGTGGCGCCTTCGCGGGCGTAGCTTGCGCTGACGAACACCGAGTTATCCGGCGACTCAGGCCCCGGCTTGTAGTAGTTGTTCATGAAGTTGCACTCGTTGGCCGAGTTCAGTCCGTTGTATTCGGTTATCTCGGCGGTGTTCTCCCCGCCGTACACGGAGTTCCACCGGCCCCAGTTGAAGTTTACGTTGTTGGCGTATTCCATGAACACCACGTAGTCCTCGCCTCTCGCCCCGTTGAAGCGCGGGCTGCGCGAGTCGTTGCCCGCGAGCAGGTTGTGGTGGTAGGTTGCCGGCGAGCCGCCCCATTGCGAGCCGTAGCCGCGGGCGCCTTTCTGGTGGCCTGCGTCGTTGAGTCCTTCATGCACGATGCTCCACTGCACGGTGAGGAAGTGGCTGTCGGCAGTGTTCATGTTCTCCTCCATCGACCATCCGAACACGCAGTGGTCGAATATGTAGTTGGCGCAGTTCTCCGTTCCGCAGGCTTGGTCTTGTCGTTCGTCGCCCGAGCGGAAACGCACGTTGCGCACGATGAAGTTCTGCGAGAAGCCGAAGTTCACCTTGTTGCCTACTATGCTGATGCCGTCGCCCGGCGCGGTCTGTCCCGCCAGCGTCCAGTCGGCGCGGTTCACTTCGAGTGCCGAGCCGAGCCTGATTTCGCCGTTCACGTCGAACACTATCGTCAGCGGCTCGTCGGGGTGCTGCTGGAAGGCCCAGCGCAGAGTGCCCTCGGTGCCGTCGTCGGTCAGTTTGGTAACTTTCACCACGGCTCCTCCGCGTCCGCCGGTAGTGTATTTGCCGAAGCCCTCGGCCGTGGGGAACGCCGGAGCGGCCTCGCGCATGGGCACCGCGCTCGTCGTCACGCCGTGGCGCGACACGGCGCGCACCGTATATTCCGCGTTGTCGCCCGGCTCTATGGCATACTCGGGGTCGGCCGTAAAGGCGGCGAACACGCCGTCCTTGTATATCAGGTAGCCCGCCGCCATCTCGTCGCTGCTCCA